>Ga0302319_10000744_pt1 | contig 73061 bp, 43 predicted proteins | sample Bog_T0_2_FD_203319 | JGI IMG/M metagenome (GOLD analysis project Ga0302319, IMG submission 203319) | Peat permafrost microbial communities from Stordalen Mire near Abisko, Sweden - Bog_T0_2 | ecosystem: Environmental > Terrestrial > Soil > Wetlands > Peat | place: Sweden: Abisko, Stordalen Mire...
ATCAGCGAACACCATTGATGAGCCCGGAATCACAACTGGAAGCGGCGGTGTTTTTTGTGGCCTCGAAAGTGATTGATCCTGACTTGCGGGCGCAATTCCTCGACCAAGCCTGTGCGGAGGATGCGCGCATGCGCGCGGCGGTGGCGGAGCTGTTGCAGGCTCATGCCGGTGCCGAGGATTTTTTTGCGCAGAGTCAGGAGGCGGTGATGATGCCGGGAATGGACGCACAGGTGGCGACCGCCATCCAGGAGTTGGATGTGGAAATTGTTGCAACGGATGAGCGGGTGGGCAGCCGCGTGGGGCGCTACAAGTTGCTGCAAAAGATTGGGGAGGGCGGTTGCGGGACGGTATATCTGGCGGAACAGGAGGAACCGGTTCGCCGGCAGGTGGCGCTGAAGGTCATCAAGTTGGGGATGGACACGAAGAGCGTGATTGCTCGGTTCGAGGCGGAGCGGCAGGCGCTGGCGATGATGAATCATTCGAATATCGCGCGGGTGTTGGACGCGGGCGCGACGCAAACAGGCCGGCCGTTCTTCGTGATGGAACTGGTGCCTGGGACGCGTATCACAAAATACTGCGACGAGAATAATTTGGACACCCTTCAGCGGTTGAAATTGTTCATGCAGATTTGCTACGCGATCCAGCACGCGCACCAGAAAGGCGTCATCCACCGCGACATCAAGCCGTCGAACATCCTTGTGCCGGTGCATGACGGCGTGCCGGTGCCGAAGGTGATTGATTTCGGGATTGCCAAGGCGACGGAAGGGCGGTTGACCGACAACACAATGTTCACCGCCGTCGAACAATTTGTCGGCACGCCGGCCTATATGAGCCCCGAACAGGCGGAGATCACCGGCTTGGATGTGGACACGCGCAGCGACATTTACAGCTTGGGCGTCTTGCTTTACGAACTGCTTACGGGCCGGACGCCATTTGACACCAAGACCCTGACGCAGTCAGGTCTGGATGAAATGCGGCGAACCTTGCGGGAAAAGGAACCGCAACTGCCTTCGACCATGATCACGTCGCTGCGACGGACGGAGCTGACGCTCACCGCCGGCCGGCACGGCTCGGAGCCACTAAAACTTATTTCCCAAATCAAGGGTGATTTGGACTGGATCGTAATGAAGGCGCTGGAAAAGGACCGGAACCGGCGCTACGAAACGGCCAACGGCCTGGCAATGGACATCCAGCGTTATTTGAACACCGAACCGGTGCTGGCGCGGCCGCCCAACCGGCTTTACCGGCTGCAAAAACTGGTGCGGCGCAACAAAATCATTTTTGCCGCCAGCGGGGCGGTGATATTGGCGCTGTTACTCGGCCTAGGTCTGTCCACCTGGCTTTTTTTCCGCGAACGCGAGGCGAGCCAGCGGGAGACGCGGCTGCGGATGCAGTCGGAAGACCGGGCTAAAATGACACAGGCGGTGATGTTGGTGAGCCAGGGAAAATACGATGATGCCAATCAAGTTCTCGAACAGGTGAGGTCTTCCGCCATCGAGCCGACGCTGGATGGCGTGTCCGCGTTCCGGTCAGTGGGTGAATGGATGGCGCTCCAGGGCCGCTGGCATCAGGCGGCCAAACGTTACGCGGCGCTCATCAAAATTGACAAGCTAAACGGCTGGGGTGTGGTTGCAATGGACTATCAGGTCTGCGGTGTGGTGCTGGCCGAAAGTGGCGACTCCGACCAATACGACCGCTTCTGCCAGATGGTGGTGACCAATTTGTTTGCCAATGGTTCGGGTGGCAGCCTGCTTAAAAATGGCGGTGTCCTGAAAACCTGCCTGCTATTTCCGGCGAACAAGGATAGATTGGAGATGTTAAGACCCATGGCGAACAGCGAGGCCAAGAATTGGGGATTCAAAACCGACGGATGGGCCTGCATTCCGCCCAGCCTGTGGAAATATCGCTGTGGTGATTATGCCGCAGCGGCAGACTGGTGTCGGCTTGGTCTTACGCAAAAAAACAGGCCTCTTGCCTGTGATGCCACATTACACTGCATTCTGGCCATGAGCAATTATCAACATGGCCAAAGTGCCGAAGCAGGGGCGGAACTGGCGCAAGGCCGTCAATTAGTTGAAACGCAATTAAACAATGGGCTGGATCGCGGCAAGTCGAGCACGGGTTATTGGTTTGACTGGATTTTTTCCAGTCTGCTCCTCCATGAGGCGACGCAGTTGATTGGCGGCGATGCGAACTACGCCCAACATAGATGATTGAAGCGCCGCCACGCCCGGCAGTTTTTCGCGGACAGGGGCGCGCTTGACTAAACTGCCGGGGCTTTACCGTTCACTAAAATTTTTCTGGGGTCAGCCGTGATTAAGCGGCATTTTCGCTGTTTTTCTCTGTTTTAAAAAAAACTTTGTTTTTTTTGATCCCTTTTGGCCGTGAATTTCTCATGTCACGTTGAACCCAAGCCATGTTTAGTCAAAAAACAAGTGTCTCAACAGGAAAATTCTTCTGTTGGGCATGTCCGAATTTATGAAGACACACAAACCATCACAAATAACCGGCCTGCTTTTGTTGGCAGGGGCGTTAAACTTACACGCCGCCAACATCTTCAAGACGGACACCGCGACAATGAATGCCACCACTTCACCGTGGGACTGGACGACTGCCACGGCGGGCGGCGGCACTGGTGTCGCGGCGTCATCGGGCTTCGTGGGCGAGATTGACGCCACGCCCGGTTCAACTCATTTGGCCACGATGACCTTGGGCGGGAATGTGACTTTGGGCGGCCTTCAATTCGATGGCACCATGCAAGGCCCGCTGACCATCGCCAGCGGGAACACGCTCACCCTGGATACCTCTCTGTTTTCAAGTGCGGCGGGCATCAACATGAGCGCGGCGAACCAGAACGTGACATTCAACAACGCCCTGACCTTGAAAGGCAAACAGTCATGGAATGTGGTTTCGGGCAAAACCCTGACGATTGGTGGCACGTTGACGACGACGGGGGCGAGTATAGATTTCAACAGTTTTGCCGGCACGCTCGGCACGCTTGGCAATACCAGTGGCATTTTAGGACCGTGGGCGACGACCAGCTCGGGCGCCGCGTATGCGACAGTCAGCGGTGGAGTGGTCAGTGCTCTGACTGGCTCGGCGGCAGCCACGGCAGCCAACGTTACTGACACCTCCGGAACTATAAATTACGACGTTGCTGCGGTTGGCGCGATCGCTGGCACTCCAACCTTTAACACACTTCGTTATACCGGTGCGGCTGGAACCATCTCCGGCGCTTTCAAGCCAAACGGAATCATGAACATCGGTTCAGGATTGCTCACCATGAGCGGCGCACCAACCATCGGCGCGAACAAAGAACTGGTTGTCGGCGGTCCGGCCAACATTACGCTTTCGGGGATAATTGCCAATAATACCGGTGGGGCTTCCGCCTTGACTTACAATGGTGCGGGTAATCTCACGCTTTCGGGTGCGAACACTTTCACTGGCAATGTCACGATTAACAGCGGCACGTTAACAGCCAATAAATCTGCCGGCACGACCGGCACGGGCGGGGCTTTAGGTAACGCCAATTCGACCAGCCGGACTGTGGTCGTCAATAGCGGTGGCATATTGGATTTCATCCTTGGCAATGTCATGGGTCAGCCTGGAACAACTAAAAATACGACGCCGACGCCGGTGGTCATCAATGGCGGCACAATGTATGGGGACAAGACCACGGACTTGATTGGTGCCCTCACTTTGAATGGTGCCACCGTTCAATGCCGCATCGTTGACCCTAATCTCAATTACAAGACCACCGGTTCGGGTAAAACCTATGAAAACGCCTATCTGGCTTTCGTGCTTGGCAGCAACGTGACAGTGACCGGCACTTCACCCTCGACGATCAGCGGAAACGGAGCCCCATTTACATCGCCGCAGGACGGCTTCAGCTTGAGTGGTTTGTCAACGACTTTCAATGTGGGATTGACCGGTTCGAGCGGGCCGGATTTGACCGTCTCGGCCGCCATCGATGATGTGGATGCCGATTATGGTGGGGGCTTTCCGACGCCCGGCACCTTGGTCAAGGCGGGAGCGGGAACCATGCTGCTTTCCGGTTTGAATTTCTATGACGGCGGCACCACGGTCAGCGCGGGCACCTTGGTGGCTGGAACGACGGACAACCAGACCATACCTGCCACTACCGGAGGCAATGCCATAGCTGCGATTGCCAATGCGGCCGGTGCTTTCGGCAAGCCGGGCACGACCATCACCTTGGGTGATACAAACACCGCCGCGAATAATTCCAGCCCGACGCTGATGATTGGCGGTGCCTACACCGTCGGCCATCCGATCATCGTTGCCAATCAGGCGACGACCGGCACTTACACGATTGGCGGCAGCACGGACACCAATGCGACCTTCTCCGGTTCCATCACGCTTAACCAGCCGTTGACGATCTCACAGGTGGCGAACGCGGTGGGCAACGCGCTGACCGTCAGCGGTGCCATCACTGCTGGCAGCGGCTCGCAGACGGTGACGTTTGCCGGCCCCGGCAACATCAGTGTTACGACACCTATCGCCGATGGACTCGGCATGTTGAATATTAATGTGCTGTCTGGCGCAAAATTGGCTTTAGGTGCAACCCCCACTTACTCGGGTTCGACCGTTATCAATGGCTTGCTGGACGTCTCCGCCATCAGCTGGACACTGGGTTCCCAGTCTTTGGCAGGCTCCGGCACCATCAATGGATCGGTGGCTACTGGCGTTGGCACGACCATTTATCCGGGAACCGATGGGACGGCTGGCACCTTGACCATCAACAATAATTTAACGTTGAACACCGGCGGCACCACCAAGTTTGACTTAAGCACCAGCCATAGCAGTGGCAATGACCAGATCGTGGTTGGTGGAAGTTTGTACTTAAGCGGTGGCGTAATTAACCTGAAAGCCTTGAGTGGCACGGCCAATTTGGACGGTGGTGACTATGTGCTGGTTTCCACCGTGAGCGGCGTTTCCGGAACCCTGCCCGCGGTGGCCTGGATTGGCAGCCAGCCGGCCAATGCCAATAGCTATAGTCTGACCGTCGTTGGCAATAATTTGGTTCTGAAGCACGGCTCAATCTTGAATCCCTCGGTCATCGCGACAGTGACGCCTGCCACCGCCGGACGCTATCAAAGCGTAACGATCAGTGCGACGGTAACGCCGGGCACTTATAGCATTGGAACCGTGACGGTTGATTTGAGCAGCATCGGCGGATCATCCTCGCAGCCATTGGTGTTGGCCAGTGGAAATGTTTATACCAACAGTTACACAGTCCAACCTGGCACTTCGTTGGGCAATTTTCCGATAACAGTCACAGCCACAGATATAAATTCATATACAGGATCCTCCAGCCCGGTGTTGACAGTGGCTGCCGCCAACGTGGTTTGGAATGGTGCCGGCAGCGGCAATTGGTCCGATAACACGGATTGGCTTAACCAAGAAGGCCCGGGCTATGCGGGGGATGCCGTGGTGTTCGCGGGTGTGACCGGTTTGACTGCGACCATGGACAATGCTTACAGCGTCAGCAGTGTGACGTTCACCAACGGGGCGGGCAACTTCACCATAAACACCACGGGAAATACCCTGACCCTTACCGCCGGTGGTGTCACCAACATTTCCACCAGCTCGCAGATTTTGAACCTGCCGATCAGTTTGACCACGGCACAAACCTTTAATGCGGCGGCGGGCGATCTGACTTTCGCCAGCACCGTGAATAATAATGGCAATATATTGACGATTACGGATGGCGGACACAATACCACCAACAACGGCGTGATTTCCGGCGCGGGCGGTTTGGTCAAGAGCGGCCCCGGCACGAACACGCTGACGGCTGACAATACCTACGCTGGCCCGACGGCCATCAATGGCGGCCGGTTGACTCTTGGTGTCAGTGGAGGATTGTTGGACACGGTTTCCGGCGGCGGCTCCTATTATGCAAACATTACTTTTGCCAATGGTGGCACCCTTGACTACGCCAATCCTACTTACCAGTTCCTGTATGGCCCCATCTCGGGCAGTGGTGGGATTACCGTGGATGCCGGGGATCTCTTGCTTGCCACCAACGAAACCTATACCGGCGCGACGGTGGTGAACGGCGGAACGCTGGAATTGGACGGACCAAACATCGCCGTCGGTGGTATTTATTTAAGCAGCGGCCTGACCATAAACAACGGCGGCACGGTTCAGGTTGACATTGATAATGCCCTGGCTGGCATTACGACGGCCATTGGCAGTTTGCCGGTTACGATTAACAACGGCGGCGTCCTCACGGCAAAAGCCACGACTTCTGGCACACACATCCGGGCACCGCTGACACTTACGGGCGGGACTATGTCCGACAATCCCTCACTGCCGGTAGCCCCTGGTGGTAATCAGGACAAGTATGGTGTTTGGAATTTAGATGACGGCGTAATTGTCAATGGTGGGGTTAATCCCTCCAGTATCAATGCCAATTTGGTGTTACCCACCCAGGCGGGTGGCACTGTCTTCAACGTGGCCAATGGTAACGCGACCGGTGGGATTGATTTGAACGTGAATGGCATCCTTTCCAAGGGCACCGCCACGGCGGACACCGGCATCATCAAGACGGGTAATGGCACGATGGCTTTTAACAATACTGCCAATTATTACACGAATGGCACTATAGTCAGTGGTGGCACCTTGCTGGCCGGAGCCGATTCGCCCAGCGGTTCACCGGGAGCTTTCGGCAGCAACACTTTGGCCATTATTTTGGGCAATGCCGCGACCACGACCGGCAATTCCAGCCCATCTTTGCAAATTAACGGTTCGTTTAACGTGGGTCACCCCATCATTGTGACCAACGCGGCGACCACCGGAACTTATTCCATCGGCGGGTTCGCGGACGCCAATGGGATCTTCTCGGGGCCGGTCATCATTGACGAACCGCTGACGATTTCGCAGGTGGCGAACACCGGCGGCAACGGCTTGACCATCAGTGGCGGCGTCACTTCCGGCAGCGGATCACAGATCCTTTCGATCGCCGGGCCGGGCATAGTGAATGTGACGTCACTGCTGGCCAATGGCAGCGGCACGCTGGGAGTTAACGTGCTGGCGGGTGGCAATCTGTTTTTGAGCAGTGTGGCCCCCACTTATACGGGTGTTACCACGGTCAATGGCACGCTGGATGTCACCGGTATGGCCGGCGGCACCCTGACGTTCGGTTCCCAGACATTGAATGGCAGCGGCACCATCAACGGTTCTTTGGCGACCGGCACTGGCACGGCCATCTATCCGGCAACTGACGGCACGGCTGGCACCCTGACCATCAACAACAATCTGACGTTGAATTCTGGTGGCACGACTCATTTTGACCTCAACAACGCCAGCCATCTTTCCGGCAATGATCAAATCGCGGTGACCGGGAATTTGACCATCAACGGCGGGACAATTTACCTCAACGCGTTGGCTGGTGGGACCCCGTTGGATGGCGGTGACTATGTGCTGATTGTCTCCAGCAGCTACACTGGAATTGTCCCGGCGGTGGTTTGGGTTGGAACCCAGCCGAGCAATGCGAACAGCTATTACCTGCATCAGGTGGGCAACAACCTCGTCCTGCAGCATTCCTCAATCGTGGCTCCAACCGTCGCCGTTTCGGTCTCGCCCTCACCGGCCCAGAACAATCAGATCGTGACTGTTACTGCGACCGTGACGCCGGGCACAGAACCAATTAGCACAGTGACCGTGGATTTGAGCGCCATCGGCGGTTCAACCACACAGGCGTTGGTCCTGGCTGGCGGCAATGCTTACACTAACTCATGGACGGTTTCCGCCACCACTCCGTTGACCACGGTTACCATCACAGCGACGGCTACCGATACCTTGGGTAATCCCGGATCCGGGAGCACCACGCTGACACTGTCGCCGTCAACCGTGACTTGGAACGGCGGCGGCGGCGGCACATGGAGCGACAATACTGACTGGGTCAGCAATCAAGGTCCGGGTTTGTTTGGCTCCACCGTGATCTTTCAAGGCACAGCCAGTCTGACCTCAACCATGAACAACAGCTACAACATTACCAGCCTGACGTTCACCAACGGTGCGGGCAGTTTCAACATCGGCACGTCGGGCAACTCCCTGACCATCACGGCCGGCGGGGTGACCAACAATTCGAGCAGCAATCAAAACTTGAACGTGCCGGTGCTGTTGACGACGGTGGGGCAGACATTGGACGCGGCGGCGGGTAATCTGACCTTGTGGCAGACGGTGGATAACGGCGGCAACTTGCTGACCATCACCGATGGCGGGTTTAACTCCAGCGTGAGCAATACAGTTTCCGGCGCAGGCGGATTGGCCATGGCGGGCACGGGCACGGCGGCCTTGGCAGGTGTCAACACTTACACTGGCCCAACCATAATTAGCTCCGGCACGCTGGCTGTCACCGGTTCCGGCCAGTTAAACAGCGGCGCTTATGCAAATACCATTACCAACAATGGCACCTTAAACTATAACAGTTCCGCGAGCCAGACCTTGTCCGGGGTGATTTCGGGCAACGGCGGCCTTGTAGTGAACAATAGCGGCACCCTGACATTAACAGCCGCCAATATCTTCACGGGTAATGTCACCATCAGCAACAGCACGGTTGTTGCCGCCACTACCGTCAATGTTCCGGCTGGCACGGCCGGACCATTGGGCAATGCCTCGATCAATACGCGGACCGTAACGATCAACAATCAGGGTATCCTTGATCTGCAAATCAACAATGTCTTCGGCCAGTTGTCCGGGGCCGGGGGGGCCAAAAACACAAATCAGCCGCCGATAGTCATTAATGGTGGGCTTCTACAGTGCGAGAAGGATTCGGATCTCATCGGACTAATCACCCTCAATGGCGGCACTATCTTAGCCAATTGCGCCAGCGGCAACATTAATTACCGAGCGGCGGGCTATCTTAACTCCTATCTGTCCTACCAATTGGGCAGCAATGTGTTGGTGACGGGAACTTCGCCGTCGTTTATCACCAACAGTCAAGTTAACTTTTCGACACCGCAGGATGGCTTGAGCTTGAACAATGTGCCCACCACATTCAATGTGACGAATGCCTCGGCTATTTTGACCGTCCAGGCAGCGATTGGAGATGTAAATGCCGATTATGCTCCGAGTGCCAACAAAGCCCCCGGAGTTTTAGTCAAGGCTGGGGCCGGAACGATGTTGCTGGCTGGGTTGAATTTCTACAGCGGCGGCACCATCGTCAGCGCCGGAACCTTGGTGGCCGGCACAACGGATAATCAAGCCCTGCCGGCTGGCGGCAGCGCGGCCTACGCCGGTTTGGCGAATGCTGCCGGCGCGTTCGGTATGCCCGGCAGCACCATCACGCTGGGGGATGCCAACACCACCGCCAACAATTCCAGCCCGTCGCTGGTAATCGGCGGTGTTTTCGCGGTCAGTCATCCGATTGTAGTTGCCAGTCAGCCAACCACCGGCACTTATACGATTGGCGGTAACACCGACAATAATGCCAGCTTCGGCGGTGCCATCACCCTCAACCAGCCGTTGACGGTTTCGCAGGCGGCCAACTCCGGTGGCAATGCGTTGACGATCAGCGGCGGCATCACCGCCGGCAGTGGCTCGCAGATGGTGGCGTTTGCCGGCCCTGGCAATGTCAATGTGACGACCACGCCGATTGCCAACGGCAGCGGCACGCTGGGAGTCAATGTGACAGGTGCCACGCTGGCTCTCTCGACCGGCAACACCTACACTGGCAACACGACGATCAGCGCCGGTTCTCTGAACTTGAACGGCAGCGCTTCGCTGGCCAGCCCGAACATCGTTGTCGGCGGTGGGGCGAAGTTTGATGTCTCCGGCACGGCTGGCTTCACGCTGGGCAGCCAGACCTTGAGCAACAGCACTTCCACCGCGACGCTCGCCGGCAATATCAGCACCGCGTCGGGCACCGTCTCACTCACCTATGCGGCCGGCACGCCGGCTTTCACGGTCACCAACGGCACGTTGACGTTGAGTTCCGCGAACACCTTTAACATCAACAACACCGGTGCGGCCTTGGGCGGCGGCAGCTACAAGCTCATTTCAACCAACCTTAACGGGACCGGGTTTATCACCGGCACCGTGCCGGCGTCAGTCGGCGTTGGCGGCAATGGCCTGGCGGTCGGTGCGACTGCCTCGCTTCAAATCAGCAACGGCGAGTTGTATCTGAATGTCACCGGTTCGAGCGTGAATACCAATGCGGGACCCCTGCAGGTGGCGATCACGGGCAGCACGCTGAAGCTTGGCTGGCCGACCAACAGCGGCTGGACGCTGCTGACCAACTCGGTGGGTCTGGCCAATAACAGCGCTTGGCACCCGTATCCGAATTCGGCCACGTTGACCAACGTGAACATCACGATGGATCCGAGCAAGACCAACGTGTTCTTCAAGCTGGTTTATCCGTATCCGTGATGCTGGGCATCGAAGTGGTTGATTAACCAACGGGGAGCCGGTTGATTGGTTCCCGGCAACCCGAAGCTTTGGGAATCATTGGTAATGTTTGTAAAAATAATTGGTATTTTAGAATGAAAATAAAACCGTTCGCAAAACAAAGTCGTGGTGGTTTTACGTTGATCGAATTGCTGGTGGTCATCGCCATTATTGCCATTCTGGCGGCAATGTTGCTGCCCGCCCTGGCCGGAGCGAAACGCCGGGCGCTCGAGACCCAATGCCTGAACAACATCAAGCAGTTGACGCTGGCCACCTTCATGTATCAGAGCGACTACGGTTTTGTTGGTTACGTCGGCGGAACACAGGGATCGTGGCTGGTTCCACTTGCAAATTCTGGGGCCCAATCCCAAAACCTAAAAATTTGTCCCGACGCCACCACCAATACCACTGCGGCTAATGGCTACGGCACGGCCGGATGCGCCTGGATAATTGGAGCCTATAGCAGCAGCTATGGGATTAATGGCTGGATATTCAACCCAGGTGATCCGACCGCCGCCAACTCGTCCGCCAGTAACTATTCTTGGACACAAGGCCAGACCTCATTTGGGTTGAATGCCTATTTTAACAAACAGGACAACATCAGGCATCCATCTGAAACCCCCACATTTTGCGATGCGGTATATGATTGCGGCTGGCCCGATGCGTCCGATGGTAACAATTTACCTTACGATTTATACAACGGAGTCGTAAATCCGATGACTGCGGGCAATATGATGAAGCGTTTTTGCATTGCCCGACATGGGATAGCCAGCCCGCAAAAAGCCCCCACCAGTCAACCCGCCACCCAGCTTTTTCCGGGTGGCATCAACCTCGCATGTAATGATGGTCATGCCGAATATGCGAAGTTGGACAATCTCTGGTCGCAATACTATTGGAACGCGCTCAATCCGCCGGGTAAACGTCCGTATGGGCCATAAATGGGTATTAAACAGAATTTTGCCGGGCTCGAATTATCCGACCAGTAATTTAGAATCCTTCGAGGCAAACCGTTCCAAGATTCTTTGGCTATTTCCCAATAAACCGGCAGCTTGCTGTATTTTGATTGTGGCGCAGATCGAGAGCCTTGAGGTGGTGGCGACTTGCAGTCACCAGCATGGCAGAGTTGCCATCCGCTTGAAAAAATGAAGCCGGCCATGCCCATTGAAAAAAACCTGTACGGCAACCGCTTGCTGCCACGATAATTCTCCATGAAACTGCCCCGTGCGATCGTCGTTGTTCTTTTGCTTGTCGCACCTGCAATTTCACTGCTGGCTGCCGAACCCCTCCGGCAAAGGTTAAATATGAACCGGGAATGGAAATTTCAATTGGGCGACCATTCCGGCGCCGAAACCGTCGCCTACGATGATTCCAAGTGGGAGGCGGTCGGTCTGCCACATTCGTTCAGCATTCCCTATTTCCAAAGCAAGGATTTTTACACCGGCTATGGCTGGTATCGGAAGACCCTCGACATTTCTGCTGCCTGGTCGGGCAAGCGGGTCTTTGTTGAATTCGACGGCGCGTTTCAGGACGCCGAGATTTTTGTGAACGGCAGGCGCGTCGGTGCGCACAAGGGCGGCTACACGGGTTTCTCGGTTGACATTACCGACGCGGTGAAATCGGGCGCCAACCTTCTCGCCGTGCGCTTGGACAACAACTGGAGTCCCATCATCGAACCGCGCGGCGGCGACCATATTTTCCCCGGCGGGATTTATCGCGATGTCTGGCTGGTTGTAACCGGCCCCTTGCACGTCACCTGGTGTGGCACCTTCGTCACGACACCAGAGGTGTCGCAGACGTCCGCCATCATCAAAGTGCAGACGGAGGTGCAAAACCACAGTGCCGTCGCACAGGAGGCCTTGCTGGCTACGGAAATTCTTGACCCCAACGGCCAACCGGTCGCCCGGTTTTCCTCCACGCAAACCATCGCTGCCGACGCGACGGTGACGGTTAACCAGTCCAGCCCGGCGATTCCGAACCCGCAGCTCTGGCATCCGGCGCATCCGTTGCTCTACACGGCGGTGACGCGGGTGTCCGCCGGCGGCAAGGCGGTTGACGAATACCGGACGCCGTTTGGCATCCGCTGGATCAAATGGACGGCCGACCAGGGATTTTTCATCAACGGTGGGCATTACTATTTTCACGGCGCGAACGTCCACCAGGACCACGCCGGCTGGGCCAACGCGGTGACGGATGCCGGCGCTTATCGGGATGTGAAATTGATGAAGGATGCGGGACTTGATTTCATCCGCGGCTCGCATTATCCGCATAACCCCGCCTTTGCCGACGCGTGCGACCAGCTGGGATTGTTGTTCTGGTCGGAGAATTGTTTTTGGATGGGCGGCGGCGCGCACAAGGACGGCAATTGGTCGGCGGATGCCTATCCGGTTCATCCGGAGCAGGAGGCCGCATTTATACAAAATGTCGAAGACACCTTGCGCGATGAAATCCGCATCCTGCGCAACCATCCTTCCATCGTCGTGTGGAGCATGTGCAATGAAGTTTTCTTCTCCAGCAATCAACCGAAGGTCAAAGCCCTTTTGAGCCGGATGGTGGCGCTGACGCACCAGCTCGACCCGACCCGGCCGGCGGCGATTGGCGGGGCGCAGCGTGGCGGGCTGGACAAGCTCGGTGATGTCGCCGGTTACAACGGTGACGGGGCGCGGTTGTTTATCAATCCCGGTATTCCCAATGTTGTCAGCGAATATGGTGCCCAAGCCACTCCCCGGCCGGGTACCTACGACGGACATTTCAAAGCCAAGGATCAGCTCACTGCCAGCACGCCGGAGTATCCCTGGCGCAGCGGCCAAGTCATTTGGTGTGGATTTGATTACGGCACAATCTTCGGGAACGGCGTGTCCAAAGGCTTGGTTGATTACGCCCGTATTCCCAAGCGCGAGTGGTATTGGTATCGGAACCAATACTTGCACATTCCGCCGCCGGTTTGGCCGCAGGCGGGCGTTCCCGCGCGGCTGATGCTCACGGCGGACAAGACCATAATTGCGGGCACGGATGGGCTGGATGACGTTCATCTTTTGGTCGCGGTGCTAGATGCGGAAGGCAAACCGATCAGCAACTCGCCGCCGGTCACGTTCACGATTGAATCCGGGCCGGGTGAATTTCCGACCGGGCGGAAAATCACCTTCGATGCCGCCTCGGACATCCCGATCCGCGACGGACAGGCGGCCATCGAGTTTCGCTCCTACTACGGCGGCGAAACGGTCATCCGCGCCACCTCACCCGGTTTGAAGGACGCGGCGTTGACCGTCACCACGCGCGGCGAACCGGAGTTTATTGCCGGAAAAACCCCCGCTGCGGCGGATCATCCATACGTTCGATTTGTCCGCCCGGAAACGACTGCCACCGCCACCGAAAAACAGGACGTGGCCTCCAACCGGCCGACCACCGCGAGCAGCGAAACGCTCGGTCACAACAGCGCGCGTGCCGTGGACGGCGACCTGACGGCCTACTGGTCCGCCGGCAATGACCTATCCCCTGCCTGGTGGCAGGTTGATCTGGAGCAGCCCCACACCATCACGTCCGTGCAGACAACTTTTCCAACGCCACGCAACTACCGCTATCGCATCGAGAGTTCACCCGACGGGAATATCTGGAGGCTCTTGGTGGATGATTCCAAGACCGACAGCGCGAAAAAAACGCGCACCGACACCATTCCCGCCGGCCAGCGGATCACTTTCACCGGGTTGCCGAACGCGCAGCCAGCGGCCATGGCGGACGTGAAAATTGAAGGCAAACACTGGCCATGACGAATTGCACCGGTTGAATTCAATGGTTTGCAACTACTCTAAAAACCATCGCCGTCCACCACGTGAAACACAAGCATTCGACCACAAAATTCGACCGGCTCGCCTGGGATTTTTACCGGCGGCAAGCACCTCGAAGTTACGGAAAAAAACTTTTACCAGCATAAAAATAACTGTTATGTTTGTTAAGTTTCCATGAAAACAAAAATGATCCGAAAATGCCTGATGTTGGCTGTCTTTTTGGGCAGCGCCATGTCGCTTTACGCGCAGGTGCCTTTCGGTGGCCGAGTGACAACCAATTTCAACCAGTCTTGGAAATTCCAGTTGGGCGATTACAGCGGCGCGCAGGTGTATGGCTACAACGACACGTTGTGGAGTTCCGTCGGTTTGCCACATTCATTCGATGCGCCTTATTTCGGCTACAACCAGTTTTACAGTGGCTACGGCTGGTATCGGAAGCATTTGACGGTGACCACCAATTGGTCGGGTAAGCGGGTCTTTATTCAATTCGAGGCGGCGTTCCAAGATGCGCAGGTTTATGTCAACGGCCAGTTGGTCGGCGAGCATCTGGGCGGATACACCGGATTTTCCTATGACATCACCACCAACCTCGTGGTTGGTGACAACGTCGTGGCGGTGCGGTTGAACAATAACTGGAATCCGCAGGTGCCACCGCGCGGCGGCGACCACACGTTCATCGGCGGCATTTACCGCAACGTGTGGCTCGTGGTGACGGATCCACTACACGTCACCTGGTTTGGCACGTGGGTGACGACGCCGACGCTGGCTGCCAACTCCGGAGCATCCAGCACGGTCAACATCCAGACGGAAATCCTCAACAACTACGGCACCAATGTCACCTGCACGGTGCAGACGGCCATTCTGGATGCAAATAGCAACGTCGTGTCCACCATCGCCTCGACGAACAGCATCCCGGCCGGAACCACTAATGTTTTCAACCAGACCACCCCGGCCGTTTCCAATCCAAACCTGTGGAGGCCGGCCACGCCGTATCTCTATGCCGCCGTGACGACGGTTTTCAACGGAACCAACCAGGTGGACAGCTTCACCACCAGCTTCGGTTTTCGGTGGTTTCAATGGACGGCGGCCAACGGCTTTTTTCTCAACGGCGCGCATTTTTATTTTCACGGGGCGGATGTGCATCAAGACCACGCGGGCTGGTCGGATGGGGAGGCGGACAGCGGCGCGGCGCGGGACGTAGGCTTGATCAAGCAGGCGGGTTTGAATTTCATCCGTGGCTCGCATTATCCGCACTCGACGGCGTTCGTGAATGCCTGTGACACCAATGGCATCTGCCTGTGGTCAGAGTTTCCGTTCTGGGCCGCGGGCGGTGGCACTGGCGAGCAAGGCTGGTATCCGGCTTCCAGTTCCTATCCGACCGTGGCCTCAGATCAGACGCCCTTTGAAGCGAATGTGCATCAGGGATTGACTGAGGAAATCCGCATCCTGCGCAATCATCCTTCCATCATCGTGTGGAGCATGTGCAATGAACCATTTTTTTCAGATTCGTCGGTGTTCAATCAGATGACGAACCTGCTGGGTGAGGAGGTTGCTTGGACGCATCAGCTGGATCCAAATCGTCCGGCAGCCATCGGCGGCTGCCAGCGGCCTGACAATTCCACGCGGATTGACAAGATCGGTGACGTGGCCGGTTACAATGGCGATGGGGCTTCGATTGGAATGTTTCAGAACCCCGGCGTGGCCAACATGGTCACGGAATATGGTAGCGTCAAAGCCTACCGTCCCGGGGCCTACGATCCGGGCTGGGGCAACAGCTTGGCGCTTAACACCGGTGTTACACCTAATGTGCCCATTGAGTATGCCTGGCGCAGCGGCCAATGTTCCTGGTGCGGTTTCGACTACGGAACGTTCCTGACCGGTGGTTGCCTGCCCGGCGGTTCGGGGACGATGGGCATGGTCGATTTTTTCCGAATTCCGAAGCGCGCCTGGTATTGGTATCGCAACCAATATGCCGGCGTGCCGGCGCCGGCGTGGCCCACCAACGGCACGCCCGCCGCGTTGCAGCTTACGACCGACAGGACCAATTTTACGGCGGTGGATGGCACGCAGGATGCACAATTGCTCGTAACGGTGCTGGATGCCAATGGTAATCCCACCAGTAACAATGTGCCGGTGACATTGACAATCATTTCCGGGCCGGGCCAGTTTCCCACCGGAACGAACATCACATTTACACCGCAAGGCAGCGGTCAGGCGTCGGACATCGCCATCCTCGAAGGCAAGGCGGCGATTGAATTTCGTACTTATTATTCCGGCACGTCGGTGATTCAGGCGGCCTCGCCGGGGTTGACCGGCACCAGCGTCACGATTACCTCACAAGGCAGTCCGGCATGGGTTCCCGGCGTCACGCCGCCCGCGCAAACCATGCTTTACTCGCGTTTCAACGGCACCATCACCCTGCCGCCGGCGCACAGCAATCAACTTGCCTTGAACCACCCTACTTTTGTCAGCAGCACCGGCGCCGGTTCTTCCGCCAATGTTGATGACGGGGACACCAACACCATCTGGCAGGCGGTGGGCACGGATACCAATGCCTGGTGGCAGATCAACCTCGAGAACATTTACCAGATTGACACCGTGCAGGTCGTTTTTCCGACTGCGGGCAACTTTCACTATCTCATTCAGCTGTCCGCCGACGATGTCAATTGGACGACGGTGGTGGATCAAAGTCAGAATAGTAACACGAATCAGAGCCGCACCGCCGTCGGCAACTTTGGCAGCGACATCCAATATGTGCGGGTGGCTTTTACCAATATGCCGGCCGGCTTGACGCCCGGCCTGGCGGAAGTCTATGTCGGCGGCGGCAGCGGACTGACCTATCCCCTCGGTCAATTGAGCGGCACCATCATCGGCACCGCTGGCTCATCCAATAACATAGCGGCCAATGTGAAGGAGGCGGCGATGGACTGGAACACCAACACGTTCTTCGACGGGCCGGATGCCAGCGGCGACTGGGTTGGCCTTGATCTCGGCAGCAGCTTGAAGGCGACCCTGGTAAGTGTCGGCTATTGTCCACGTCCAGACAGCGGCAGCCCAAGTTTTTCAAGCAGGATGGTGGGCGGCATTTTTCAGGGAGCCAACCAGCCGGACTTCAGCGACGCCGTTAATTTATTCACCATCAACAATGCCCCGCCGCAGGCCACGATCACGCTGCAAACCATCAGCAATCCCACGATCTTCCGGTATGTGCGCTATGTGTCCGGCCCCGGAGGATTTTGCGATGTCGCCGAGCTGGAGTTTTTTCAGGCGGCCACCGCCGCCCCCAACACCGTCTGGTCCGGGGCGATTAATGGAACGTGGGACACCACCACCACAAACTGGTTGGTCAACGGCACGGCGACGGCGTATCAGGATGGCGTCGTGGCACAGTTTGATGACACCGCCACCGGCACCACGACCGTGAGCGCCACCGGCACCCGGTTGCCGTCGGTCATCTTGGCGAACAACTCGGCAAAGAACTACACCATTGGTGGCAGCGCCATCGGCGGAACGGCCAGCCTGACCAAATCCGGCACGGGCACGCTGACGTTGACGGCGGCGAATACTTTTAGCGGCAATATCACCGTCAACAGTGGAACCCTGGCTGCCGCCACCACCGTTAATGTGCCTGCCGGCAACGCCGGGCCATTGGGCAACGGCTCCGTCAACACCCGGACGATTACCATCAACAGCCCCGGTGTCCTTGATTTACAGATTAACAATACCCTTGGTCAACTTGGCTCGGGGAAAAACACGTCGCCACCGCCAATGGTCATCAATGGCGGGACTTTGAAATGTGAGAAGGTATCGGATCTCGTGGGAGCCATTACCTTGAATGGCGGTACCATCAACGCCAATGCACCTTCCAGCGGCCTCAACTACAAGCCGTCGGCGGGTTATTTGTATTCCTATCTGTCCTATCAGCTCGGTGGTGATGTGTCGGTGATAGGTTCGACGCCGTCAGCTTTCATCGCCGGCCAGACCGCCTGGGACGGCATTAGCTTGAACAATTCAACCACCACTTTCAACGTGGCGGATGTCACCGGGGACTCCAATGTGGATTTGACGGTGACGTGCGCCATTGGCGATGTTAATGCCGATTACAGTGGAACCAAGACCGCCTGCCAGTTGGTCAAGGCCGGCGCCGGGACGATGCTGCTTTCTGGCTTGAATTTCTACGATGGCGGCACGGTAATCAGCGCCGGAACTTTGATTGCCGGCAATGCAGACAACCAAACCATACCTGCGATTAACGGCTCCACCGCGCAAGCGAATTCGGCGGGCGCGTTGGGCAAGCCCGGCACGACGGTCACGCTCGGCGATGCAAATACTGCGGCCAACAATTCCAGTCCGGCATTGCTGATTGGCGGCGCTTACACTCTGGGCCATCCCATCACCGTTGCCAATCAGCCAACCAGCGGCACTTATACGATTGGCGGTAACACCGACAATAATGCCAACTTCGGCGGTGCCATCACCCTCAACCAGCCATTGACGGTTTCGCAGGCGGCCAACTCCGGCGGCAATGCGTTGACGATCAGTGGCGGCGTCATTTCCGGCGGCGGCCCGCAAACGCTCACGTTTTCCGGTTCTGGAAATATGAAAGTGACCACCACCGCCCTCAGCGACGGCAGCGGCCAGTTGTCAGTCAACCTGGCCGGAGGCACGCTCACATTGAGCGCCGTCAACACCTACACCGGCACCACCACCGTGACCAACGGAACCTTGCTGGTCAACGGTTCGTTGGCGGCAGGCAGCGTGGTCACGATTGGTGGCAGTGGCGTATTGGGCGGTGCGGGCACCATTGGAAGCCCGGTGACAGTGCAAGCGGGCGGCATGCTGTCACCCGGCGGCGTATTGACCACACTGACGTTCACCAATAATCTGATCCTCGCAGCTGGCAGCTCGAGTTTTTTTGAAATCAGCAAATCGCCGACAACCAACGATGTCGCGAAAGTTTCCGGCCTGCTGACCTGTGGCGGAACCTTAATCGTTACGAACATCAGCGGTCCCGCCCCGGTGGCTGGCGACAGTTTCAAGCTCTTCACCGCCGGCAGCTACGGCGGAGCCTTTGACCGCGTCCAGTTGCCGCCATTGTCTGTCGGGCTGGCCTGGAACACGAGTGCGCTTAATACCAATGGCACCGTGTCCGTCATGGTCACGCCCCATCCGGTGGTCGGCTCGGCAAAAATTTTCAACAGCGGCCTGGTTTTCAACGGCAATTCCGGCGTGGGCTATGCCAGCTATTATCTCTTGGGTTCAACCAACCTGGCCACCCCGGTTTCCAACTGGATGCGGCTGCTGACCAACCAGTTTGACGCCACTGGCAATTTCAGTTTCACTAATCCGATCAACCCAAGCTGGCCGCAAACATATTACCGGATGCAAATTCCATGAACGCCAACAATATTTATTGGCTGCGCGAAAAAAGCAATCGCTGGCGCTGGTTGCTGGTCGTTTTAATGGGCACCCGTTTTGCCGGGGCGGCCAATACTGAAATCCAGTATCTTTCCGGCACGGACAAGGATCACACCGTGCCGTGGCAGTTTTACATGACGGCCGGCGGACGCAGCAATAATGTCGCAACCACCATTCCTGTGCCTTCGTGCTGGCAGACGAAAGGTTTCGGCACTTATAGCTACCAGAATAGTCCGACCTCAACTTCCGTTGGCCAATACAGCACCGTTTTCTCCGTGCCCGCAGGCTGGGCCGGTAAACGGATTTATCTGGTTTATGAAGGTGTGTTGACTGACACGGCCACCAGCATCAACGGCCAGGTCGTTGCCGGCACCATGACCAATGCCACGGTTACCGGCAGTGTGACCAACGCGTTGCCCAACGATTGCGCCTTGGATAATTCGGCCGCGACTTCCCAGGGCGGTACCGGTGGCATCGCTTTAAGCCCGACTGGCAATCTTAACCCGGGCACGTTGAACCAGGTGACGCTCACGGCCTGGATCAAACCCACGGCGGACTTCAGCACTATGGTCAGCGGCGATTACCCCCGCATCATCATGGTTGGTGCCACGACAAATTATGACACCAGTCAGGCGAATGGAGCGGCGTTTCTCATCGAGGACAACGCCAAACTGCAATTTACCGTCAACACCGGCAATGTCGTCACGGCCGCCGGCGTGCTCACCGGCAGCGATTGGGTGTTTGTGGCCGCGACTTACGATTCCACCCTCGCGGCCAACAACGTCAATTTTTATGTGGGCAGCAAGACCACGGCTCCGACCGTTATTTCCACCCAAACCCTGACACAAGGTCCGGTCGCCTTTGGTGCCAGTGCCTATGCGTTTCTCCTGAATCGCAATAATTTTAGCCGCGCCTTTCAGGGGTGGGGCGATGATTTTCGGATTTTTAACAGCGCGCTCAGCCAATCGGCCATTGCTGCCGTCTGCGCTTCCGCCGTAAGCAATAATGCGGTCACGCCGCCCACGCCACTGTATCAGTGGAATTTTAACACCAATACCCCGGGCACCGCCGTCGTGCCCAACATCGGCACTGGAGGCGTGTTGACCATGGAGAATTCCTCCGGCGCGGCCGCCAATCTTTATAGCTCCATCGGCCTCGGCGTCTCCGGCATGAATGGCACCAGCGTCACTAACTACACCATTTTCAACAATCCCCATCAGGGCGGTTTTTATGAATTCAGCTATGACGTAACCACCAACGTAGTGATTGGCGCAAGCACCAATGTTCTGAACGCCACCGTCAGCGAATGGTCGGCCAATACGTCCGTTAATCAAGCCGAACGCGAGGCGGACTACTGGAACTTCAGCGGTATCTTTCGTCCGGTATATCTCGAAGCCATGCCGCCGGAGAACATCCAACGGCTGGCAGTGGACGCGCAGGCCAGCGGACAGATCAACGTCAACGTCTTCCTTTCCGGCGTCACGAATAACTGCGAGATGGTGGCCAGCGTGACCGACACCAACAATGTTCAACTTGGTAATCCTTTCACCAACACGGTGACCGCCGGTGAGACCAACGTGCTGCTTTCCGCTACGCTGCCTTCACCTCTACTATGGTCGGCGGAATTTCCGAATTTATACACGCTAACGGTGCAATTGATGGACACCAACTACAATTCCATCCACACGGTCACAAACCTGATTGGTTTTCGCACCATCACTTTCAGCAACACCGTCGGCTATTTGATCAACGGCAAGAAAGTTGTCCTGCGCGGCGTCACCCGGCACGAGTTTTGGCCGAATGCCGGCCGCACCACCAGCCAGGCCGAATGCGATCTGGACATCGGGTTGATCAAGGACATGAACTTCAACGCCGTCCGCATGAGTCATTATCCGCCGAACAGGCTGTTTCTTCAGGAATGCGACCGGCTGGGCTTGTATATTTTCGATGAACTCGGTGGCTGGCAACATGCTTACGACAGCACCGTCGGACCGGAACTGGTTCGGGAAATGGTCATCCGCGACGTGAATCATCCGTGCATTCTTGCCTGGGACAACGGCAACGAAGGTGGCTGGAACACCGCCTTGGACGGCGACTTCGCGCTGTGGGATCCGCAGAACCGCCATGTCAACCATCCGGGCGCCGGCACCGGGACTTTTAACAGCGTGGTGGACGATCATTATCCGGCCTACAGCACTTTCACCGGGGAATTGGGTGCTGGTCTGCCCGTCTGTTTGCCGACGGAAATTCTCCACGCCAATTACGACGGCGGCGGCGGTGCCAGCCTGTCGGATTACTGGGATTTGATGCGCACGGCTACCAACGGCGGCGGGATGTTCACCTGGGCGTTCCTGGATGAAGGCTTGGTGCGTGACGACCTTGGCGGCCAGATTGATGTCCAGGACATGAAGGCACCGGATGGGATCGTCGGACCTTATCGCCAGCCGGAGGCGAGTTACTACAGTTATAAGTCCACTTACAACCCGGCGCAAGTCACGGCGGGGCCGGTTCCCGGTGCGGCCTTCAATGGCACGCTGCCCGTCGAGAATCGGTTCACTTTCACTAGTTTGAACCAATGCACCTATGACTGGCAGCTCGGTTGGTATCCCGACGCCAATGACCCGTCCAATATTTTTAACACCAGCACCAATGCGCTCACCGGCGGATTGCTGGTGGCGCTGGACAGCGGCAATTTTGCCGGGCCGAACATCGCGCCCGGAGCCACCGGTTCGCTCGTGCTGCCGGCCTTTCCTGCCAATGGCGGAACCAACTACGACGCCCTGCGCCTGACCGCAACCGATCCGCTCGGCAACAATCTTTATACTTGGACCTGGCCGCTGCACACGCCGGCGCAAATCCATGATCGTATGTTGGGCGCGGCTTCCGCCACCGCCCCGGCGATTGCGGCAGGAACGAACGCGGCGGAAATCATCGTGACCAACGGCCCGCGCATTTTTCATTTCAACAAGACGACCGGCATGATTGACAGCCTGACGGTTTCCAACCAGCCGGTGTCCTTCACCAACGGACCGGTGCTGGTGGCCGGTTCGTGGGGCAGTGTCACCATCACGAATTATTTCGACGGCACCAATTATATTGTCATGGCCAACAACCTCGGCAGTTCGCCGAATGCTTTCCAATGGAGCCTGCGGCCGGACGGGTGGCTAAAGCTCATCTACGTTTATACGCTGACTGGGGCGCAAAACTTCATGGGAATTGCCTTTAATTATCCGAGCAACAACGTGACCGGCATGAGCTGGCTGGGACGCGGGCCGTATCGGGTTTACAAGAACCGGCTCATCGGACAGGAGGTTTTTGTGCATACAAAATCTTACAACTACACCTGGACGGGGCAGGGCACCTTGATCGCCCCGACCACCACGCCTTGGGTGTATCCTGAATTTGAGGGTTATCACGGGCAGTTGAACTGGGCCACTTTGCAAACCATCGAGCAGCCGGTGACCTTCGTCACGACTTCGTCCAACCTTTTTTTCTGCGTGCTCACTCCGCCCGCCGTGGATGTGGCCAATATCAATCCGGTTTATCCGGCGGGTAACATTTCCTTTCTGGATGGCATCGCGCCGCAGGGGACAAAAACCCAGCCGCCGAGCAGTTATGCCCCCTCGTCCGCGTTGAACACGGCTGCCGGGCTTTACTCCAACGAGGTGGACTTCTTCTTCGGCCCGGTGCCCCCTTCCGGTGCGGACCGCGACGGAAACGGCTTGATTGACGCCTGGGAACTCCAATATTTTAACGCGCTCGGACAGAATCCCAATTCCACCGCTGATCCGGACCGGCAGCCGTTGATGGTTGAAAACGCTTTTGGCCTGTCACCGCTGGTATCTAACAGCGGCTCACCCGTGCTGCCGCATTTGGCTTCGCCCGGTTCCTCCGGCCCCTTGACGCTCGCCTATGAAGTGCCGGTTGCGCAACTGAATAACTTTAATTTCATCCCGCAGGCCACCACCAACCTGCTGGCCAGTTGGTTCGGGGCCGATTTGTATCCGCAATATTTTCTGATCACCTCCGTCCTGACAAATGGAACGGAGGATGCCTGTTCCGTCCAGCCCAACCTCGCCACTTTGCCTGGCATCAACAACAGCCTGTTCATCCGGCTGAAGATCAATAAAAAGTGAAACGCCCGCCAGTTCGCCTTCAACTGTCTTTCAACTTGGCAGTGACAGCGCGAACAGGCCCGCCGTTCGCCGCATGATTTCCTCACTTTGAAAAATGCTGTTGCACATGGTCAGACTGGCCGTTGCCCTTGAGGGAGAGATTTGCGTTGCCGTTTCTCATCAAGAATTCTCCTTCACCAAGCAAGTGGCGAATCATGTCGAAGCTGACGCCGAGACATTATCGCAACAATTTGGCGTGTTGCTTCAGCCATCGCTCGGCCTGCAAATAATCAGGAAAAAGGCGCTCCACTTCCACCCAAAATTTCTCAGAATGGTTCATGTGACGGCGATGAGCCAGTTCGTGCAGAATGATGTAGTCACGCACAAAATCTGGCGTCTGAATCAGCCGCCAGTTCAGTGAAATCGTTCCCCTCCGCGAGCATGAACCCAAGCGTGATTTTTGATTCCTGACTGAAATGCGAGACACATTAATGCCATGAATCCGAGCCAATTCGATGACGCGCAAGGGGAGTTCATGGGCAGCGAGTTTGTGCAAATGTTTCTGAATCGCTGGCCTCAAATCATCAGCAACGGAAACTTTTATCTGTTCTGATCCAAACCGAATATTACCGTCAACAACCTCAATCAGCACCAGCCCACCCCTAAAATATACCTCTGTTCCGACTCCCCAAAGCACTGGAGTTTTGGGTTGATCGGCCTGAAGTTGAATTTGTTTTTCAAGCCAGGCGATGTTCCGTGAAGCAAAATCCCTTGCGGCCTTGATGGTTCCTCGGCGCGGAATGGTGACGCGCGCGACACCGTCCGGACGTAAACGCAAAAGATAACGACGGGCGCGGGGATGATGCACGAACAGCAGCGGCACCGATCTTGAACCGACTTTGAAGAAATCACCCAATTGCATGGAATTGAATATGAGTCCGGTCAAGGGTTGCTGCAAGTTTTCTAAAAGCATCCTGGAAAAGGAAAATGGCTGGCGTGGGCGCATCTGCCACCGACCGCTGCACCCATTCAAAGCTTTCCAATCCGCCACTAACTATTGACACTTTCCCGTTCATTCTTATACTCAAACCAATATGAGTATTGCAAATCTATCAGTCCAACAACTGCGTCAAGCCGCCGACCTCAAAGAAAAGATCGCCGGCCTGGAAAAACAACTCGGTCAGATTTTAGGTTTGACCGCCAAACCTGCTGCAACTCCAACCACCAAAGCCCCCAAGAAAAAGGGGGGAATGAGTGCGGCGGGAAGAGCCAAAGTTGCAGCGGCCCAGAAAGCGAGATGGGCCAAGATTAAGGCCGCCAAAGTCAAACCTGCCGCCAAACCAGCCAAAAAGAAATTTACGATGAGTGCAGCCGCCAAAGCCAAACTCTCGGCTCTGGCAAAAGCGCGTTGGGCCAAAATTAAAGCGACGGGGAAGAAAAAGCTGTAATCTTTTTTTAGATCAAGAATGCAGTTCTGCTTTTGGCGGGACTGCATTTTTTTGTTGGTGAGATTTAAGTGGCATAATGAAGAGTCAGGGCGCAGGATCATTCTTGACCGATCACCCAGCCATCATGCCATCATGCTTTTGGAGATGGCCCAAGGCCGATACAAGACTGGAGAATTATGCGGGCTTGATCACCGGCTGCTAATACATGACCCACCCGGCGCGGACGACGGCCGTAAAGCGCGGCGTGAGCGGGGGCAACAGGCCGAATTGTGAAAAATTCTGGTCGAACCCCGAGTCCAGGCCTGGTTGAGCGTAAACATTCCCGCCTGGTGCCTGCCAATGGTTTGTGGCGAACAGGCTTGAAAACATTCCGACCTGTGAGCCGGTGTTCAAAAACGTATTATAACCTGACGTGGTATACGGAGGCCAGTTTTCCAAAAAGCGGATGATGTTTTCCACTCCCCCGCTATAGAAGCCGTTGGCGGAAGGCACAATGCCAGTCAAAATGGCGGCATTGAGGGTTTGATCACCATCACCATGCTGTGTCACCGGAGTGCGCGAACTCAAGGGCGTGCTTGAAGTCCAGCTATCGTGGTAATTGGTGGAGAGCACGGTTATGGCATCGCACATCAAGGCCGCAGGCCGGGTGTAGGTGGCGTCAGGAACTGCGCGTGACTGATTGGTGACAGCGGCATTGTAATTGGTTTCAATATTGTAGTCGCCCATCACATACAGTGGATCGGGCGTGGCAACGGTCAGGCCGTTGTAGGGCAGTTGCGCGCCGTTCACAAGGCGCACGCCCGGCATCGTGGTTCCATTTGCGGCACTGTTAATGGCGTAGATGGACCAGATGTGATGGTTTTTGGTGGTGCTGCCGGTGTTATTTTCATTGTCATAGGTCAATCCGCCCCTCGTGCTGCTGTTGGTCAGCCAGGTGTTGAGGGCATGCACATCGACTTGAATCGCATCCACCGTCTTGCTTTCGCGGTAATCGTAGAAAGTGGCATTGGTCACGAATGAATAGGCGTAGTTCGTATAGACAACTCCCGTATTGGTATAAGTCGAAACCGGCAGGTCTGCGGGCACCGGGTAGAGGGCAGTCGTCGCATTATTGTTCTGGTAATACACCGTGATATTTGTGCCTTTTGTGGCGGGCGTGCCGCTGGAGGAATTGGATATGACCAGATCCGCCTCGTTGTAGAGGTAGAGCTGGCCGACCGTGGTGTAAGCCTGTGAGCCCGGCGCGGCGTAGCCGGAGGGTGGCAACTGTAGGATGGCGTTGACATTTGAGGAGCTGTTGCCGCCGGCACCCACGGGCATGATCAGGGTGTCCCTGTTGATGACCGGCCCGGTATTGGTCATGAAGGCCTGGGAATAAATGACCTGCCCGGTGCCATCGGCCGTGGAGTCTTGCGGATGCTTGCGCGTGTTAAAAACCTGCCCCGTGACAGAGACGGGCTGGAAATAAACCAGCGTGCCGCTAGGCGCATTGTAGATGTTGCCGTTGCACCAGACCGCACCGCCAATGCCCATGACCGTGGTGGGGTTGATTTCCAGGTCAAGGTTGTAAAAAATGCCGAATTGAAACAGGGGAATCTGTGCGAACTGCACCGTCTGGCCGACGGTGGCGGACAGGACATCGCCCTGCCCCACCGGGCTGGCGGTGCTGGCAATCTGGCATTGTTGCACCTGCCCGAACAGGCCGGCATAAGTTCCGCTAAGATTGGTCACGCTACTGTTGTTGATGATGACGGTGGCGGAAAGGGCGGAGTTGCCGTTGGTGTCGCTAAAGGCAAAACTGTAGGGCCAGCCGTTGGTCGCGGGGATCAAAGTATTGTAGGTGTTTGAAGAACCAAGGCTCGAAGAGGTAAAATCCCGCATCATGGTGCCCAAAATGTTTTCCGTGCATGACTCGGCGGCGTTTTCAGTGACATTGAACAGGTTGTTGCGGCGCGTGAGGATCGCGTGGCTGGACGACCAGGTCAACACCGACGCAAAAACAATCAGCATCACGGCCAGCATTATGAGGAGAACCAACAGGATATAACCCACCTGGTTTCGACTTCCCGATTTTTTCAAGAGTTGCATAATACAAATTCAACCGTCCGGCTCAAGCTAACGGATCCGGCGGCTGACGCGCGTTTCCAGCCGGTAATTATTGTAAACGTCGCCGCCGACCCCCGGAAATTCCCATTGATTGAATTGCAATACCACGTGGATGGTCGGATTGTTTAGGAAGTTGGTTTGAACATTGCCCCGGTAGTCTTCCACAAAAAAACAGTTGTAGTTGGTGGCATAAATTGCCAGGGACGTGAAGACACCGTTGTTGACGCTGAACAGCGTGTTCGTCGTCAGCGTCGTATCCAGATAATAGGTCGAGTAATTGGTCCCCGTGCTGTCGGAGTAAATTTGCAGGGCATTGCCCTGCTGCACCGCGCCGTTGGGTGCGGCCGTGAATGCCGGGCTGCCGTTCCGGACGTAAGTGCCCACATCCACCGACTGCGCGCAACGCACCTGGTCGCGAATCGCATTCAAAACCTGCCGCGCGCCGGTCGCGGCGGACAACTTCGTCATGACGAGGTTCGCATTTCGCATGGTGGAAAACTGAAGGGCCAGCACGCCCAGGATGATGAAACTGGAAGTGCCCACGACCATCATCATCTCCACCAGCGTCAGACCGGCTTGCGCCCGACGCTTTGACGGCTTTGAATCTTTACAAATCGAAATGTTCATTGGTCGGGTGCCCGCAACAGGATGGTGGTGTTGGTGTATAATTGAGACCCGGTCGGCGCAAACATCCAGATCGCATCCGACCGGATTTGGCGCAACGGCGGGTTGTTGTTGCCGACAGTCGTGACCGTGATAATGTTGGTCACATAACAGGGACCGGTCGGCAGTCCGCCGCTGGGAATGTCCAGGATGAGGTTGGTTCCGCCGATGACGTTCGTGCAGGGCGGCAATTCATCCATCGTGCCCGGCCCGTTGGTTATCGGCGTGTCGCGGGGACGCCAGTTGGCATCGCGCGCCTGTTCCGCGCCTTCCGAGGCAAATGATTGCGCCGCCAGGGAATACGCCTCAAACTCCGCCATCCGGTTGGATTGCACATAACCATAGACGATGCCGACCGAAACCAGCGCGAAAACACCAAGGGATATAAGCACCTCAATCAAGGTGAATGCACCTTTTCGGCAATGCCTCCAATGTTTCAAAATCTTCATCAAAAAACCTGCGCGTTGCTGCAAGCTGGAATCAACGGCTCCAGATTGCAACAAACACTTGCACAATGCCATAGCATTGGTTCCAACGCAAATGGGACTTGTTGAAATAGTGCCGCTGGAACCGGGCGCCTCTCATTTTCTTGCAACGCAGTGGCACCGGCGTCTCGCCCGTGTATTCTGAAATCATTCACGCCAAAAATGCAAGACGCCTGTGCCACTGCCATTGCCTGACACTGCGCCCGGCGGCGATGACTGATTGGCACAATTAACGGAATCAGATTTTTTAGTTTCGTACGCCATCAGATTATGGGAAGGGGGGTTGGACAAGGGCTGTCCAATCCGGAGAAGAATCTTCGGGAGTATGTAGATAACGCAAATCAGGTCAAAAGCGACCACTGGCTTTAACTGGCTGTCCCTTTTTGCTGGCATTGCCACCAACACAATTGCCCGTTTTCAAAAACAACCCTTTTTGCAGACATCTCCAATTTGCGTTAAATACATACTCCCGAAATGAATTCGGCATTCGCAACCCGTAATTTCAAGCAATAGCAGGCAAACTGAAAGGCGATGAAAAAACTTGCAACAAGGCAGAAGGGAGTCAGAATCCCGAAAAGCAGCCCACGCCGGTCGCGGTCAATAAGCCAAATGGGAAATCGCGAATGAAAACCTTCAAACAATTTATCCGCAGTCAAACCAAACCAACAAAACCAAGATGAAAGGCAAAGTGAACATGAAGACCAAACTGGCCGTGCTCGCGCTGGCCGTTGCTACCGTTGCACCGTCGTTGCACGCGCAGCCGAGCCGACCCTGTCAGTCAGCGGATTACAAATGCCGCTTAAACAATTCGTGGAATCCACCATTGCCGGGGCGGTGGATAAACTCGGCTTGGAAAGGCCGGATGCCGTCGTTGAAAATCTGGGCCCACGCTGGCAGGGCGGAAAACTTGTTTTGCATCCCGCAGACGCAACGTTGCAGACCAAGGAGGTCCCGCTCGAACTTTTCTTCCATAAAATCGTCGGCATCCGGAATCAGTTGCGGGTGCTGGAGCAAAAGATAAACGCGAACGAAAAGTTGACCGACGGCGAGAAAGTCGAGATGCAGCAATACATCACGCGCTGCTACGGTTCGCTGACCACCTTCAACATTCTGTTCAAAAACAAGGAGGACCAATTTTAAAACTGAAAGGAAATGAAGACGCTCATTGCTGGCGTTTTGAATCGCATCCATACATTTCTGGCTGGGACGATATTTTCCGCTACTGAAGACAAGGCGTTTATGCAAGCGGTGGACGGAGCCGCCACACCTTGGACGAAGACCTGGGATGAACCCAAATATCCGCCCGATTTTTTGATGCCAGTGAAAGAGAACAGCCAGAAGTGAGATTTGCGGCTGGCGTGGGCGTATCTTACCAACTGACCGACTTCAGACACCGACAACCGACTCTACCTGCTACCGTCAACTGCATTCACGTCCACACCAGCCGCAATCAAGCTCGTCCGGTTTCCGGGGATGTCAAGTTGAACTCAAACGGGAAAACAACGGCAGGCGTAACTAGATCAGAATCTAGTGCGGTCTTTGGATGCTTTTGGGTTTTCACCAGTGCTGGATTGACCTTGTGCTGGCGTGACGTCAACAAATCCGCTGATGCGGAAAGCACGGTTGTCAGCCAACAACCAACGTCGTCACGCAGCATACAGCAAGGTCGTGGATAAACGCAAGCGCCTGATTCGCGGCATGGGGCGAGCGCAACGGGCGCGGCTACGCCCGGATCACCGTCGAGGACCAAGTTGGTTCCAGCCAGTAAGCCGACGCGCCGTCGTGGCCTTTGGCACCAATGGCGTGCTTCGGCGCAAACGCAAACTTGGCCTTCAACTTTTCGTAAGTGGATTCAGCGATCTGGATTTTACCCGCTTCGCCGGCTGATTCCAAACGGCAGGCGAGGTTGACGGTTTCGCCCCAAAGGTCGTAGGCGAACCGCTTGCGTCCAATGACGCCCGCGACGACCGGGCCGGTGCAAATGCCGATGCGCAAACGAACGGACGTGTCATACTCGTGGTTGAGCCGCTGAATTTCTTCCTGCATTTCAAGCGCGAGGGCGGCGCTGGCCTCGGCGTGATCGGTTCGCGGAAAAGAAATGCCACCGGCGACCATGTAGGCGTCGCCGATGGTTTTGATTTTTTCCAGGCCGTGCTTTTCCGTCAGCAGATCGAAGGCCGAAAAAATTTCGTTTAACAACTGGACGATCTGCTCCGCCCCGATGTGCGCCGACAACGTCGTGAAGCCGACCAGGTCCGCCACGAGCACGGTGACATCGGGATAACTGTCGGCGATGTTCGTCTCGCCTTTTTTCATCCGTTCGGCGATGGGCTTGGGCAAAATGTTCAGCAGCAATTGCTCGGACTTTTCCTGCTCAACTTGCAACTGGTCGTGCAGATGTTTAGTGTAGACGGCGTTACCGACGCGCAAAGTCACGTCCTGAATATCCACGGGCTTGTTCAGAAAATCGTTCGCGCCGACGGCGATGCCCATCAAGCGCTCCTTGCGTTCGGACAGCGCGGTCACCATCAAAATGGGAATGTGCGCGGTTTTGGAATCGGTCTTCAAACGGCGGCAGACTTCGAAGCCGTCCATTTGCGGCATCATCACGTCGAGCAAGATCACATCCGGCAGGTGCGCGGCGATTTTTTCGAGCGCGACCATGCCGTTTTCGGCCTCGGCGATTTCGTAGCCGCGTGCTTCGAGCGGATCGTGCAGCAGGCTGCGGTTTTGTTCCTCGTCGTCCACGATTAGAACGTAGCCGAGCGAAGGCGCGACAACAGTGTTCATGGATTTGATGTTTTTGATTTCACTTTGCATAATTTTTTTGGCTAATTTGTTGTCTGCCGCAAGTTGGCCAACGCGATGAATTTGGTGACGGCAGCGATAAATGTTCGTGTGTCAATCGGCTTGGTCAGGTAGCCGTCGCAACCGGCGTTGAGCGCGAGTTCCTCGTCGCCTTTCATCGCGTTGGCGGTGAGACCGACCACGCTGATTTGGCGCGTCGCGGGATCGGCCTTGAGATTTTTGGTGGCGGTCAAACCGTCCATGCCGGGCAGACTGAAATCCATCAGCACCAAATCCGGCGGGAGTTCGCGCGCCAGCCGCAGGCCTTCTTCCGCCGTATGCGCGGAAGAAACCGCGAAGCCGTTCGCCTCCAGCAAATCGGTGGCGAGTTCGAGGTTCAGCAAATTGTCCTCGATGATGAGAATTTTTTTGCCGGTCATAAATTTGCTCCGGTTGCGGCCGTTTCGTCGCTCAACGCGCCGAGCCGTTCCAATTCCGTGAGCAGATTTTCGCGCTCGGTTTTGGACGTGATGGATTGGACGTGGCCGGCGAGCCGCTGGCGTTCTTCCTCATTGAGCACCGTGCCGGTGTTGATCAAAATCGGAATATTTTTCGTGCGCGGATTGGCGCGCAGTTGTTCGACGATCTGCGTGCCGCTGAATTCAGGCATGGAGAAATCCAGAATGACCACTTCCGGCAGATATTTCGTGGCGAACTCGACGCCGGTGCGCCCATTTGAAGCGCGCAGGACCCGAAAACCTTTTTGCAGCAACGTTTTTGTCAGCAATTCCAGAATGGACGGCTCGTCGTCAATGATCAAAATCGTTTTGAGTTCCTTGCCGACGGTTTTTTCGGACTGGCGGATGGCGTCCGCGAGCCGCGCACTCACGCGCGCGGAAAGCGCGCCGTCCTTGCCCAACCAATTGAACGTCAAATGGCCATTGCCATCGTCTGAAAAAATCACCTGCGGAATGCCGGCGGGAATGCGCGAGCGGCATTGGTGCCGGATGAGCGTTTCCGAAAAATCGGCTTCGGTCTTTTCCGGCGGTTGGCCCGCGCCGCCCACTTTCCGGTCAATCACCACGACGTAAGGCCGGCGGATTTTCAACGCCGCAACCATCGCCTCCGTTTCGGAAACGATCGTCACATCGTAACCGGCATTCGTCAGATAATGGCCGACGAGTTGCTGATGTGAATCGTCGTTCGTCACTACCAAAACCAGCGGACGAATCGTGTCGTCGTGCGCATCGGGCATGTCGGTGAGCTGCGTCAGCGCAGTTTCCGTTTTGGGAATGGCAATTGAAAAAGTGAACGTGCTGCCCTTGCCTTCGACGCCTTCGCTCGCGACCAAGATTTTTCCGCCGTGCATTTCGACGAGCCGTCTGGTCAACGCCAGTCCCAAGCCGGTGCCTTGCTGCTGGCGGCCGTATGACGAATCCACCTGCTCGAACTCTTTGAAGACGCGTTCCTGGTCGTTCAACTTGATGCCGATGCCCGTGTCGGTGACGGCGATTTGCAATACCGAATCGCCGTGGTCGGCGTTTCGAATGTCCGCGCTGACAAAAACTTTTCCGCCGTCGGGCGTGAACTTGATCGCGTTGCTCAACAGATTATACATGATCTGCTTGAACTTCGCCTCGTCCGCGAACAGCTCCGGCAAATTTTCCGCCACGTTTGATTCCAGCAGAAGGTGTTTTTTGTTGGCGAGCGTTTTAACGATGGTCTGCACCTCCGCCAACGCTTTCGCGACGCTGAACGTGTTTCGCATCAGTTCCAAATGCCCGGCCTCCACTTTCGCGAGATCGAGAATGTCGTTGATGAGCTGCAACAGGTGGCGGCCGCTGTTGAGGATGTTGTTGCTGTATTTGAACTGGCGGTCGTTAAGCTCGCCAAACATTTTGTCGGCGAGCATTTCGGAGAAGCCGATGATGGCGTTGAGCGGCGTGCGCAATTCGTGGCTCATGTTCGCGAGGAACTGGCTCTTGGCGCGGTTCGCGGCCTCGGCGGCGTCCTTGGTCTGCTGGATGGCGGCCTCGGACTGGCGGCGCTGCGTGATGTCCTTGAAAATCCCGTCCGCGCACAGGATGCCTTCGAGCGGGCGCGTGGCGAGCGCGCGGTTGTGCAGCCAGATCCATTCGCCGTCCTGGCGGCAACTGCGATATTCCACGTCAAATTTTTCGCCGTCGGAAAAAAGTTTCTGATACGCCTGCTCCACGCGCGCCGCGTCCTCGGGATGAATGCGGTTCAACCACGATTGGCCGCCGAGAAGTTCGTCGGCGTGGAAGCCCAAAACTTTGACGACGTTGGCGCTGATGTAAATCAGGTCGCGATTGGAATCGGCGGTCCAGACCACGTCCGGAATGTTGTCCACGAGCGAGCGGTATTTTTCCTCGCTCGCGCGCAACGCCTGCTCGGACTGCTTGCGTTGCGTGATGTCCTGGATCACGGCCTGAAACTCCCGCGTATCGCCTTTTTTTTCAAACAACCGGCGGACGCGGTATTGATGCCAGACAATTTTATCGTCCGGCGAATGCAGCCGATGATCGAACGTAACCACCGGCTCGTCCGGCGGCAGCGAATTGATGTAGCTCAATGGCACGGCGGCATCTTCCTCGGTCAGCGTCTGGAAAAAATTTGTGCCGATGAGTTCACTACTCTTTTTGCCGTGGAAGCGGCAGAACGCTTCGTTCACAAACGTGAGCTGGCCGTCCGGCTTGAAGCGGCAGATCAAATCCGTCTGATCTTCGACGACCGCGCGAAAACGTTTTTCACTTTCCGAAACCGCGCGTTCGGCGGCGCGACGTTCGGCGGCGGCGGCGGCGAGCAGCATGTTTGTCACCGCCAAAATTCCAATGTAGCTGCCGATGAGCATCAGGCTGTCTTTTTCCGAGATTGTCACGAACGGCCCGGTGCCGCGCACGAGCGAATAAATCGCGAGCACCGAAACGAGCAAGGTTCCCGCCGTCGCGCCGCGCTGGCCGAACCGCAGCGCGCCCCAGACGAGAAACGGAAACGGCAGGTACGCGAGCGGATAATTTTGAATGCCATACACGAACCACGAATTGAAGGAAATCAAAGTGCCGCCGACGAGGCCCGCGCCGCAAATGGCGGCTTCAAAAATCAATTTGCCATTCCAGCGCAAGGCCGACGGCGTGGCCCAGGTGATGATAAATGGCGCGACGACCAGGCCGGCGAGCGCATTCGGCACCCACCAGACCAGCGTCGTGGTAAATAATTCGTCCCATTTCACCGCGCCGCCGTAGGCGAGGCTGACGACGTTAAACGCGGCGTTGACCGTCGTGCCGAGAAAGCACGCCAGCCCGATGTAGCCGGTCACGTCGCGCGTGCGTTCCATCGCGTTGTCGAAGGAAATGAATTTTTTCAGCAGGTAGGCGCAAACGACCGCGCCCATGGTGTTGCCGACGGCCGTGCCGAGCGTGAAAAATCCCAACGGCGTTCCGTCCGTCAAGGAGAACAAAACCGCGCCCAGCGCCACGCCCGGCCAGAACCGGTAGCCAAAAAGCAAAATCGCCGCGAGCGCGATGCCTGCCGGCGGCCACACCAGCGCCACGCTGCCGGAAAAAAACGAGGACTCTTTGCCAATCAAACCGCCGACAAAGTAGAGCGCGATGAGCACGACCACGCGCGTGAACGCCGTCAGATTCTTATTTTGGATCCGTTTTGCCAGGCTCATTTCGCGGGCAATGTTTTTTGATCCAGCACTTCGCGCACTTTGCGCGCAAGCGCGGAGGGCGTGAACGGTTTTTGCAGCAGCATCACGCCTTTGTCCAAGACGCCTTGATGGACGATGGCGTTCTCGGTGTAGGCGGAGGTGAACAGGATTTTCGTGTGCGGATACAGCGCGCGCACGCGGTCGGCGAGTTCCTTGCCGCTCATGTGCGGCATGACGACGTCGGTGAACAGCAGATCAATATGGCCGGTGTCGCGCTCGTGTTTCAAACTCAAGGCTTCAACGCCGTTGGCCGCCGCAAACACCGTGTAGCCCAGGCGTCGCAACAAGGTGCCCGCCATTTCGCGCAACGCGGGATCATCCTCGACGAGCAGAATGCTTTCCGTTCCCGACGGCAAATCCGGCGAGGCCAGACGCTGGACGGGAATCGTCCTCGGCGACACGACTTGCGGGAGATAAATTTTAAACGTCGTGCCGCGACCCAGTTCGCCATAAACGCTGATGTGGCCGCCGCTTTGTTTGATGATGCCGTAACAGGTGGACAAGCCCAGGCCGGTGCCTTCGCCCACGCCCTTGGTGGAAAAAAACGGCTCGAACACGTGCGCCTTGACCGCGTCGCTCATGCCCGTGCCGGTGTCCGAGATCGCGAGCGCCACGTAGTCGCCCGGCTTCAATTCGGGATAACGACCCACACTGTCCCGGTCGAACGTGACATTCGCGGTTTCCAAAATAAGTTTACCGCCGTTGGGCATGGCGTCGCGCGCGTTGATGACGAGGTTCATGATCACCTGCTCGATTTGCCCGGCGTCGGCCTTCACCAAATGCAAATCGGCGGCGGGAATCATCTGCACATCCACATCAGCGCCCATCAGATTATGAAACATGGTTTCCATGCCCGCGACGACGTGGTTGAGATCCAGGCTCTCGGGCTGGAGAAATTGCTTGCGGCCATACGCCAGCAGTTGCCGCGTCAGCGTGGCGGCGCGGTTGGCGGCCTTGCCGATTTCCGTCGCGTTTTGCACCAGCGGACTGCCCGGCGGCAAATCACCGAGCAATAATTCACTCTGGCCGATGATGGCGGTGAGGATGCTGTTGAACTCGTGCGCGATGCCACCGGCGAGCTTGCCGACAGTTTCCATTTTTTGCGACTGCACCAACTGGCTTTCGAGTTTTTTGCGGTCGGTGATGTCGCGTTCGATGCCGACAAAATGCGTGATTTTTCCGGCGGCATTGCGAATGGGGGCGATTTGCCATTCCAGATCAAATTCTTTTCCGTCCTTGCGATAATTGATCGTCTCGCCCGCAAACATCTCGTTGTTCTCGAGGTTTTTCCGGAGCCGCTTTAGCACGGCTTTGTCGGTGTGCGGCCCTTGAAACAGCCGGGGCGTTTTTCCCAAAACTTCCGCCGCCGCGTAGCCGGTCATCTGCGTGAAGGCACCATTGACAAAAACAATTTTCGGCCCCGGCAGGTTGAGTTCCGCGTCCGTGATGATGATGGACTCCTTGGACTGTTCCACGGCGGAGCCGAGCAGTCGCAACTCGGTTTGTTGCCGCTGCAGCGTATCGTTGGACTGTTGCAATTCATGCGTCCGCTGGTCAAGCCGCGCCAGCGTCTCAGCCAGTTGCGCGTGGCTGCGGCGGGCGGCGAGCAACACGAACATGAACGCGCAAAAAGCGATCACGCTGTTCGCGATGCCAAACTGGACAGCGGTGTGCTTGATCGAGCCGAAGCTGGCAAACGTCGCGCTGGCCTGCGCGCCGGAAAATTGGTAGCCAAATTCTTTCAAGGCGTTCGCGTCGGCGTTCACCTGCCGGGTTTTTGGCGGGATGTCCTGATCCATTGACTTCATGGCGGCGGTAAAATCCGAATCCACCAGACCCCGCACTTCTCGGAATTGCGCGTCCAAAACATCAACGTCCTTTTCCAGATTGAAGGCGAGCAGCCGCCCCCTGCCTTCGGGGAAAAGTTGCTGGATGTTTTTCAATTCCGCCTGCATTTGCAGCGCGATGCCGTCCGCCGCCTGCGCGTCTCCCGCTTTTTGCGCCGCCTGCGCGAAGAGATACTCGTAGGAACCCAGGCGGTAGAGCGCCAGATTTTCCTGCAACGACGCCAACTCCCTGAGCGCGGGCAGCCCCTGATTTTTCAGCGTATTGGCGGTCTTCATTCCGGTGTCGCACACCGCCCAGAGGATGATCGTCAACGCCACGGCGAAGATGAAAATCAGCAGGACGACCAGAAGAATGTGGCGGAACGTCGCCGCCAGAAACTGGACCCGCTGTGCGCGAGCCAGAGTGCCGGTGGCTTCCGCTGTTTTATCTGTTTGCATTTTCAATCCATGGAATTTTATGCCGCGCGTGTGTTTTATTTTACTTTAAGCGTCTTGACGCCCTTCAAGTCGGCGTCGGCCAGCACGATTGCAATCGCGCCCTTGGTTGAGGCGACGTATGCCACGAGTGCTGCGGTGTCGCCAATCTCCTTCGGCATTTGTCCGCGACCGGAGAACACCATGCGCTGCCAGAAAGTCTTGAAGTGGCTGGCGTCCATGCCGCTGACTTCTTCCGATGCCGCGTCGGTTTTGTCGGTGATTTGATTGTCCAGCACGGTGAGTTTCACGCTCTGGCCGTCCGCCCAATACGTCGTCCTGCCGGTGTAAATGTCCTTCAACGCTGCGTCGTTGATGCGATCCGCCGCCACGCTTTTGTTCACGATGATCACCACGCCGTCGAGCGCCGCCGCCGGCCACGCGCCGGCAAGCAACGCCACGCAAACCAAGCCAATTTTCAGGTAGAAATTATTCATCATTTGAATGGTTAATGGTTAAAAGCTGAAGGTCGTTTTCACGGCAATCATCCACCAGCCGTCGTCATTGCGCGAGGGGTTGTCGGCGTTGTCCAGCAACTGGGCGGTGCCGCGGATGTAATGGGCTTCGACTTTGAAGATCCACCAGTCGGTGGCGTCATACCGGAGCGAGAGCGCGGCGTCTTTTTGCGATGCGTCGGAAGGAAACTGCAGTCCGGTGCCGCTGCGGTTGTTCACGTCGGCATAGTATTCGGTGTAGTAAGTTCCCGCCTCGATATATTTGTTGAACCGATAGGCCGCGCTGACATACCAACTGTCCGGCTCGATCAGCTTGGTCGAAGGCGGCGGCCCGCCGCCGGTATTTTCATAATTGATTTTGAACCGCAAATACTCGGCCTGAAATGTCCACGATTTCCAAAGATATTCCAGGGAGTAATGTTGCGTGAACGGCGAGCCGTCGCTCTGGCGGCCATTGGCGGTGACAAATGTCAAATCACGATCGTAATTCAGCGCCACCCCGGCCCGCAATCCGTCCAGCGGCGTGTTCCACCAAAGTTGTCCGCCGCCGAGTTGCGGTGAATTGATCGAAGTCAGCGGCGAGTAAGGCGGCAGGTTGGCCTTTTGGAGCGACAGGCCGCCGTCCAGTTTTGGATTTTGCAGTCCGTAATAAAATTCGTAGGACAAACTGCCGGCTTTTACCAGCGGGATGTTTCCAAAAATTTCCCCGCCGTCCAGGTTGACATAAAAGTCGCGCCAGCGGGCGTTATACATTCCCTGCGGCAGCAAAATCCACGTCCGCGCCAAATCCACGTCCTGAATGTCGTTGTAAATTCCCTCCGGCCGGCGGATGCGACCGGCGCGGATGCCGACAAAATCGTTGAAAGTGTACTCGGCCTGCGCGTAATCCAGCACCACATCATAATCACCCGCCGGGCCGACGTCGTAACTGAAAGCCTGCGCCGCGATGCGCGTGCGCGGAAAGGGATTGAAGGAGGCGTTCAAACCCGCCTCGGAAAAAAGAAACGAGCCGCGCGAACTGTCGCCCAGATAATCGTATTTGCTCGAATATAAAAATCCCTGGCTCACAAAACCGTGGAAATCCACCGGCGGCAGGTTCGTGCCCAGGTTCAATTCGTAGGCTGCCAGCGGGCCGTCACTGAACGCCGCCAGCAACGCCGGCAGAAGGATTGAAGCCCATCGCTTGATTTTATTTTCTTTCAGGATTCTCATGGAAGTTGGTTTGCGGGTCAGAAACTGAAAGTCGTTTTCACGGCGACCATCCACCAACCGTTGTCGCTCGGCGACGGATTGTCCGCCGTGTCCTGCAACAGCCCGGTGCCACGGAGGTAATGGCCCTCGATTTTGAGCGTCCACCAGTCGGTGGGATCGAAGCGCAGGGTCAGGGCGGCGTCTTTTTGATAGAACAGCGAATTATCGGACTGATGGATGTCACCATAATATTCCGTGTAGTAGCCGCCCGCCTCGAACCATTTGTTGAAACGATACGCCGCGCTGCCATACCAGGTGAAACTATGGGTGTCGGTCATCCCGGCGGCATCGGGATAAACATTCCTGAAAAAGGTTTCCGCCTGAAATGTCCATGCTTTCCAAAGATATTCGGCGGAGTATTGCTGAAACGTCACGCCCGTCTGATTGTCTGGGTGAATGGGGCCGCCAAGAGTTTGAATCGTGGTGTTGAAGCCAACCGCAGGCAGGAAACCGCCCGCCGCCCCAAAACGCAGCCCGTCAATGGGCGTGGTCCACCACAACTGCCCGCCAAATATTTCGTCGGAACTGATCGAATCCAGATGGATGAACGCCGGCAGTGCGCTGCGAATCTCCAATGCAACGCCGCCATCCTCAGACGGACGGACGATTCCACCATAAATTTCATAAGACAAACTGCCGGCCTGCTGGAGCGGAATCATGCCGAAAAATTCCCCGCCATCCAGCGACGCATAAAAATCCCGCCAGCGCGCGTCATAAATTCCTTGCGGCAGCAGCACAAATGTCCGCGCCACATCCACGTCCTGAATGTCGTTGTAAATTCCCTGCGGCCGGCGGATGCGCCCGGCGCGGATGGCGAAATAATCATTGAACGTGTATTCCACCTGCGCGTAATCCAAAATCACATCATATTTGCCCGCGTCGCCCACGTCGTAAGTGAAAGCCTGCGCCGAGATGCGCGTGCGCGGAAACGGATTGAAGGAGGCGTTCAAGGCCGCCTCGGTGAAAAGAAACGAGCCGCGCGAACTGTCGCCCAGATAATTGTATTTGCTCGAATCTAAAAATCCCTGGCTGACAAATCCGTGGAAATCCACCGGCGGCCCGTTGGTGCCGAACACGTTCAACTCCGCTGCTTCAAGCCGGGCGATGCTGATCATCGCAAGCGGAGTCGCCAGAAAAAATGCCGCCAACCGCCGGGTTGTTTTTTTATTTTTCATGGTTTTCATGCAGGGTGGTTCGTTCAGTCGTCAGTGAACAGAAATCGGAGGTCTGACTTCTGCCCTTCGCCCTCCGCCTTCGGTTTGTTCATCCAGCATGGCCCGCACTCTGCACGCCAGCGCCGCGGGCGAATAGGGTTTGGACAGAAACGCGGTGCCAGCCTCCAGCACGCCATGTTGTGAGATGGCATCGTCTGTGTAGCCCGATGTGAAAAGGATTTTGAGTCCGGGATAAGTTATCTTCAGCCACTCGGCCATCACTTTGCCGTTCATCAGCGGCATGATGACATCGGTGACCACCAGCCGGATCGGCGGACCTTTGTGATCCCGCGCGATGTGCAGCGCCTCTTGCCCGTTGTTCGCGCGCAGCACGGTGTAGCCTTGCATCTCCAAAATGGAGCAGGCCAGATGCCGCACCGACGAATCATCTTCCACCAGCAGCAAGGTTTCCGTCCCGCGCGGCAACGGACCGGCCGGGATCGTTTTTACCGCGACGACCGCCGCTTGTTTCACGTGCGGAAAATAAACTTTGAAGGTCGTGCCCTTGCCCAGTTCGCTTTGCACCTCGATGTGGCCGCTGCATTGCTGGACAATGGTCTGGCAGGTGGCCAATCCCAAGCCGGTGCCTTTGCCCAAAGGCTTCGTCGTGAAAAACGCCTCGAACAGACGCTTTTTCACTTCTTCGGTCATGCCGGTTCCCGTGTCGCTGACGCTCAACACCACATAGTCGCCGGGCACGATTCCGGCGCGCGTGTGCGCGTCGTTTTGGTCGAACGTGACATTGCCGGTGGCGATGGTGAGCTTGCCGCCGTTGGGCATGGCGTCGCGCGCGTTGACGACGAGGTTCATGAGCAACTGACCGAGGTAGCCGGAATCGGCCTGGATGCAGCCGGTTTCTTTGCCGGGAACAACATTCATGGCGATGTTTTCGCTGATGAGCCGCCGCAGCATTTTCTCCACGTCGGCCAGCACTTCATTCAGGTCGAGCACGACGGGTTGCACCAGTTGTTTGCGGCTGAAGACGAGCAGTTGCCGCGTCAAGCCGGCGGCGCGCTCGGACGCGTGCAGAATTTCCTCGACGTATTTTTTCAGCGCGTTTTCCGGTTCCAATTCGGCCAGGATCAGGTTGGTGTAGCCCATGATGACGGCGAGGACGTTGTTGAAGTCGTGGGCCACGCCGCTGGCGAGATGGCCGACCACCTCCATTTTTTGCGCCTCGATGAACTGCGCTTCCATTTTTTTATGTTCCACCCGCTTTTCAACATCTTGCATGGCGCGGCGCACGGCGGGCACGAGCCGGGTGAGATGTCCTTTCAGCACATAATCGGTCGCGCCGCTTTTGAGGGAGTCCACTGCCCGTTCCTCGCCCAGCGTGCCGGACACGAAGATCAAAGGGATGGCCGGCCAGCGGGCGTGCGCCACTTTCAAGGCCGACAACCCGTCAAACGTGGGCAGCCGGTAATCGGAAAGGATGAGGTCAACGCCGCCGCGTTCAAGCGCGGCGACAAAACCCGGCTGCGTTTGCACACGGGTGATCGCGCAAGTGATGCCGCCAGCTTCGAGGGCGGATAGGATGAGCGCGGCGTCGTAGGGATCATCTTCCAGATGCAGGATGTTCAGTGGTGGTTTCATTTTTTACCTCTTGCTTTCCGGGAGAAATGACTTCACCGCCGACTGCTGAAGTTTTTTCCCTCCCTGTATTTGTATTTGGCGGCGGTTCATTTACCGCCGCCCAAAAGACGCCGAGTTTTTTCACCGCCGCCATGAAGTCATTGAAATCCACCGGCTTCACGACGTAGGCATTCACACCATGCTTGTAAAACTCGACCAGATCGGGCGTTTCGCGAGAGGAAGTCAGCACCACGACCGGGATGATTTTCAAATGCTCGTCCGCCTTGATGATTTTCAAAACTTCCAGCCCGTTGACCTTCGGCATCTTGTTGTCGAGCAGCACGAGCACGGGATTACCGCCTTCACGCATCTGGAATTTCCCCCGGTGATAAAGATAATCCAGCGCCTCCGCGCCGTCGTGGACGACGAAAACCTTGTTGGCCAGGTTGTATTCGTCCAGAGCGGCCAGCGTCAGTTCCACATCGCGCCGGTCGTCTTCGACGAGCAGGATGTTTTTGATGTTGCTAATTTGTGTGTGCATTAGTGTCTCCGTTTGGTTTTGGAATTGAAAAACAAAAGGTCGCGCCGCCGTCCACTTTGCCTTCCGCCCAGACGCGGCCGCCGAACCGGTGGATGATGCGCTGGACGTTCGCCAGCCCGATGCCCGTGCCTTCGAATTCCTCGCTGCTGTGCAGGCGCTGGAACACGCCGAACAGTTTGCCGGCATATTGCGGATCAAAACCCGCGCCGTTGTCGCGAACGAAGATGGTGGTCGAGAGTCGAGAGTCGAGGGTCGAGGGCGGGGCAGTCTGGCTCTCGACTTTCGACCCTCGTCCTTCGACCATTTCCACGCAGCCGATTTCAATTTTCGCCTCGGCGCGGTGGCTGGTGAATTTCACCGCGTTGGAGATCAAATTGACCAGCACCAACCGCAGCAGCGCGCGGTCGGCGCGCACGGGCGGCAGCGGCTGGATTTCCCATACAATTGTCCGCGCGTTCGTCTCCGCCTGAAAATCGTCCAGTGTCTCCCGCACCAGCTCGTCGAGATTGATGTTGGCCTTCTGGATTTCTGCGCGCCCGACGCGCGCGAACGTCAGCAGGTCGTCAATAAGATTTCCCATCCGCTTGGCCGCCAGCGAAATCGTCGTCAGATAACCCACATTTTTTTCGGAGAGCGACGGCCCGGCGTCTTTTTGCAACAGGTTCACAAAACCCATGACATGGCGGAGCGGCGCGCGCAGATCGTGCGAGACGGAATAGCTGAACGCCTCCAGTTCCTCGTTGGCGGATTGCAATTGCGCCGTGCGCTCGGTGACTCGCTGCTCCAACTCGATGTTTAGCTCTTGGATTTTTTCCTGCGCCAACTTGCGTTCGGTGATGTCTATCACCGCGCCGTGAAAATTCAAAGCCTTGCCCGCACCGTCGCAATCCACCCGCCCGCGTGCTTGCAGCCAGTGCAATTCGCCGTCCTTTTGCCGCACCCGATACTCAACATCGTAATGGCCGCAGGACTGGATCGCGCGGGCGAGGCTGTCGGCGACGCCCGACTGGTCTTTCTCAAAAACGGCCTGAAGATAGGTCGCCGCCGGCAGGCCTTTTGCCGCTGCGGCCGTTTCAATTGAAAACATGCGCGCGGTGAATTGGTCGGCGGTCAAACAGTCGTTGGGAACGTCCCAAGTCCAGGTCCCAATCGAACCGGCGGCGAGCGTTGATTTGAGCCGTGCCTGGATTTGACGGAGCGATTCTTCGATCCGCTTGCGCTCACTGATGTCGCGCGCCACTTTCGACACGCCGGTGACTCTGCCGGCGGCGTCCTTGATGGGTGACGCGGTGATCGAGATGTCAATCAGCCGTCCGTCCTTGGTTTGCCGCACCGTGTCAAAATGCTCAACGCTTTCGCCGCACTTAACCTGCTCCAGAATTTGATTTTCCTCACCCTGCCGGTCAATGGGAATCAGCCGCATGATGGATGTCCCGACAATTTCGCCGGCCGTATAGCCAAAAATCTTTTCCGCGCCGCTGTTCCAACTGGTGATGACGCCGTTCAAGTCTTTGCCGATGATGGCGTCGTCGGAAGATTCGACAATCGCCGCCAGCCGGAGCAAGGCGGCTTCCGTCCGCTTGCGCTCGGTGATGTCGCGGACGTTGCATTGGATCACTTTTTTGTCGCCCGCCTGATAGACATTGCTGACGAACTCGACGGCTTTCTTGCGGCCATCCCTCGTTTCCAGCGGAAGATTTTCGTAGCGGACATAGCCGTCCTTTTGCAACCGCGAGAGCATGACCTTGTTTTCCTCGATGTCCTTGAACGGACTCAATTCGCCGACGGTTTTGCCGACCATTGCGTCGTGGGAAAAACCAAGAAGTTCCACCAGAAAAGGATTCACATCCGTGATGCGCCCCGTGTCAACGTCCAGAAGCAAAATGCCGTCACGCGCCGCCTCGAACAGCCGCCGGTAACTCAATTCCGAGGCGCGCAGCACCTGCTCCATCGTCCGCGTCTCGGCCTGCTCGATGCGCGTTCGATCTGCCTGCAAAATCTGCGTTTCGGCATTCGGCAGGTTTCGGTCTTCGTCTTTTTTGCTCATGATTTCTGTCCCCGCCCATTTTATTTCCACCACAAAGCGTGGCTCCCAACGCGAACAGCTTTTGGAGGCATCGTTTCATTTTGTGCAGAAACGGCAGGTGAGAGCCATGGGGTGTTCACCCCATTGCGCCAACATCGGTGGAGACGATGGCCAGCAATGTTTATCGCGCTGCTCTGGTGTTTTACTGAATAAATTTCTCAGCCTGCGCGGTTAAATTTATTCGGAGCGTGTGGAATGAATTGACTGGCGCGCACCGGTCGGCGGCGTGCCGATCACTACGAAGCGCGCTTCGTAGTTGGTGAGCGTCAGCGGCACGGTCACGCGGTCCGCCGCTTGGGTGACACCGTCCAGCGGATGTATTGTCCCGCTGGTTGCGTCCCAGACTTGGACCTGGCCCGTGCCGGCGAGCGCCGCGGTGCGCGCTTGCGTGACATCGGATTCGTTAAAGAAGCAATAAACTTCGCCATCCTTGAGCGCGCGGTGGATGTATTTGATCGCAGGGCAGGGGATGTCGAGCTGGACATCCGGTGGTGGCAGCGCGGCGACGACACGCGCGGTGATTTCCGGCGTTGGATCAATGATGGCAAAGCTCAAATCCGGCGGATTTTTTTCAGGATGCAGAAAAGTTTGGTCCACCACCAGCGTCGGCGCGCGGCCAATAAAAATAACTTTGCCGCCGGCCGCCGCAAACGCCCGCAGCCGTTGCAAAACATTTTTTTGAATCACCGTTGAGGTTGGCACGATGACGGCGCGGTAAGTCTGCCCGCTCAAGTTTTTCAAGCCCGCGCCGTCGAGCGTGACGACGGAGGCCAGTTCATCGGCGTCAATGTGGTCGAAGTCAATCTGATGTTCCAGCAGCTCGGTCACCAGCTTGAGCGTGTCGTCGTCGGCCTGCTTGTCGTTCAACCACATGCTGTCCGTCGGGTGCAGCAGCGCGACTTGCGCCGCCGGCCGGCCCAGCGCCAGCAGATGTTGCGCGCGGCTGACATACCAGCCAATCGGCGCGCCGTTGGTCGAGTTGAGTCCGCGAATGTTCATGTAGTTGATGCCGCGCACAAGCTGGTAATCCACGACGAATTTTCCCTTCTGGCCGAGTCCGCCGCCTTCTTCATCCCACACCAAAGGCCGGCCGGTGACATGCGCCGCCGAGCCGGCAAGCTTGGGAAAATCCGCCACGATGCCCGGCCCGATCTGGTTCAGATTGTCCACGCCCGGCACGCCGACGTAGCGCATGTCGCGGAAAAAGGAGCCTTCGTTGTGAATCATGTCGCCGCCGCCGGACAGCATCAATTCTTCATGGTTCAGATGAACCATGAATTCCATGTGGCGCGCGTTGCACCAGTCTTCCATCAGCTTGTAAAAATTGTCGCGGAACATGCCGCTCCAAACGTCCCAGTAATCCGCCTTGGCGCGCTGCGCTTCGGGCGTCAACCGGCCGGCGAAAAATTGCGCGAACCAAGGTTGCAGGTCATAACCTTTTTCCTTTTGAAAAGTCTCAAGGAGCTTTGGCGTCCACGGCATGAGGCCCGTGAAGTCGGTTTCGTCGCCGCGAAAACCGAGGATGGTTTTGCCGAACTCATCGCCGACGAGCTGCTCGTATTTTTCGTAAATAATTTTCAGATAAGTGCGCGTCGCTTCGGTATCGAGATAATCAATCAGCGAGTAGAGACTGTCCTTGTCGTTGGTGCCGTCCGCGCGGTTGACGAAGCGCGTGGGCGAACTGCGATAAACGTGGCGGACAAAAGTCAGTTCCCAAGTTCCCGTGGCCGGCGCGGTCCACTGTAATTTTCCGTTCGCCGGCAGCGGCAAGACCGTGGCCGGCGCTGCGGACTCGCGTCCGTCTCCGCGCGCGCGCCTGCGCCCGCCGCCGGAATTGGCCACGATGCTTTGCGTGCCCGGCGGCAGCGGAATCGCGAGCGTCTGTCCGGCGACCAGGCTGTAACGCGCGTCGGCGGCGGGACAATGAAAAATCACCTCGGATGCCCCGCCGCCCGGCGCGGTCCACTTGAATTTTCCGTCCGTTGGCAACGGTATTTCCGTGCCCGTCGTCGCGGGTGTTTCTGTATTTATCGTCGCCTCGGCGCGCGGACTGGCGAGGATGCCAAGCGTGTCCACCGGCAGTGGAATTTCCAGCATCTGCCCGGCGGCGACGGTGTAGTGCAAATCGGCGACGACGCCTTGCATTCCCAGTTGCGGATAGTCCCGGCTAATCATGCCGCCGGCAAAGCCATCGGGATAGCCGGCGTCGCCCTCGATCCAGACTTTCAGGCCACGCTTTTTACATTCCGCGACGGCAAATTTCACCAGTTCAAAATATTCCGGCGTAAAATATTTTGGCCGCAGGCCGCGCGAATTGTTGATCATATAAACGCCGCCGCCGTTGGCCGCCACACGTTCGATGTCCGCCAGAATGCGTTGCTTGCTCTGCTGCCCGCCCCAAATGGCCCAGTGAATGGCGCCATATTCCTTCGGCGGACTCGTAAACGACGCAGCTGCCTCGATGACCGTTGGCACGGTTATTTCCCGCCAAGGCTGGTCGGCGTGAAGCGGCAACGCAAAAAACACCGGCAGGATGAATCGCGATATTTTTTTCATTTTGAATTATTTTTTTACGTCGTTGATTTTTATTGCTGCACCGCCGTTGCCGCCGGTGCGCGCGGTTTTTTCAGAAAGGCTGAACGGGGTGAACATTGCCTTGCGGAGACGTTTGCCAATCCAATCGGGTTACTGGAGATTGCTCGGATAAAAATCCGATGGCTGAACGCGCAAAACTGTGGCTTAATGTGAAGATAACCCAGTTCGACCAAACTTGCAGGCCGTGAAGCAATTTCTGGTTTGTTATTTTTTACCGCCCATGACGCCCAAATTTTCCAGCCCAAGAAAATTCTTGCCGCCATTATTGGCGATGGTTTTCAGCCTGATGGTCTACGGCGGGACTTCCGGTCGCGCGCAAACCTCGTGGGCGGCGGCGGCGAGCGCCAATTGGAACACGGCGGGCAGTTGGAGTCCGGCCATTGTGCCGGTCGAAACCACCAACGCCGTCATCGCCAATTCGGGCACGTTCACCGTGACTTACAATTCGCCGATGGCCGCGACGAGCATCGGTTCGCTCACGCTTGGTCTGGCGAGTTCGGCAAACAGCGTGCCGACGCTGACCATCACGACCGGCGGTTTCAATGTCAGCGGCACGACGACTTTGACCGGCACGAGCGCGGAGGTTCTCAACGTGAACAGCGGCGGCGTGATGACCAACGGCACGCTGAACCTCAATGATTACAATGCCGTCGCAAACGTAAGCGGCACGATGACCAACGCCACGACGCAAGTCGCCGCCAACAACAGCAACGACGGCACCGGCGCGTTGAAAATAAATTCCGGCGCGGTCGCCAGCCTCGGCATCGTCACGGTCGGTCGCAATGACGAATCGTCCTCCTACGGTTTGCAAATTTCGGGTGGCACCGTTTCGGCCAAAAGCATCGCCGTGGGAACCCTGAATTCCTATTCCACGATGGCCGTGAGCGGCGGCACGGTGACGAACGCCGGCAGCCTGCAGATCGGCACCGGCACGCCCACGAGCGGACGCGAAATGCGGTATTACCAAACGGGCGGAACGGTAAGCTGCGCCGGAACGATGGACATGTCGCTGGCCGCGTCGGCGACGACCTGGTTCAGCGTGCTGAATTCCGCGTCCACTTTTTCCGCCGCCGGCATCCGGATTTTTCCCAATGCCGTTTCCGGCGCGGTCGCGCGGTTCACCAACAGCGGCACGATTTATCTGGGCGCGAGCGGATTCAATGTTTTGAATTCCGGCACTTACACCGTCGCGCTCAATGACCAGAGCATTTTGGGCGCGAGCGCCGACTGGTCCGGCAACGTCAACCTGGTCGCGGCCAGCGGCACGGTGACTTTCAAAACCGCCGACGCGAGCAACGCGTCGCACAACATCACGCTCACAAATGTCATCAACGGCGGCGCAAACCTAACCAAGACGGGCGGGGGAATACTTTCGCTTTTCGGCGCAAACACTTATTCCGGCAGCACGACCGTCAGCGCGGGACTGCTCTCTCTAAACAACGCCAGCGCGCTCCCGAAAGGAACGGCCTTAACGGTTGGTGGCAGCGGCACAATCGGCATCGTGGACCTGGCGGGCAACAGCGTGCAGGTTTCCGGCCTGACAACTGCCGGGACAGCGGCAAATCAAATCATCACCAACAGCAGCACGGCGAACATTTCTACAATCACGTTCAGCAACAGCGCGGCCAGTTCCACTTTCGGCGGCACCGGCGCGGGCGCGAGCAAGCCGATTGCGCTGACCATCCTCGGCGGTAATCTCACGTTGAGCGGACAAAATGCCTATGGCGGAAATCTTTTTATCAGCAACGGAAAACTCACCTTGAGCGGCGCAGGCTCGGCTTTTTCCGGCGCGCAAATTGTGTTGAGCAACTCTGCCGCCGCGCTGGATATTTCGGGCATGGGCGGAATAATTTTGGGCGCGGGCCAGAGTTTGTCCGGCTACGGCGTCGTCACCGGCAGCGTGACTGCCGCGAATTGTCCGGTTTCTCCCGGCGCGATCGGTACCGCCGGCACTTTGAGTTTCAGTAACAATCTTACGCTCAACGGAAATGTCACAAACCATTTTGACCTCGCACTCGATCCCAATGCCACCGGCAACGATTTGATTCTCGTCACCGGCGCGCTGAACGTCGGCGGCACAAACACGATTGACATTGCGCCACTCGGCGCGTCGTTGTCCGCCGGAACCTACAAATTGATCAAATTCAGTTCGCTCGGCAGCGGCGGTGCGACCAATTTTCAAATCACCGGCACGCCCGGCGCGAGTTTGCAGACCGCAATCAATGTCACTTCCAGCGAAGTGGATTTGGTCGTTTCCGCCGTCGGCGGCACCCAGCGCACCTGGGTCGGCGACAGTTCCGCCAATGCCTGGGACGACACGACGACCAACTGGCTGAATGGCGCGGCGCTCGCGGTTTTCAGCGATGGAAATTTTGTGACGTTTGACGACACCGGTTCGCAAAATCCGCCGGTGAATTTGACGACGACGTTGCAACCGGCGGCGGTTTTGGTCAACGCGGCGGGAAATTATGTTTTTAGCGGCGTCGGAAAAATTTCCGGCTCCGGCACGTTGACAAAAACGAATTCCGGCGCGCTGACGATTTTGACGACGAACAATTATTCCGGCGTCACGACCATCAACTCGGGAATTTTGCAGCTCGGCAACGGCGCGACTTCCGGTTCACTGGGCACAAACCTAATCCAAAATTCTGGTGGCGCGCTGGTTTTGAATCTGCCGGGCAGCAACATTTTTTCCAACGTCGTTGTTGGCGCGGGAAGTTTGGTCCAGGCCGGTTCCGGCACGACGATTTTGACCGCGAGCAATTCTTACAGCGGCGGCACGACGATCAGCAACGGCACGCTGCAACTCAATCCCGGCGCGTGGTTCGGCGGCGGCAACGTCACGAACAACGGACTGCTGACATTTAATAATTCTGGAAATCTGACCGTCAGCGCAACCATCAGCGGAACGGGCGCGGTCACTTTGCTCGGCGGCGGCACTTTGACTGTCACCGGAAATAATTCTTACAGCGGCGGCACGACGGTCAGCAACGGAACTTTGCTCGTGAATAATTCTTCCGGGAGCGGCGTCGGCAGCGGCGCGCTGGTGGTTTCGAGCGGCGCGACATTGAGCGGCAGCGGCATTCTCGGCGGCGCGGTCATGATCAACAGCGGCGGAATTTTCGCGCCGGGAAATCCGGTCGGCACGTTGACGGTCAGCAATAATTTCACGGCGGGAAGCGGCGCGATTTTGAATTACACGCTCGGCACGAATAGCGACGAGACGATTGTGAGCGGCAATCTGAATTTGAGCGGCACGCTGAACATCACCAGCGGCGCGGGATTTACGAGCGGCACTTTCACGCTTTTCACTTACGGCGGTTCGCTGACGCTCGGAAATTTAATTATCAATCTGCCGGCCAGCACTTCCGGCACGATTAGCACGAACACGCCCGGCCAGGTGAATTTGATCGTCGGCACTTTGCAGGCGAACATTCCCGCGTTTCCCGGCGCGCTCGGCTTCGGCCAGAATGCGACCGGCGCGCGTTTCGGCGGCACGGTTTATCATGTGACGAACACCAACGACAGCGGCGCGGGTTCGTTCCGCACCGGCGTCGGCACCGGCAACCGTTTTATTGTTTTTGATGTCGGCGGCACCATCACGCTCGCCAGCGCCGTCACTTGCGCCAGCAGTTTGACCATCGCCGGCCAGACCGCGCCGGGCGATGGCATCGCCATCATCGGCCACGAAATTTCGTTGAGCGCGAAGACGAATGAAATCGTCCGCTACGTCCGCATCCGTCCCGGCAGTTTGTCGAGTTCCGGCGAGGACGCGATCAATGTGGGCGACGGCACCAACATGATTTTCGACCATTGCTCGCTGGAGTTCGCCGGCTACAACAACATTGACGCGCACGGCAACAACGGCAGCGACGCGATGACCGTGCAGAATTCGATCATCGGCGATCCGATGTCCAACGGCACGTCGGCCAAGCAGGGTTTCGGCGCGCACACGGAACACGTCGGCGGAAAAATGGCGTGGTTTTATAATTTGTGGGTGAGCGAACACAACCGCCAGCCGCTCGCGAAAATTGACACAATTTTTGTCAACAACACGGAATATAATTTTCAGGCTGGATACACCGTCGCGGATACGAGCGGAAATTTTCACCACGACATCATCAACAATTATTTCATCACCGGCCCGACCGACCCGTCCGGCGGCAACGCCTTTTATCAGATGGACGCCAACCAGATGATTTACGCGGCCGGCAATCTGATTGACAACAACAACGACGGCGCGCTCAACGGCGGTTCCATCAGCCCCGGCGGCGGCGGCACGATGTTGACCGCGCCGTGGTCAACGCTTTCGACCAACGCCACGGTCTACACGACCGCCACCGCGTATCGCCGCAACGTGTCGCAGACGGGCGCGTGGCCTTACGACCAGCTTGATTCGCTCATCATCAGCCAGATCAAAACTTTGGGCAACGGTTCGGCCGGCACCGGCGCGGGAACGGCCGGGCCGGGCGGCGGACTTTACAACGACCAGACTTCGACGGGCCTCGGCAACAACGGCTACGGCGTGCTCAACGGCGGCACGGTGCCGCTGGATTCCGACCAGGACGGAATGCCGGATTATTGGGAACTCGCGCTCGGCTCGAATCCAAACGTCGCCGACAGCCTCACGCCCGGCACCGGCGGCTACACGAAGCTGGAAAATTATTTGAACTGGCTCGCCGGGCCGCACGCCGTCGCGCCGAAAAATTCCTTCGTGGACGTTGACCTGCGGCAATACACCGGCGGCTTCACCAACGTCAGCCCGGTTTATGCCGCGTTCGCGCCGACGAACGGCACGGTCGCGCTGCTCGGCGACGGCCACACGGCGGAATTCACGGCGGCGGGAAATTTTTCCGGCCTCGGCAGTTTTAATTTTTACGTCCACGGCAGCGACGGCTCGGCCATGACCAACACCGTCGCCGTGCTCGTGATGGCAACCGGTCTGTCGCAAAATTTAACGTGGCGCGGCGATGGCGCGATAAACAATTGGGACACGACGAGCACCAACTGGTTGAACGGAGCCAACCTCGTCAGCTTCGGCGCGGGCGACACCGTCACTTTCGACGACACCGGCTCGAACAATCCGGCGATCAATCTAGTCGGCGCGCTCGCGCCCGCGTCCGTCACGGTCGCGGCCAATCAAAATTATTCTTTCGCCGGCAGCGGCGCGCTCGGCGGCGCGATGTCGCTCGCCAAATCCGGCGCGGGCATTCTAACAATCAGCACGAGCAACACCTTCAATGGCGGAACTTTTATTCAAAGCGGCACGGTGACGATGGGAAATACGATCGCAAATTCTTACGGCCTCGGCACCGGCGCGGTGACGATGAACGACGGCACGCGGCTAAACCTGTTTGACAACGGAACTGTGAATGACGCTGGAACCCTGCCGAACAGCCTGGTCGTCAGCGGCAGCACCACCATCGAATTACCGCCGCGCGGCGGCGCGGGCGGCGCGGCGCTCACCGGCAATGGCATGTTTAATTTGATCACGCACTATGTACGCGGAAATTTTAATTACGACGCCTCCGCATTTTCCGGCACATTAAATGTCTCCACGCCCGACATTGGCGGCGCAGATTTTCGGATTGGCAGTTACGCCGGCTTTGCCAATGCGGTCGTCACGCTGTCCAATAACATCAACGCCTATTTCTTCAACACTATCAGTCCGATCGGCAACACCGTGGACTTCGGAGAGCTTGACGCGCCCGCTTCCGCCACGTTGCGCGGTGGACCGACCGGCGGACGCGCCGTGGCGTTTCGAATCGGTGCGCTTGGCACTGATTCCAGTTTTGCCGGTTCAATCATCGAACAAAACACCAACACTTCGACTTCGCTGATTAAAATTGGAAGCGGCACGCTCACGCTCGGCGGAAATAATTTCTATTCCGGCCAGACGGTTGTCAGCAACGGCACGCTCGTCGTCAACGGCAGCACCGGCACAAACGCGCTGCTCGTCGTCAACGGCACGCTCGGCGGCGGCGGCGCGATTGGCGGCGGCGCGGCGATTTATTCCGGCAACGCAATTTCACCCGGCGCAAGCGTTAATCCCGGAACGGTCGGCACGCTGACCATCACGAACGGTTTGAGTTTGACCAACGCCACGCTTTATTTTGATTTGGCGAACGTCACGAACGTGGGTGGCGGCGTGAACGATCTGATTTCGCTTGCCGGCGGCGCACTCGTATTGAGCGGGACAAATACGGTCGTGCCGAATTTGCTCAACAGTACGTTGACCGCCGGCACTTACACCCTGATTAGCGGCGGCAGTTCCACCATCGGCGGCGCGGTGAATCTTTTGTGGGCGGGCGAAACCGGTTCGCGCCAGGTATTTTCCTTCGACGCGACGACCACGCCCGGCAGCATTTATCTGAACGTCGTCGGCTCGCCGCCCGCCACGCTCGTTTGGTCGGGCACCAACGGCAGCGCGTGGGACACGAGCACCGTCAACTGGCTCAATGCTGGCGCGGCGGACAAATTTTATAATTTTGATTCCGTGGTTTATGATGACGCGTCCACCAACGGCAACGTCGTCATCTCCGGCATCGTTCAACCCACGCAGGTTGTCGTCACCAATTCCATTTTAAATTATACGCTCGGCGGCGGTGTGCTTGGCGGCGCGGCGGAACTGGTCAAAAATGGTTCCGCCACCTTATATTTGAGCGGCAGCAACAGTTTCAGCGGCGGAACCATCATCAACGGTGGAACAATTTTTCTGACCAACGACATTGCCAACCAATTCGGTTTGGGAACCGGAGCCGTGACGCTCAACGGCGGGACACTCTCGATGTATGACAACGTGAACACTTACAACGCTTCGTATTGGAATCTGATTGTGCCCGTAAATTCCACCGCCTCTTGGAACACCGATTCGCGCTGTGACCTCTACGGTTCGTTGACCGGCGGCGGTACGTTGAACTTCAAGGTGACTTACGTTCGCACGAGCCTTTACGGCGACTGGTCCGATTTCGACGGACAAATCAATGTCAACGGCGGCGGCGAATTTCGTGTTTTGAATTTCAACGGCTATACCGGTGCCGCGATCAATTTGTCCAGCAACAATTTGATGGATTTTCAAGGCGCGGTTGACCCGGCGGGAACGACGTTGCAGATCGGCGCGTTGTCCGGCGTCAGTTCGTCGTCGCTGCTCGGCGGCGCGACGGCGGGAAATGTTTTCACTTGGCAAGTCGGCGGCGCAAATACGGACGCAACTTTCGCCGGCCAGATCGCCGAGCAAAACACTAATGCCATCACCGCCATCGAAAAAATCGGCAGCGGCACTTGGACGCTCACCGGCAGCAATACTTTTGTCGGCGGCATCACCGTGAGCGCCGGCACATTGCAGGTCAACAACACGAACGGCAGCGCGACCGGCACGAACCAGGTTTTTGTCGCGAGCGGCGCGACGCTTTCCGGCAGCGGCATCATCGGCGGGCTGACCGCCTTTGACGACGGCGCTGTTCTCGCGCCCGGAAATCCGTCCGGCACTCTGATCATTAGCAACGAACTGGATTTGAGCGACCAGACTGTTTTGCAATTCGGCCTCGGCACGAACAGCGACAAAGTCGTCGTGTCCGGCAATCTGACCTTGGACGGCCTGTTGAACATCACGAACACCGGCGGTTTCGGTGCGGGCATTTACACGTTGTTCACTTACGGCGGCGCGTTGACGATGAACGGCGTGAGCGTTGTTTCCGCGCCCGCAGGTTTTGTCTATTCGATCAGCACGAACACGGCGGGACAAATCAACCTCATCGTGTCACGCCCGCAATTTAATCTCGTCGCGATTTCATCCGGCAATCTGGCGATGAGCGGTTCGGGCGGCGAGCCGAACGGAACGTATTATGTTTTGGGTTCGACGAACATCGCGCTGCCGCTAAATTCGTGGACCCGCATCGCCACCAATCAATTTGATGCCAATGGCAATTTCACCAACACGGTCAGCCCGGGTTCGGCGCAGGAATTTTTCAGGTTGCAGTTGCAATAAATTTCGTCATGACTTCGATGGTCGCATTTTCAAAAACCGTTTTGATTTCCGCAGTTGGATTTTGTTTTTGCCTGCCGGCGTCCGCCGCGACCATCTTCAAGGCCGACACGGCGAGCAACCTGAACCTCGCCGCGTCCTGGAGCAACAACATCGCGCCCGGCGCGGCGGACATCGCGACGTGGAATCATCTCGTGGTCGTCAACACGAATTCCGCCCTGGGCGCGAATTTGAACTGGGCGGGAGTAAAAATTCTCGATCCTGCCGGGCCGGTCGGTCTTGCCGCCGGATTCAATCTCACGAACGGTTTGTCGGGCATTGATTTGAGCCTTGCGGCAAACACTTTGACTTTGAGCAATAACGTCGTGCTGGGCGCGAATCAAATTTGGAACGTGACGAACGGCGGGACGCTCACCGTCGTTGGCGTGGTTTCCGGCGCTCATGTTTTGATCGTCACGAACGGCGGGACGATTGTCTTGAGCACGACCAACACTTATTCCGCCGGCACAGTCATCAGCAATGGGATTGTGCAGTTGAGTTCGACCGGCAGCCTCGGCACCGGCAACGTGACCAACAACGGCGGCACGCTGCTGCTGCACGGTTTCCCCAACTCCGGCATCATGACCAATGCGTTTTACGTCACCGGCACATCCGTGATAGACATGGCCGGCGCATCGGCTGCCTGCAATCTCAGCGGTGCCTGGTCGGGGCCAGGAACTATTTTGATCACCAACGATACCGCCAGCGGCTCCACGCTGACGTTTGGCGGCAACGGCAACGGCGGCGGCAACATGTCGGCTTTCACCGGTGCGATCAATGTCATCAGCACCAACGCGTCGGGAACGGCCAGCGCCGGAAATCTGCGCTTTAATAACAATTCAACCGTCTATAATTCCGGCAGTGCCAGCGCCAGTTTTAACCTCGGCACCGGCGCGATGAATTTACAGAGCCGCGATGCGGGCACAATCAATGTCGGCGAACTCACCGGCGGCCCGGCAACCTCGCTGGACGGCAACAGCGGCGGCAGCGGCACGACGGTCTGGAGCATCGGCGGCAAAAACACCAGCACGACTTTTGCCGGAACCATCAAAGACCACAACACCAGCGGCAGCGAACTTTCCGCCGTCACCAAAGTCGGCACTGGCACGCTGGCCTTGAGCGGCAACAATACCTATTCCGGCACGACCATCATCAGCGCGGGCGCGCTGCAAATCGGCGACGGCAGCACCAGCGGCGCGGGAACTTTGGGAACGGCCGGTGTTACAAATAATTCCATTTTGATTTTCGCGCGGCCCGATGCCGTGACCGTCGGCAACAGCATCAGCGGCGTCGGCAATCTGGTTCAATGCGGCGCAAATATTTTGAAGCTAACGGTCGCCAACACTTATTCCGGCAGCACGACCGTTTCAAACAACGGAACGATTTTGCTCGGTGCGGCGGGCGCGATTCCGAACGGAACGGCTTTGATTCTGGGCGGCGGCGGCACGGCGGGAACTTTGGATTTGTCGGGCAATACGCTTACAGTCGCCGCTTTGGGCAATGGAGCTGGCGTGACCGACGCGATTATCGGCAACAGCGCGGCCATGTCCGCGACATTTATTTTCAACGGCACAAATGCCTCGACATTTTCCGGCACGATTCAAGATACGCTGCCGGGCGGCAGCAGCACGGTCGCACTCGCCGTTCAAAATGGAAAATTGACGTTGAACAGCGCGAACATTTTTTCCGGCGCAACCACCATCAGCGGCGGAACACTTGCGCTTGGCGCGAGCGGTTCGATCGGCAATACGCCGGCAATTATTTTAAGCGGCGCGAATTCCGTTTTCGATGTCACGGCAGTCAGCGGATTCAGTTTGTTTCCGGGCCAGACGATTTCTGGCATCGGTGCAGCGGCCGGAAATTTTTCCGCCACGAATGATTTAATTTCTCCCGCGACGAACGGCATGGTCGGCACGCTGACGTTCAGCAACAATCTGACTTTGAACGGCGGCAACACGATCAACTTTGATCTTTCCACGACGCCAAATTCCGGCAACGACCAGATTCTTGCCGGCGGAGTTTTTAATTTGAGCGGCACGAACACGCTGCAAATAAATCCGCTGAGCGGCACGCTGGTCAGCGGCACTTACGAGCTGATGAAATTCGGCAGCCTCGGTTCTGGCGGCGCGACGAACCTTCAGCTCGCCGGTTCCATCGGCAACGGATTGCAGGCGACGCTCAACGTGACGGCCACCGAAGTGGATTTGGAAGTCAGCCCCGGCGCGGGCAGCTTGCTCGTCTGGCAGGGCGACGGCGCGGCAAATCTTTGGGATGAAACCAGCACCAACTGGCTCTTCGGCGGCAGCCCGGTGGATTTTGGTGACGGCGATTTTGTGATTTTCAACGACACCTCGACCAACTTCAATGTCAACCTCGCCGGCACCTTGCAACCGGGTTCGCTCACGGTGGACGCGACGAACAATTTTATTTTCGGCGGCGCGGGAAAAATTTCCGGCGCACTGTCATTGACCAAAACTAACAGCGGCACGTTGACCATTTTGACCACGAATGATTTCAACGGCGTAACGGTCATCGCGCAGGGAACATTGCAAATCGGGAACGGCATTTACGTTGGCGCGCTCGGCAACAGCTTGATTTCGGACAACGGGCTTTTGCGGCTGCAACAACCGAACAGCAGCACGCTGGGCAACATCATCAGCGGCACGGGCCAGATTGTTCAGGCCGGGCCGGGCGCGGTCATGCTCGCGGCGAGCAATTCTTACAGCGGCGGCACGACGATCAGCAACGAGACGACGCTGCAAATCGGGAGCGGCGAAGCTTTAGGCTTCGGCGACGTTCTCGACAACGGAACGCTGAATTTTATTTCCTCCGGAAACAGCGCGGTCAGCAATTCAATCAGCGGCATTGGCGGCGTGACGCTTTCCGGCGGCGGAACCGTTGTATTGACCGCGAGCAATTCTTACAGCGGCGACACGACGGTCAGTAACGGTTTGTTGCAAGTCGGCAATCTCATCGGCAGCGGCACTGGCAGTGGTTCTGCCATCGTTGCCAGTGGCGGCGCGATTTCCGGCAACGGCGCAATCGGCGGCGCGCTCACCATCAACAACGGCGGCGCGCTGGCATTTGGAAATCTGTCCGGCCCGCTGACTATCAACGGCAATCTGTCGGTGAATTCCGGCGGCATTCTGAATTTCCAATTGAACACGAACAATAATTATGTCGCCGTGGCCGGCAATTTGAATCTCGGCGGCACGCTGAACGTCACCAACCTCGGCGGATTGCCGGATGGAACTTATCCGCTGTTCACTTACGGCGGCAGTCTGGCGGGCGGCGTCGCCATCGCCGCTGCGCCCGCCAACAAATCCTATTCGATCAACACCAACACGCCCGGACAGGTCAACCTGGTGGTCAGCGGCGTGGTCACTTTGACGGACAATGGCAGCACGGTCACGTTGCAGAACGGCATTGTGAGCATCGTGATTTACAAATCCGACGCGCACATTTCCACGATGAATTATCAGGGGCAAAATCTGCTGGCCGGCGGCAGCAGCGGCGGGGAATTTTACTGGAGCTGGAACCAGCCGAATTATCAGAATCCGGTCGTCACTCAATATTCCCTCGTGCAAGACCCGTCCACCAACGGCGGCGCGATCGCCGAGGTGGATTTGTTCAGCCAGTGGAGCGGCAACACCAATGACGCGGCGCTGGACGTGGACATCCATTATTTCATGCTGAAAGGCTCGCAGGGTTTTTACGCCGCCGCGGTCAATTCGCATCCGGCCAGTTACCCGGACAATCCCGGCGGCGAGTTTCGGATGGTTTGTTACAACGGCACGATTTTTAACTGGTTGAGCGAAGACGACATTCACAACCGGCTCATGGCGCCGGCGTCAACGCCGTGGGTTTCTGTCACGGGCGCGCCGAAGGAATTTCAGCTGTGGACGGCGGGAATTTATCAGGGCCAATACGAGTGCAAGTATGAATACAGCGCGGATTATTGCGACATGAACGCGTGGGGTTTCAGCAGCACGACCGCGAACGTCGGCATCTGGATGACCAAGCCGAGCCAGGAATATTACAGCGGCGGCCCGATGAAACGGGAATTGATCTGCCAGGACGATCAGGCCGGGCCGGGGCCGATCCTGCTGCAAATGATCAACGGCACGCATTACACGATGGGCAGCGACGGCGAAATCGCGGCGGGCGAAAAATTTTCAAAAACGTTCGGGCCGTGGCTGATTTACGCCAACAGTGCTGCCGCCGGCACGACCAACGTGCCCGCCGTGCTCAAGGCCGACGCGCAGGCGCAGGCCGCCATCGAACAAAGCCAGTGGCCTTACAGTTGGTGGCACAACACGAACTACGTTTCCAAATCCGGGCGCGGCACGGTGAGCGGCACGATCAAAATTGCGGACAGCGGAAATCCCAACGCGTCGCCCGCCGGCCTGTGGGTCGGCGTCGCGCAAGCGCCGCCGTCGAGCGAGAACAACGCGGATTTTCAGTGGTGGGAAAAGAATCTGCAGTTCTGGGTCAGGAGCGATGCGAACGGAAATTTTTCGATTCCCAACGTTATTGCCGGAACAAATTATACTTTGTTCGCCTTTGGGCCGGGCGCGACCGGGACGTTTCAATCGCAACCGTTGACCGGAACTTCTTTCAGTTCGCTGAACATTCCCGCGTCGCCTTTCAGCGTCACGGTCACGTTGGGTGCGACGAATAATCTCGGCAGCCTCACCTGGACGCCGACGCGCGTTGGCGCGACGGTTTGGGAAATCGGCGTGCCGGATCGGTCCGCGCATGAATTTTTTCATGGCACCGACTGGTGGCTGGCCGATGTTGGCTCCAGCCCGACCAATCCGAGCCCAAACTGGATGAAGAGTTTTGATTTCCCGACCGACTTTCCGACCGGCTTGGTTTACACCGTCGGCCAAAGCCAGTGGGCGACCGGTTGGAATTTTGCCCACACCGCCTTGGGCATCAATGCCAGCAGCACGGAGACGTGGAAAGTTTTTTTCAACCTGCCGCAGGCTCCGGCCAACGGCGCGACGGCCTCGCTCTACATGGGTTTCGCCGCCGACTATCAAGGCCCGATCAAAGTGGTCGCCAACGGCAACACCGTGACTTCCGGCATCACGCCTCCGAGCGGCGATGACGACACGATGATCCGGTTGGGAATTCACGGCGTGTTTTCGGATGTCCGGCTGAATGTTCCCATCGCCGATCTTCACGCCGGGCAAAATGAAATGGACTTCACGATGACCGCGACCGGCTCCACGGAAAAAAGCGCCATGTATGATTACCTGCGATTGGAATTGTCCAGTTACATTCCGCCGCCGCCGACCAACTTGACGGCGACAACCAACAACTCGCAAGTCGCCTTGAACTGGACGGCCATGAGCGGTGCGACGAGTTACACCGTCAAGCGCGCGGCGAGCAGCAATGGAACTTACACCGTTATCGCCACGAACATTTTCGCGCCCGTCGTCGGCAGCGCAATTACCAACGGCACTTACCTCGACCCGACCGCGCCCGTCGGCACGAATTATTACATCGTCGCCTCGGTCAACCCCAATGGCAGCACGAACTCAACACCCGTCAGCGCGGTTGTGATTGCGACAACCCCGCCGCAAATCAGCGGCGTTAGCGTTTCAAACGGGATGTTCCTCTTGAGCGGCGGCGGTGGCATGCCAGACCGTCAGTTTTATGTGCTGGCCTCGACCAACGTCGCTTTGCCGCTGGCGCAGTGGACACCGCTCTTTACGAATAGCTTTGATGCCTTTGGAAATTTCACCTACACCAATTTCATCAATCTTGCCGCGCCCTCAAAATTCTACCTGATTCAGGTTCCGTGACCAACCCGCCGAAGATTTGTGCCATGGTTGAATGGCTCCCGCAAATTGGTCAGCGCAGACGAACCCATCTGCCTTTTTGCGACGATTCCTCGACCGCCGCCAGCACGCGCTGGTTTTTCACTCCGTCTTCAAACGTCGGCTGCACCGGCTTGCCGTCCACGCAGGCGTTCACGAAATCGGCGATGGTGTGGATGAAGGTGTGTTCGTAGCCGAGGCCGTGGCCCGGCGGCCACCAGTTGCCGACGTAAGGCTGCACACCGTCGCGTTCCGTCACGATGATTTCGCGAAAGCCGCGCCGGTCCGCCGGGTCGCTGGTGTTGTAAAATTTCAACTTGTTCATGTCCTCGAAGTCAAAACAGAGCGAGCCTTTGCTGCCGTTGATCTCGAGGGCGATGTGATTTTTCCGTCCGGGCGCGTAACGCGTCGCCTCCAGGTTTGCGAGCACGCCGTTTTCCATCCGCCCGAAAAAAATCGCCGAGTCGGGCGCGGTGACTTTGCCCATTTTGCGCGCGCCCTTGGCCAGCGCGTCGGCGAGCGGGCGTTCGGGAACAAAAATGTTCAGCAGGCCGCACACTTCCTGAAATTCGCCGACGAGGTAGCGGCCCAGGTCAATGATGTGCGAATTGATGTCGCTGTGCACGCCCGCGCCGCTGGTCTCTTTTTGCAGCCGCCAGTCCAGCGGAAATTCCGGGTCAGCCAGCCGGTCCTGCGCGTAGCGCGCGTGAAAATGATAAATCCGCCCCAGCGCGCCTTCGTTAATCATGCGCTTCGCCAGCGCGATGGCCGGGATGCGCCGGTAATTGTGGCAGACCATGTGGACGACCTTCGCCTTGTGCGCGGCGGCAAACATCGCCTCGGCCTGCTTGACGTTCAGCGCGAAAACTTTTTCGCACAGGATGTGCTTCCCGTTTTTCGCGGCGGCGATGGCGATTTCCGCGTGCAGGTAGGGCGGCGTCGCGATGTCCACGATGTCAATCAGCGGCGACTCCACGATCTCGCGCCAGTCGGTCGTGGCGAACTGCCAGCCAAGCTGTGCCCGCGCGGCCTGCACGCCGGCGGTGTTGCGCCCGCAGATCGTGTGCAGCTCGACGTTCGCCTTGAGGTTGAAGAAGCGCGGTGCCTGCCGCCACGCGTTTGAGTGCGCCCGTCCCATGAAACGGTAGCCGATCATCCCGACGCGCAAGGTCTTTGGCATAAAACTTGGGGTTGAACAGATTTTGCCCGCCTTTATAGTGAACCGCGACAATCAAGTCAACGGACAAGCGTTCGCCCAATTTATGCCATTTACCGCAGCCGAAATCGCGAAGCATCTGCAGGGTGAAGTCGTCGGCGACCCCGCCGCCAGCCTCATCGGCTTCGCCCAGGCCGACGCCGCTCGCGCCGGCGACCTCACGTTCGCCGAGAACGAATCTTACTTTGCCCGTGCCGAAAACAGCGCCGCCACCGCCATCATCACCGACAGCCGCTTCCAGTCCGACCGGAAAATCCTCATCCGCGTGGCCAACGCCCGCATCGCCTTTCCCAAGGCACTCGCGCTGTTCTTCCCGGAAAAGAAATTCGCCGCCGGCATTCATCCCACCGCCGTCATCGCCGCCAGCGCGCAGGTTGACCCCACCGCGCACATCGGCCCGCACTGCATCGTCGGCGAACGCGCCCGCATCGGCGCGCACGCCGTCTTGCAGGCCGGCGACTTTGTGGGCGACGATTGCACGCTCGGCGACGAGACCAACCTGTTTCCCAACGTCACGCTTTACACGCGCACCGAGATTGGCCGGCGCGTCCGCATCCACGCCGGCACCGTCATCGGCTCGGACGGCTTCGGCTATGTGCTCGACCACGGCGTCCACCGCAAAGTCCCGCAGGTCGGCAACGTCATCATCGGCGACGACGTGGAGATCGGCGCGAACGTGGCGATTGACCGGGGCGCGCTCGGCTCCACCGTCATCGGCGCGGGCACCAAGATTGACAACCTCGTGCAGGTCGCCCACAACGTCGAGATTGGCGAAGGCTCGCTGCTCATCGCCCAATCCGGCATCGCCGGCAGTTCCAAGCTGGGGCGGTTTGTCATCCTCGCCGGGCAGGCGGGCATCGCCGGACATTTGAAGATTGGCGACCACGCCATCATCTCCGGGCAATCCGGCGTGATGCACGACATGCCCGCCGGCGAAAAATGGCTCGGCTCGCCCGCGCAGCCGGACAAGCAGGCCAAACGCCAGATGATCGCCCTGCAACGCCTGCCCGACCTCCTCAAACGCCTCAACGCCCTGGAACAAAAACCCGGCGGCAAACCCGAATGACCCGCTTTTAACAGGGTGGCATCAGGTATCCCTGTCTGACGTGGCCGGCGGCAGCCTGCCGCCTGGAACCGCCTCGCGATTTGCGGGTGGGCGGTGATTTTTTTCATCGCGTGTAACCACCAATAAAACGACCATTTCCACGCTCCCTACGTCAAATGGGCAAAACGTAATGGTAAATACGCGGATGAGAATAATCTTTGACAGAAATTCGTCAGTCCGCTTTGATAACCCCATGCCAACAAAGACCAACGTGAAAACAGACGCGCACGCCCCCATGCGCGCGTTGCGAACTAATAGCTGTTAGGCGGCTTCGAGCCTCAAAAAAGTTTATACAAAATTGGATGCGTCGGTGTCTATTAAGCGAGAGATACAAGTTATTACAAAATTCATACCATGAAAAAAGCACATCGCAGATTTTTCGTAGCTGCCATCGGCTTGATATTGGTGGCTGGCTTTCTACTCCCGCCGATTCCAAAGGCCAAACGACATGCCACACGCATTCAGTCGGTTAACAGTTTAGCGAGTCCATTCCCACGGCTTGCGGTCTTGAGCACAACAAACACGATCAGATGATGAGAGACCAGCCGCCGTTGGCGCGGTCAGTTCCGCTGTCGCGGTTCATGTCACGAGTTGGCGGTGGCTCAGCTTTCTACGTTAGGCGGCAAGACGCGCATGAAGATTCGACGCCTCATTTTGATTGCCGGCTTGCTGATAGCAGTTGCTGCGTATGCGAGTTGCTTGCTGGTTTCTCAATGGGAGCATTCGCAGTCATTCAAGAGTTTGCCGAAGCTCGTGGCAGCGATGCAGACTTACTCGCATGACCAAGTTTCCCACGGTCGGCCTTTGCCATCTGCCGTGACGCTTCAGGATTTAGTTGGCGGCGGTTACATTTCCACCAATGAGGTTCGAGATTTAGGCGGCGCAGATGTCACTTTTTATCCGACAGTCAGCGAGAGCGATCCGCAGGCGGTTTTAGTTCGCGTGCGGATGCCGGACGGCAGCCAGACAGTTGCTTTGTCAGACGGAAGCATTCAATCTCTATCACGATGATGCTGTTTAGTTTCAAGTTTGTAGTGCGACAAAATGGTTAGTAACAGACTTCGTTGAGAGTCTTCTTCGAGCGCTTCAGGGTTTGGCTTTTGATTTGTCGGCGGCGCGGATTAGCTTCAGGTATTTCGCGGGGTCTTTGTCGAAATCCGCCTTGCACATGGGGCAGCACAGTTTCACTTCCTGGTCTTTGTAGATGAAAACGTAAGGCTTGCCCATGTCGGCGTCCAGCTTGTCGCCGGAAACGGGGCAGGTCTTGAGCAAATCCGGCTTGGGCTTGGCCGGCGCAACCGAGTTCGTGCCGTCCGCGCGCGCGCCGGTGGCAACGGTGGCCAAGGCCGCCGCCAAGATAATTCCCGCGATGGGTTTCAAAGTTTTCATACGTCAATCAATCATTAAACCGCGCGGGCGTCAAACCCGTTCAAGCCGGCAGCGCGGCTTCGAAGCCGGTCAGTTCCGCGCCGGCGGCCTCCCATTCCGCCGTGGCGAGCGGCAGCCGGTCGCTGACTTCCATCAGTTCGCGGTTGATGAGCGTGGCGCGCCCGCCGGAATGATACGTCTCCGGTTTCTCGAGTTCCGCCGCCAGCTCGCGCTCCTTGGTTTCGAGTTCGGCGATTTCCTTTTCCAGCGCGGCGAGGCGTTTCTGGATTGCGGATTTTTTATTGGAGCGCGCCTGGCGTTGCGCGGCTTCGAGGCGTTTCTGTTCCTTGCGGTCAACGGGCGGTTCGGAAGCCTTTTGCACCGGCTGCACGGCCTGGCTGGAACTCGTCAGCGCCGCGCGCGCGGTCTGCGCGGTCTTATCCAGGTAATACTGGTAGCCGCCGCCGAAATGGCGGAGCTGCCCGGCCTCGACGCGCACGACGTGCGTGGCCAGCGCGCGGATGAAATGCACGTCGTGGCTGATGAAAACGAGCGTGCCTTGAAATTGCTTCAGCGCGATGATCAGCGCGTCCACGCTGGCGAGGTCGAGGTGCGTGGTGGGTTCGTCCAAGAGCAACAAGTTCGGCGGATCGAGGAGCAGCTTGACGAGGGCGAGCCGGCTTTTCTCGCCGCCGCTCAACACGCTGACGGGTTTGTAAATGTCGTCGCCGCGAAACAGAAAGCTGCCCAGCACGGTGCGCACGGACTGTTCGGTGACGCGCTGCGGTGTGTCCAGCGCCTCCTGAAAAACGGTGTGCTTCGGGTTGAGCATCGCCGCGCGGTGCTGCGCGAAGTAGCCGTATTTGGCGTTGTGACCGAGCTTGTGGACGCCGGCCTGCGGCGTGAGGACTTGCGCGAGCAATTTCAGCAGCGTGGATTTGCCCGCGCCGTTCGGCCCGACGAGCACGATGCGCTGGTCGCGTTCGACTTCAAAGTCAATGCCGTCGTAAATCAGCTTCTCGCCGTAGCCGAATTTTATCTTCTCCAGCGTGATGACGCGCTGGCCGCTGCGCTGCGGTTGCGGAAACCGAAAACCCATCGTCGCGTCCGGGCCGCTCGGCATTTCCACCATCTCCTCCTTGATGCGCTCGATCTGCTTCAACTTGCTCTGCGCCTGCGACGCCTTGCTGTTCTTGGCGCGGAAGCGGTCGGCGAAGGTCTGCAACTGGTCAATCTTCCGTTGTTGCGCCTGGGCGGTGGCGGCCATGGTGGCCTCGGCGGCGGCGCGCTGTTCGAGGTAGCTGTCGTAATTGCCCGTGTAGCGAATGATCTTCGACGCGCGCAGTTCCGCGATGTACGTGCAAAGCTGGTTCAAAAATTCGCGGTCGTGCGAGATGAGCAGGATCGCGCCGGGATAATATTTCAGATAATCCTGAAACCAGATGAGCGTTTCGAGGTCAAGATGGTTGGTCGGCTCGTCGAGCAACAGCAAGTCCGGCTCCTCCGCGAGCAGCCGCGCCAGATGTGCGCGCATGATCCAGCCGCCGGACATTTCGCGCGCGGGCCGGTCGTAATCTGTCAGCTTGAATCCGAGGTTCGCGAGAATCTGCTTCACCTTCGCGACGAACTGGCCGTCGTGCTCGTGCTCGTGCGGAATGGCGACCTCCAGAACCGTCTCGTTGCCCGCCGGTTCGCTTTCCTGCGGCAGATAGCCGACGCGCGTGCCGCGAATGAACGTCACGCTGCCCGCATCCGGCTCCTCTTTGCCGAGAATAATCTTGATGAGCGTGGATTTGCCCGCGCCGTTCGGCCCGGTGATGGCGATGCGGTCGCCCGCCATGACGTTCAACGAAACGTCGTCAAACAATTCGCGCCCGCCAAATGATTTTTGAATTCCGGCAACTGTCAGCATAAATTTTTCAACGGAACAAAACGGCGAGGATCACAACGGAATCAAAACCGGTTTCGGCGAAGTGTCAAACGCGAGGATTTTCTGCGCGCGCGTCTGGATGGTCAACCATGCCTTCAGGTTAAAGCCACAACGTTGATAGTCAAGCCGGCAACGTGGCCGCCGAATGCCTTGCCGCCGCAGGATCAACATTCGCGTCAACGGCAGTTCGTTCACGTCGCCAGCTTTGCATCGAGGGAGATTTTTGCGTTGAGCAGACGCGAAATCGGGCAGCCGGCCTTCGCGCCATTCGCGATGGCGGTGAATTTTTCCGCGTCAATGCCGGGAATTTTCGCCGTCATGTCCAGATGCGATTCCGTGACGGTGAAACCCGCGTCGGTTTTTTCCATCGTGATCGTCGCCGTGGTATTGATAGACGTCGGCGTAAAACCGGCCTTGCCGAGTTCTGCCGAGAACGCCATCGAAAAACAGCCCGCGTGCGCCGCCGCGATGAGTTCCTCCGGATTCGTGCCGACGCCGTTCTCGAAGCGCGTGCTGAACGAGTATTGCGTCTCTTTGAGCGTGCCGCTCTCGGTGGAGATTTTGCCCTTGCCGGTTTTCAGATCGCCCGACCAGACTGCCGATGCTTTGCGTTTCATAAAATAAATTTCCTTTCAATTGCTGGAACGTGAATTCGTTCCAATGCTGAGAAGACTAGCGCGGGCTTCCGACAATCTCAAGCGAATGAATCAATTCGATGCGTCAGGATTCCGCCACTGATTTCATGGTGGCGAGACCTTTCTCGAAATCTTTGCCGACCATGTTGTCGCAGTTCATGAAGAGGCCGAACACCTTGAAGAAAAAATTACTTTTGCCGGACATGCTCCACGTCACGACGGTTTGATTGTCTTCCGGCTTGAATGTGAATCCGGCGGCATTGGTGGCCTTGAACGGTTTCAAGAATTCCAGCTTGATGCGGATCAAGTCGCCCGGACGGCTTTCCAAAATTGTCATGCGCCCTTCGCCGACTTTCTTGTTGCCTGCCCATGCGAAGCCCGCGCCAACGCCTGCCGACGCGCCGTCGAAGGAATTCTTGCACGCCGGATCCAGTTTCGCCCACGGCGACCACGCCTCCCATTTGTGAAAGTCGTTGACGTGTGGAAAGACTTTTTCCGGCGAAGCGGAAATTTTCGTCCAACGCGAGACGATGAATTCATCCGGCCGCCCGGCGATGACGACGAAAAAAATTATCGCGACGAAAACGAGCGCGAGAAGAATGGGCAGCATAATTTTCCTTTCGATTTGATTTCAATTGAGCAGGCCGGAAAACTTTTTCCGCGCGTCCCAGAGCAGATACAGCGCGCACACGATGATGATGTCGAGCATCGGGTTGATGAGATGTTTCGGGTCGTCAATCAGAACGTGGAACGCGATGATGTTGATGATGACCGGGCCAAGCAGCAGCAGTCCGACGTTGCGCAGGCGCGGAAGCATCACGAGCAGGCCGCCGATGAACTCAAACAATTTCACGAACTTGATGTAACCCGTCGGAACGAACGCCTCCATGAAATGCCATGCGGGCGTGCCTTCCGGCAATTGCGGGATTTTGATGAGGTTGAACAGAACCGGAACGCTCGCCGCGAGAAAGCAAAGTCCGAGCAGAACGCCCGCGATGCAAGGCAGATATTTTTTCATAGCGACGCGAGATTACATTTTCGCCAGATATTCGCCAAGTTTTTCCAGCGTCTGTTTGCCGCCTTCGATCGCGCCGAATTCCTTGACGACAAAATCGCGGTTTGCCGCCGTCGGGAAAATCATGCGGATGCTCACACGTGTTTTGTCCGCCGTGAGTTTCTCGAAAGACCAGGTGGACACAAAACTCACGCCCGGCCCGCCTTCGCGTTTGCCGCCGTGCTCAAACACGATGCGCTCCGGCGTCACGATTTCCGTGAAGACGCTGTGGTTCGGATAATTCACGCCGTCCGGCCCGCGCATGATATGTTTCCATTCACCACCAACGCGAAAATCCATTTTCTCAATCGTCGTTGAAAAACCGCGCGGCCCCCACCAGTTCACGACATGCTTCGGATTCGTCATCGCTTCCCAAACCAGTTCGCGCGGCGCATTAAAATCGCGTGAAATAACAATTTCGCGATCGTCACTGCTGGAAACGAGTTCAGCGAGGCGTTCCAGACTTTGCGTCATGCCCGCTTCAAATCCGCCGATGTATTTTTCCGCGTCGGGCGCGATCACCTTCATCAAACGCGACCGCATCGTCAGCTTCGTTTTTCCATCGTGCTCAACGAGCGTGAGCGTGTGCCGGAATTCAAACATCAAATCGCCGTTTCCGTCCAGCGCGCCGGTCATCGTCACCAGTTTTTCGGGCGGCACGACTTCCAGAAATTCGCCGCCCATCGGATAACGCGTGCCGTCCGGCGCGCGCATGACGACGTAAATTTTGTTGCCCGGCTTTGCGTCCCATTCGCAAACCGGCGCGGAAAATCTGCGCGGCCCCCACCATCGCGCCAGATGTTTCGCGTCGGTGCAGGCCAGCCAGACCAGTTCACGCGGCGCGGCGTATTCGCGCGTGATGACAAATTCCTTGCCGACCAAGTTTTTCTTTTTAGTTAATGTCGTCATACTTTTATTTTTGATTCTGCTCCATCAAATGTTCACCGGCAAATCGTAAGGATGCGGGCGGCCTTTGCCCGTCTCGACAAATTCCTTGAGGCTCAAGAGATAAATCGCCCAGTGCATCGAACATTCCGGGAACATCTCGGCGTCCGCGCGCCATTTGGAATGACGCAGGTGAAGAAAAGTTTCGCCGCCGACGCGGAAAAGTTTGAATTCAATTTCCGTGCCGGCCCAATCAGGAATGCCCCGCCGCGTGACGCGCCAGCGCACGAGTTTGTCGGCCTTCAATTCCGTGACAACCATCTCCGCCGCAAAATGTCCGTAAAACCAGAATTCCAGTTTTTTCCCGACGGCGGATTTTCCGCGCGTGTCGGTGGTCCACCAATGCGCCAGCTTCTTCACGTCGGTCACCGCCTGATAAACTTCCTTCGGCGAGGCGTTGATGTGGATTCCGTGCCAGATTTCGCGACGGGTCACGGACGCATTTGCCGGTTCAGTTTTCATGACCGTGATTTTTATTTCCCGGCAAATTTTCCCAGCGAATCAAGACAACGCTTCCAGCCGTCCTCGTGGCGGTCGCGGCTTTCGACGGACGCAAATTTCTCATGCGTCAAAATTAATTCAGTTTGTTTTCCGCGCGCGCGGAATTCAATCGTCACGAGCATTTCGGGCGGTTCAACTTCGCCGAATTCATCGCCACTGCCGTCCTTTTCAAACGCCCAGGTGAAAACCAGACGTTCCGGCGGCTTCACTTCGCGATAAGTTCCGACGGTCGTATAAAATTCGCCGTCGGCGCGCCGCACCTGAAGGCGATATTTGCCGCCGACGCGCGCGTCCACTTTCGTTGATTGCAACGATCCTCCGTCGCACGCCGCCGCGCCGAACCACTGCTGGAATTGGTTCGCGTCCGTCCACGCCTTGAAGACCAGTTCGCGCGGCGCGTCGAAAACGCGGTTGAGTTGAAGCTTGATGTTTTCTTTTTCCATTGTTGCGGTTGTGTTCATTTTGTTTCCTTGGTTTGTAGTTGTTTCAGATATTCGTCCAGACGGTCAAAACTTTCTTCCCAAAATTTGCGATACTCCTCGATCCATTGCTGCGCTTCTTTCATCGGCTTGGCCTCCAATTTCAGCGAATGCACGCGCCCGCGACGACGGCGGCTGACCAGTCCGGCGTTTTCCAGAATGCGCAAATGCTTCGAGACCGCCGGCAACGACATGGAATACGGCCGCGCCAGATCGGTGACGCAACGGTCGCCGTGCGCCAGATGCTCCAGGATGCGCCGGCGCGTCGGATCGGCCAGCGCGGCAAAGGTGCGGTTCAACAATCTCGGCGAACATTTAACCATGTGGTTAAGTATTAACGCAACTCGGATTGCGATGCAAGTAAAATTTTTCAGAAAACCGCAGGTTACTTTTTCTTTTCGCGAATCAAGCTTTCCGGCAAGCCCGTCAGTTCCGCGCCGGAATCCGCGCGCCAGACCACGCGGCCATCCGGCAGCACGCGAAGAATTTTTCCGCTCATCGAGCCGCGCAAGGTCTTCACGCGGTCGCCGGGCTGGAGATCGGCGGCTTCGGAAAGCTCGTTGACCATGCGCATCATCGAATCGCGATCCAGCACGCCGGTGATGAAGTGGGCGACGGCGGATGCAGCTTCCTTGCGCCGATGAAATGGAAGATCTCGCAGCAACGCATTGGCCAGCGCGCGGCCAATTTCAGCGAAGGTATTTCCGTTGAAGAACAAAAACGGTGCGTGCCGGTGACAGGACTTGAGAAATTCAAACGTTTCCAGCAGGCTCAACTCGCCCGCGCGGCGCTTTTCCCATTCTTGCGCAACCGCCGCGTGAGTTTCTGAATTAACGCCTTGCTGCGCGCGGCCTCGTTCGCAGAGTCCGCCGTTGATCTGGGCGACAGATACCCAGTCCCAGTTTTGGAGAAACTTGGCTCGGCTTTGTAACGGTGCTGGTTCGCCGCGGCTTCTTGCAGAATGTCCGCCGCCGTCAGGTGTGCCAGCAAATCGGTTCGCAGTTTCATCGCTCATAATCTAAACCCGATTCCTGATTTCGCGCAAGTGATGTTATCAAATTCGTAACAGTTTGAACAAGGATTCGTCGGCGCGCGCGCGATGGAGATGGCGAAAAAATTCGGGCTCAAATTGCTGCCGCCTCCCGTTGCCTGACTGCGAGTTCGACCGCAACCGCGTTGCGCTTGGATGAATTGTTGGCTTGCCAGACGGAGCACGGCAAAAGAAAATCACAGCAGTTTGGCTCTTATGAATCCAATCCAAATTCCAAATGACGGCGGCAAATCCGTCAGCATCCTCGGCATCCCGATGGTCATCCGCATCCACGGACGCGACACGGGCGGCGCGGTGAGCGTGGTCGAATCGCACGACGTGCCGGGCGGCGGGCCGCCGCCGCACATCCATCATCGCGAGGACGAGACGTTTCAAATTCTCGAAGGCGACTATGAGTGGATGGTTGGCGATAAAAAATTCGTCGCCAAAAAGGGCGCGACGATTTTTGCACCGCGCGGCATCGCACACACCTACCGTTACCTCGGCCAGACGCCCGGCCGGCTCATGTGCGTCATCACGCCGTCGGGTTTCGAGGGATTCTTCGAGGAAATCGGCGCGCTGAGTCCGCAGCAACAGCAGGACATCCCGCGCGTGCTGGAGGTTGCGAAAAAATTCGGGCTGGAAATTCTGCCGCCGCCCGATGTCAGATAATCAGCCGAAATTTTTCCAAGCTGTATCGTAAATGGATTTGATAAAATGCGCGCGCAAGCGGCCTTCGTCGCCTTTTCGGAAAATTTGATAAAAAGTTATCCCAATGAGCGCATGTTTCTCGATGCTAATGTGACCGTCAATTTTGTGATGTTTGAGTTCCATCCCCCAAACAGGACCGCCGCTTACACCCGCAAATGATGTCGGCAATTCCGCATCGCCCGGATACCAAATTGTTGAATCAAGATAATCCCATCCGTCTTTTTCAAATACAGCGCCTTCCTTGATTGCGTTGTCGTAAATCATGTGCCGGAGTTGAATGCGGATTTTATTGCCTTCACGAATTGTGTTATAATCCGCTTCTGGAAAACCAACTGTCGCCGCCGGAGTAAATGGTTGGCCAAATTCTTTTAGGACTTCTGACGATTGCTTATCAAGTGACCAAAAAGTGCCGACAGCTTTGAAAGTTCCCAAACGCTCGGGGGAGAGGATTTCAATAAAAGTTAAATCTGGCCCAAACTCATCTGCTTTTGGAATTGCAAGCTCGTGTTCGAGCAACTCTTCGGGTTGAACGAAAATGCTTCTGCCCGGACTGACGAGAAAGCACATTTTATCACCGCCGTGAGAGCCAAGTTGAATTTCAGGAGAGCACGCATGAAGGCAGTGATGGGCGGTCAAAATCCCGAAATGGTTTCCTTTGCGAACCAACACTCCACTTCCAAGCCAAGATATTTTATCGTTTATTCTGCGGCCTATTGCGACTGAGTAGTCTGCGAACGCTTTCATCAAGACACCGTGCGTAAAAGATTTCGGCATATCGCCGACGGTCATATAAATCTTGCCCGGCGGAACAATAACGTTCGGCGGCGGTGTTCGTCCTATCTTTGTTTCGGCAGGCAACGTCGAATCCGAATTTGTTTTATTTGTTTCCATTAAACAGCTTTTCCACCTTCGCCTTCACCGCCTCATCCATCTTGATGAGCGGCGGCCACGCGCGTTTGAAACCTTCGCCGGGAATTTTCTTCGTCGCGTCAATGCCCAGCTTGCTGCCGCTGGCGATTTCGCTCGTCGCGTGGTCGAGCACATCGGACGGGCCTTTGGTGAAGAGGCTGTCGCGCTGCGGATCGGTGTTGGCCGTGAGATGGAACAGCACTTCGCTCGTGTTGTGGACGTTCACGCCGGCGTCCACCACCACGATGTATTTCGTGAACATCATCTGCCCCATGCCCCAGAGGCCGTGCATGATCTTGTAGGCCTGCATCGGGTAGGTCTTCTTGATGCTGACGAACACGAGGT
>Ga0302319_10000746_pt1 | contig 73015 bp, 63 predicted proteins | sample Bog_T0_2_FD_203319 | JGI IMG/M metagenome (GOLD analysis project Ga0302319, IMG submission 203319) | Peat permafrost microbial communities from Stordalen Mire near Abisko, Sweden - Bog_T0_2 | ecosystem: Environmental > Terrestrial > Soil > Wetlands > Peat | place: Sweden: Abisko, Stordalen Mire...
CGCGAGTGCCCTCGGCATGGTCATAGGAAGCCAAAATTCTTTCACGAATATCTAAAGATAACGGTCGCATCCCAAAACTCTACCAGGCCATATCAAAAACGGCTACATCTTTAATTGAAACGCTCTAGCGTCACGAGATCGGTGGCGGGGTTTTTGCGCGCCGATTCGGCGGGATTTCCGCCCTCCAAAATCTCCAACACCTTGGCCAGCGTCACGGTGCCTTCGGTGACGAGGTCAACGCCTTCCATCGCCGCCGGCGGCGGAATTTCCGGATCGAGATTCTTCAAATCCATCGTGACCGGCCGGCCCAGGAGCCGTGAAACAATGCCCGCCTGGGTGCCGCCGCAAATGGCTTTGCGTCCGTCGAAAGTTTGCACGAGTTCGGCCAGTTCGCCGTCGCGCTCCTGGCTAAACGGCGGACCGGTGATGACCAGCAGCCGGCGCGGACGATGATAATAAATCGCGCCGCAGGTGATGTCGTCCTTCACCGCGCGTCCGTCGTTGGTCAAGGCTTCGGCCACCAGCATGCGCGATAGCTCCCGCGATGAAATTTCATTTTCCGTCGAGATTTGCAGCTGCAAAAAATCGTTGACGCGATCCTGTCCCCAGCCGAGTGGCAAGCTGCGCAGGAAACCTCCGAACTGATGGTGAGTACCGGCATCAATCGCATTTTGGAATTTCACCCCCGACAAACTGAAGTTGCCGGACACCGTGATCACCCAGAAAGAAGACTTGGCGGAAGGTCTGGCCGTGCTATCCCATCGCCTGCTTCAATTACCAACAACAAAGTATTTCTATATTTTCGGCTAATCACAAAATAAAAACGGCGCCCAACTCTCGTCGGGCGCCGGTGCTAATTTATCTTTAGATCATGCAAGCAGCGGATTTTCCGATTCCGCCACTTCGGCTTCCTGCAGTTCCGGTTCATCCGGCAGTTCCACCAGCGGCTTGAGGCTGACCTTGCGGTGCATGTCAAAGCCCGTGCCCGCCGGAATGATGTGGCCCATGATGACGTTTTCCTTGAAGCCGCGCAGGCTGTCAATTTTGGAACGTGTCGCAGCCTCGGTCAGCACGCGGGTCGTGTCCTGGAAGGACGCAGCGCTCAGGAAACTGTCGGTTTCGAGCGACGCCTTGGTAATGCCGAGCAACACCGGCGAAGCTTCGGCGGGCTTGCCGCCCTTCTTCTCGACGGCCTCGTTCTCGGCCTCAAACTCCAGCTTGTCCACCTGTTCGCCCCAGAGGAACTGGGTGTCGCCAGCCTCAGTGACACGGATCTTGCGGAGCATCTGGCGCACGATGATTTCGATATGCTTGTCGTTGATCGTCACACCTTGGAGACGATAAACTTCCTGCACTTCGCCGACCAAATGTTCCTGCAGTTCCTGCGCGCCGCAGACTTCGAGAATCTCGTGCGGATCCATCGGGCCTTCGGTGAGCTGCTGGCCTTTCTTGACCAGGTCGCCCTTGAAGACGATGACGTGTTTGCCGATCGGGATGAGATGCTCTTCCTGCAATTTCGTGACCGGATCGGTGATGAGCACGCAGCGCTTGCCGCGCACGCTCGGACCAAAGTCCACAATGCCGTCAATCTTGGAGATTTCCGAAGCGTCTTTCGGACGGCGGGCCTCAAACAATTCGGCGACGCGCGGGAGACCGCCCGTAATGTCGCGGGTCTTGGCCTGTTTGCGCGGCGTCTTGGCGATGAGCGTGCCGGGGACGATCTTGTCGCCTTCGTTGACGACGATGTGCGCGCCGGACGGAATCGGATAGTTCGCCACGACTTCGCCCTTGTCGTCAGACATGATGATCTGCGGATGCAAATCTTCCTTGTGGTCAATGATGACCATGGCTTCTTCGCCGGTGGCTTCGTCCACTTCCTGCTTCATAGTGACACCTTCAATGATGTCGTGGAACTTCACCTTGCCGGCCTTTTCAGAAAGAATCGGGACGTTGTGCGGATCCCATTGGACAAACGTGTCGTTCTTCTTCACCTTCGCGCCGTCCTTGAAGGAAATGACCGCGCCGATGACGATGGTGTGGCTTTCCAGCTCGTGCCCGTCGTCGCCGAGAATCTGGATGGAACCGTTCTTGTTCAAAACGATGTTGTTGCCGTCTTCCAATTCAACCGAGCGCAACTCATTGTATTTGATCGTGCCGTCGTGTTTGGACTTGATCTGCGGCTGCTTGAACACGCCCGCCGCCACACCGCCGGTGTGGAACGTGCGCATCGTGAGCTGCGTGCCGGGTTCACCGATGGACTGCGCGGCGATGATGCCGACCGCTTCGCCCAGCTTGACGAGCGACCCGGTGGCGAGATTGCGGCCGTAGCAATGTTTGCAGATGCCCAGCTTGCTTTCGCAGGTGAGCACCGAGCGGATGCGGACGCGGTCAACGCCCGCGACGTCAATGCGCTTGGCCTTGACCTCGTCAATCTCCTCGTTGGCACGAATGAGAAATTCCTTCGGGCTGGTCGGGTTGACGATGTCGTCGCAGGCGAAACGGCCGACCAAACGGTCAGAGATTTTCACCACTTCGTCTTCGCCTTCGAACACGGCGGAAACCCAGATGCCATTCGTCGTGCCGCAATCGGCTTCCTGAATGATCACGTCCTGCGACACATCCACGAGCTTGCGGGTCATGTAACCGGAGTCGGCAGTCTTGAGCGCAGTGTCGGCCAGACCTTTGCGCGCGCCGTGCGTCGAGATGAAGTATTCCAAGACAGACAAACCTTCGCGGAAGTTTGCCAAAATCGGCTTCTCGATGATTTCGCCGCTCGGCTTGGCCATCAAACCACGGAGGCCAGCGAGCTGGCGCACCTGCTGTTTGTTACCGCGCGCGCCTGAATCCACCATCAAGTAAACCGGGTTGTATTCCTTCTTGCCCTGGTTTTGTTCCAGCGTCTTGAACATCACGCCGGAAATCTGGTCCGTGCAATGCGTCCACACGTCCACGATCTTGTTGTAACGTTCGCCGGAGGTGATGACACCCTTGCGATATTGTTTTTCGACTTCGCGAATCTGCTTGTGCGCGTTCTCGATCTGCTCGTCGCGTTCCTTCGGGACGATCATGTCGTCAATGCCAATGGACACGCCGGACTTGGTCGCCTCGCGGAAACCAATTTCTTTCAGCTTGTCGAGCATCGTCACTGTTTTGTCGTGACCGGCGTTCTTGTAGCACTTCCAGATCAGGTCGCCGAGGTCGGACTTTTTCACCGGCTTGTTGTGGAAGCCAAGTTCCGTGGGCCAGATTTCGCTGAACAGCACACGGCCGACGGTCGTTTCAATGACCTTCTTTTCCTTGTTGCCAAAGGCGGTTTGCTTGCCCAAATCTGGATTCGCCAGGCGGATGCGGTCGTGCGTTTTCACGCCCAGATCGCTGTAGGCGTAAATGACTTCTTCCTTCGAACCAAACAACGGCAATTCGCGCGTATCCGCCGGCATGGGCTTGCGCGGTTCGGCGGTGACATAATAACAGCCGAGCGTAATATCCTGCGTCGGCGTGATGATCGGCTTGCCGGAGGATGGCGAGAAAATATTATTCGTCGCCATCATCAGCAAACGCGCTTCCAACTGCGCCTCGACCGACAGCGGAACGTGGACGGCCATCTGGTCACCGTCGAAGTCGGCGTTATATGCTGTGCAAACCAGCGGATGAATGCGAATCGCTTCGCCTTCGATCAACTGTGGCTCGAACGCCTGGACGGACAAACGATGTAGCGTCGGCGCACGGTTAAGCAGCACCGGATGCCCCTTCGTCACTTCTTCCAAAACGTCCCAAACTTCCTTGGTCTGCCGCTCGATCATTTTCTTCGCGCTGCGGACGGTGTGAACGTAGCCCAACTCTTTCAATCGGCGGATGATGAACGGCTCAAACAAAACAAGCGCCATCTTCTTCGGCAGACCGCACTGGTTCAATTTCAGTTCCGGTCCGATCACGATGACGGAACGGCCGGAATAATCCACGCGTTTGCCAAGCAAGTTCTGACGGAAGCGACCGCCTTTGCCCTTGAGCATGTCGCTCAAAGATTTCAACGAGCGGTTGCCCGCGCCGGTGACCGGACGACCGTGGCGGCCGTTGTCGAACAACGCGTCCACGGCTTCCTGCAACATGCGCTTCTCGTTGCGGATGATGACTTCCGGCGTTTTGAGCTGGAGCAACGTGCGGAGGCGGTTATTCCGGTTGATGACGCGGCGATATAGATCGTTCAAGTCGGACGTCGCAAAACGTCCGCCTTCAAGCGGCACGAGCGGGCGTAAGTCCGGCGGAATCACCGGTAGCACCGTGAGAATCATCCATTCCGGACGGCTCTTCGATGAACCGAGACCCTGCAACAACTTGATGCGCTTCGCCAATTTTTTGCGGATCTGCTTGCTCTTGGTTTCCGTCATCGCGACGGCCAGTTCCTCAGCCTGCTTGACGAGATCCACGCGGCACAAGGCTTCGCGCACGGCTTCGGCGCCCATCTTGGCGGTAAACGCTTCGGCCCCGTAGGTTTCGCGGGCTTCGCGCAGTTCGATTTCCGTAAGCAATTGATTTGGCTTGAGCGGCGTGGTGCCGGGATCAATCACGAGGTAATCCTCGTAATAAATGACGCGTTCCAAATGGCGCGCGGTCATATCCAGCGCCAGACCGATGCGCGAGGGCATGCACTTGAAGAACCAGATGTGTTGCACGGGCACGGCGAGCTCGATATGACCCATGCGCTCGCGACGGACGCGGGACAAGGTCACTTCGACGCCGCAACGGTCGCATACGATCCCGCGATGCTTGATGCGTTTATACTTGCCGCAGGAACATTCCCAGTCCTTGACGGGACCGAAAATGCGTTCGCAGAAAAGGCCGCCCTTTTCCGGCTTGAACGTGCGGTAGTTGATCGTTTCTGGATTCTTGACTTCGCCTTTGCTCCACGAACGGATGGCGTCGGGCGACGCGAGCGTGATGCCGACATAATCAACCTGGTTGACTTTTTCGAGGCCGAGCAACTCGCGGGCGTTTTCTTTGGAACTGGTCATACGATATCTTTCAGCAAATGGTTTCGGTTAAGCTGCGGCCAAAGTGGCGACAGCGGCGGCGTTGGCGTTTTCGCCATTGGAATGTTCAATCGGATTGGAATAGCCGACCTTCACATCGAGACCAAGCGATTGCATTTCCTTGACGAGCACGTTGAAGGATTCCGGGATGCCGGCCTCCAGCGAGTTGTCGCCCTTGACAATGCTTTCGTAAATGCGCGTGCGGCCCTGCACATCGTCGGACTTGACGGTGAGCAATTCCTGCAGCGTGTAGGCCGCGCCGTAGGCTTCCATCGCCCACACTTCCATTTCGCCGAAGCGCTGGCCGCCGTATTGCGCCTTGCCGCCCAGCGGCTGCTGGGTGACGAGCGAATACGGACCAACCGCGCGGGCATGGATCTTGTCCGCGACCAAATGGCCGAGCTTCATCATGTAGATGTAGCCGACGACAATTTCCTGGTCGAACTGCTCGCCGGTGCGGCCGTCAATCAAATGCGTCTTGGCGTGTTCGGGCAAACCGGCCTGCTTCAAATAGCCGCGAATGTCCTTTTCCTTCATGCCGTCGAACACCGGCGTGGCGAACTTCAAACCGAGCAGCTTCGCCGCCCAGCCCAAGTGCGTTTCCAAAACCTGGCCGACGTTCATACGGCTCGGCACACCCAGCGGATTCAATACGATTTCCACTGGCGTTCCGTCCGCGAGATACGGCATGTCTTCTTCTTTAACAATTTTGGCGACGACACCTTTGTTACCGTGGCGTCCGGCCATCTTGTCGCCGACGGACAGTTTGCGTTTCGAGGCAATGTAAACCTTCACCGATTTGACGATGCCGGCTTCGACGCCTTCACCGGCTTCGGCGCGTTCCATTTCTTCGTCGTATTGCATCTGCAAATCGTCGAATTTCTTGCGGAACTGGCCGATGATTTCGTTGATCTTGTTGCGGATCGGCGACGGATCAATTTCAATGCGGTCATAAACCGTCGCGAGCTTCCGCAACAGCGTCTTCGTGATCTTGCGGTTCGCAGGAATGATGATTTCGCCGGTCTCGCTGTTGACCACGTCGAGCGGGATTTTTTCGCCGAGCAGAATGTTGCTCAACGCTTCCGTCAACTGGTCCTGCAACTCATTCGTCTTCTTTTTGTGATCTTCCTCGATCTGCTTGGCGTGCCGTTTTTCCTCGGTGGAAACCGACTTGCTCACGCGGTCGGCGTCCTTCTTGGAGGAAACTTTAACGTCCATGACGATGCCGTAGGTTCCGGACGGAACTTTCAGCGAGGTGTCTTTCACGTCCGCCGCTTTTTCACCAAAGATGGCGCGGAGCAAACGTTCTTCCGGCGCGAGCTCGGTTTCGGATTTCGGCGTGATCTTGCCAACGAGAATATCGCCAGGCTTCACTTCCGCGCCGATGCGGATGACGCCGTCGGTGCCGAGGTTCTTCAACGCCTCATCGCCGAGGTTCGGGATGTCGCGCGTAATTTCTTCCGGTCCGAGCTTCGTGTCGCGGGCGGCCACTTCAAATTCATCAATGTGAATCGAGGTGAAGATATCGTCCTTGCAGATTTTCTCGCTGATGAGGATCGCGTCCTCGAAGTTGTAGCCGTTCCACGGCATGAACGCCACGAGCACATTGCGGCCGAGCGCGAGTTCGCCGTTCTGCGTGCAGGGGCCGTCGGCAATGACCTGGCCTTTTTTAACATGGTCGCCCTTGCTGATCAGAATTTTCTGATTGATGCAGGTCGCCGCGTTCGAGCGCATGAACTTGCGCACCGGATAAACGGAAACACCGTTCGCCGGGTCATGCTTGATTTTCTTTTTGCTTTCCGGCAACTGGCCGTTTTCGGTGATGATGATTTGATTACCATTCACGGAAGCGACTTTGCCGGCTTCCTCGGTCCACAGCACCGCACGCGAATCGCGGGCGACGCGGTCTTCCATGCCGGTGGCGACGAACGGCGCCTCGGTGACGAGGAGCGGCACGGCCTGGCGTTGCATGTTGGAACCCATCAACGCGCGGTTCGCGTCATCGTGTTCGAGGAACGGAATCAGCGAGGCAGCGATCGAAACCAACTGCTTCGGCGAAATGTCCATGTAGTCAACCTTCACCGGCTCGATGTCAATGAACTCACCGCGCTGGCGGCAAACGACGCGGTCAGTGGTGAAATGACCCTTGTCATCCATAACTGAATTTGCCTGCGCGACGATGTATTGCTCTTCGCGGTCAGCGGTGAGGTAATCCACCGTGTCCGTGACGCGACCGTCCTTGACCTTGCGGTAAGGGGTTTCGAGAAAACCGAATTCATTGATGCGCGCAAACGTCGCGAGCGACGCGATGAGGCCGATGTTCGGGCCTTCGGGCGTTTCAATCGGGCATATGCGGCCGTAGTGCGATGGATGCACGTCGCGGACTTCGAAACCGGCACGGTCACGCGAGAGACCACCCGGTCCAAGCGCCGACAAGCGGCGTTTATGCGTGAGTTCCGCGAGCGGATTGATCTGATCCATGAACTGCGACAACTGGCTGCGGCCAAAGAAATCGCGGATCACGGCGGAAAGCGCCTTCGGGTTGATGAGCTTCTGCGGCGTCATCGCCTCGACAGTCTGATCGAACAACGTCATGCGTTCCTTCACCAAACGTTCGGTGCGGGAAAGCCCGACGCGGCACTGGTTGGAGAGCAATTCGCCCACCGTGCGGATGCGGCGGCTGCCCAAATGATCAATGTCATCCAGCGAGCCTTCGCCCTTTTTCAGCTTAAGCAAATACTTTGTCGCGGCGACCAAATCTTCCTTGGTCATGATGCGGCTGTCCGTTTTCAGACCCAGTTTTTGATTGATCTTGTAACGGCCCACGCGGCCGAGGTCATAGCGTTTTTCGTCGAAGAACAAACGCTTGATGAGCGCGCGCGAATTCGCCGCCGTCGGCGGATCGCCAGGGCGCAGGCGGCGGTAAATGTCTTTCAGCGCTTCCTCTTCGTTCTTGGCCGGATCTTTCTTGAGGCACTTGATCATGTTGCCTTCGTCCACCGAAGTGTCCACAACCTTGATCTTGGTGATGCCGAGCTCGGCAATCTGCTTGACGACGGCCTTTGAAAGCGGCTCGAAGGCGCGCGCGACCACCAGACCTTTTTCCTCGTCCGTGGCGTCCTGCACGAGCACGCGATTCTGCAAATCCTCGATTTTTTCCGCGTCCTTCACCGAGAGTTCCTCGATGGTGTAGAACAGCTTCAAAATTTCCTCGTCGGTGCCGCGCGTAAGACCGCCGTTGTCCTTCGACTTGCTGCCTTTTTCCTTGTCCTCGTGATCGAGGAAGGACAGGGCGCGGAAGAACGTCGTCGTCAAAAATTTCCGGCGGCGTTTTTTGCGGTCGAGATAAACGTAAAGCAAATCGCTGGTGTCGAACATCGCTTCATACCAGGAACCGCGGTCAGGAATGACGCGAAAACTATGCAACATTTTACCGTTTGGATGCTGGGTCGCTTCAAAAGCGATGCCCGGCGAGCGGTGCAACTGCGAGACGACCACGCGTTCCGCGCCGTTGATAACAAACGTGCCTTGCGGCGTCATCAGCGGGAGCTCGCCCATGAAAACTTTTTCTTCCTTGGCGCTCTTGCCTTCGTCCTTCAGCAGGAATGTGACATACAGCGGCGCGCCATAAGTGGTACCTTCGCGCAGGCATTCGAGCCAGTCCACCTTCGGCTCGCCAATTTCATAAGAGTCGTAATCGAGCACGACCTTGCCGTCGTAACTCTCAATGGGAAACACTTCCCGGAAAACGGATTCCAGGCCGACGTGTTTCTGGCGCTTGGCCGGGGTCAGATCGGCCTGCAAAAATTCCGCGTAGGAATTGGTTTGCAATTCGATCATGTTCGGCGGCGTGACGATTTCCTTGATTTTGCCGAAGTTGATACGTTCTGTGACTCGCGATGGCATTTTATACTTTCTGTTGGGCACGGCGACACGCCGCACCATTTTTCACTTAACGACACAAGGCAAGCCCGCCGCGTTCAACGGCCAGCTTGCCACAACCGCAACCGAATGTGCTACCAGTTAAAATTATTATCCAATTTATCCCGCCTTTCGCGGGGATGAAACGGGGCGACGGCAAGATGCCGCCGCCCCAAGGACCAGACAACTTACTTGATTTCCACTTTCGCGCCAGCTTCTTCGAGCTTCTTCTTGGCGGCGTCGGTGTCAGCCTTGTTGGCACCTTCGAGCAACGTCTTCGGCGCGCCTTCGACCAAAGCCTTGGCTTCGGCGAGACCCAGACCGGCCTTGACTTCACGAACAGCCTTGATGACCGCGATCTTCTTGTCGGCCGGAACCGAGGCGATGATCACGTCAAAAGTGTCTTTCGCAGCGGCGGCCGGAGCCGCGCCAGCAGCCGGAGCACCAGCCGCAGCCGCAACCGCGACAGGCGCGGCGGCGGAAACGCCCCATTTGGTTTCTAGTTGTTTCACCAAGTCGGCGGCTTCGATAACCGTCAGCTTGCTCAATTCTTCCACTAAGTTTGCAATGTCAGCCATAGTATTATGTTCTTTCTGTCGTCTCGTCGTCTGCCTCGGCTTCGGCAATTTTCAGTTCACAGCCCGCGAACCGACGATTTACGTTGTTGTTTGTTGTTTGTTGATTCTCCGGCTTGAAAAAATCAAACCGGAAATTGTTTATTCCGCCTTTTCGGCCTTGGCCTTGATGACCTGCGCCAACATGGTGGCCGGCGTGTTGATCAAGGTCGCCAGCTTCGTCGCCGGCGCGTTGAACAGGCCGAGCAACTTGGCACGGAGCACGTCGAGGCTCGGCAGATCAGCCAGCGCCAAGATGGACGCCTCTTCGAGCCGCTGGTTGTTCAGATAACCGAACTTGAGTTTTAGCTTGTCGAATTCCGCCGCGAAATTCTTTACAACCTTGGCGGCGGCGGAAATGTCCTTCTTGCCGGTCACGACGGCCAACTGGCCGGTCAGGGAACCGTTCAATTCGGCGAGGCCGGCTTCCTTGGCGGCGACGCTGAACACGGTGTTTTTCACAACGTGAATTTCCGCGCCCGCTTGGGTGAGCCGTTTACGCAATTCGGAAAGGTGCGCCACCTTCAAACCTTGATAGCCGACCACGATAAAGAACGGCGAGCCGTTCAACCGGGCGACATATTCACTCGTCAATAATTTCTTTTCAGCACGCATGGTATTTCCTTTTAGTTGGCTGCAAATTCACGGATATCAACACGGACGGGCGGACTCATCGTCGCCGAGAGCGTGCAAGAATTGATATAGGTGCCCTTGATGCTGTTCGGGCGAGCTTTCGCCACGGCCTCGATCACGGCGCGGGCATTTTCCTCAATCTGCTCCGGCTTGAACGAAGCCTTGCCTACGATGACGTGGACATTTGCCGCCTTGTCCACCTTAAACTCCACGCGACCAGCCTTTACTTCTTTCACAGCCTTCGCCGTGTCATCGGTGACGGTGCCGGTTTTCGGATTCGGCATCAGACCGCGCGGTCCGAGCACTTTGCCAAGTTTGCGGACTTCCACCATCGCTTCGGGCGTGGCAATTGCCACATCAAAATCAGTCCAGCCGCCGTTGCACTTGGCGATCATGTCTTCAAAGCCGACGTTTTCCGCGCCGGCAGCCTTCGCCGCGTCCGCTGCGTTGCCTTTGGCAAAAACCAAAACGCGCACCGTTTTTCCGCTGCCGTGCGGGAGCGGAACCGTGCCGCGGACCATCTGGTCGGACTGCTTCGGATCCACGCCGAGGCGGAACGCGAGGTCAATGGTTTCGTTAAATTTGGCCTTCGGAAATTTGGCGAGCACGCCAACGGCCTCCTTGAGCGGATAGGCTTTTTTGCCGTCCACCACTTCAAGCGCTTTCTTGTATCTTTTGCTGGGCATTATGTTTGTGCGGTTCAAACGAGCTTCTGGCTCTCCCGCGATTGTTGTTTTAAATCAACCGACAACTTCAATCCCCATGCTGCGCGCAGTGCCGGCAATCAGCCGGACGGCGGCATCTTCGGAATTAACGTTGATATCCTTGGACTTCATTTTCACGATGTCCAAAATCTGCTTGCGCGTGACCTTGCCGACCTTGTCTTTGTTTGGTGTCTTGCTGCCGGCGGTGATGCCGGCGGCTTTCTTGAGCAGCACGGACGCCGGCGGCGACTTAGTGATAAACGTGAACGACTTATCCTGATACACCGTGATGACCACGGGAATAATCAGGCCGGCGTCGTTCTTGGTCGCGGCGTTAAATTCTTTGCAGAAACCCATGATGTTCACGCCGTGCTGGCCGAGCGCCGGGCCTACGGGCGGCGCGGGATTGGCCTGACCGGCCGGTATCTGCAATTTGATCTGTCCTGTAATTTTCTTTGCCATAAAAATCTGTTAAGTTTTTTCCACCTGCCAGTACTCGAGTTCCACCGGCGTGTTGCGACCAAAAATATTGACGGTGACTTTCAATTTGCCGCGCTCGGGATCAATTTCCTCAATCACGCCGCTGAAGTTCAGGAACGGACCGTTGTTAATCTTGATTGTTTCCCCCACCGCAAAATTAACCTTCGGTTTTTCCGTCTCTTCAGACGCGGAAATCTGCGCCTTGATGGCCTCGACTTCTTCCGTCGGCGTCGGCTGCGGCGGATCGCTCAAAAAACCGATGCATCCCTGCGTTTCGCGGATAAAATACCACGGCTTTTCGATGATCCGCTTGTCGTCGTCCAGCAGTACCATGTCCACGAAAACATAGCCTGGCCACAGCTTGCGGTTGGAAACGGTTTTTTTCTGGTTGCGCACCTCGACAACCTTTTCCATTGGCACGAGGACTTCATTGATATAGTCCTGCATTTCCTCAGTCTTGACGCGTTTTTCAATGCTGTCCTTGACCTTGTGTTCCTGGCCGGAAAGCGTCTGGATGATGAACCACTGGTTACGCATGAAATTAATTGTTTATTGACGCGCGGCGGAGGATTTGTAGGCGGCGAAAGCCGCCAAACCGCCTAAAATCAAGGCGGTTAGCACCATTGGATGCGGAAATGCCATCATAAAAATTTTATCCACACCGACCACAAAACCGCCCAGCAACACAATCATCACCACGATAAGAGCGGTGGAACCTTTCAGCTCTTCCCAGCTCGGCCAGGCGCATTTTTTGAGTTCTTCGCGCGTTTCCGCGACATAGACGGCCAAGCGCTGAACCTGTCCCTGCCACCAGAGGAGGCCGAACAGGCCACCAATGATCACCGCCCAAATAGCAATATGTATCCAGTTGTTCACAAAAATTTATCCAGTTTGCCGAACCGCAGCCCGGCAAATATTCGTCATTTTCTTCAACGCCAACCGGTCTTGGCGGAGAGGGAGGGATTCGAACCCCCGTTGGGCTTTCGCCCAAAGCGGTTTTCAAGACCGCCGCGATAGACCACTCTGCCACCTCTCCACTTTAGCAGACTGGCACGGCAGGCAGGACTTGAACCTGCAACCAATGGTTTTGGAGACCACTACTCTACCAATTGAGCTACTGCCGTAACCGTCAAAACCACCGCCGCATCTACGGACAAAAAGGGAGCACGGAGGTTCAAACTCCGCGCTCCCGAAACCAATTCGCAATTAAGCGACTACTTCCACCACGATGCCGGAACCGATGGTGCGACCACCTTCGCGGATCGCGAATTTGAGGCCTTTTTCCATCGCGACGGTCTTCTGCAATTCGACTTCCACCGTGACATTGTCGCCCGGCATCACCATTTCGACGCCCGTCGGCAGCGTGAGCGTGCCGGTAACGTCAGAGGTACGGAAATAAAACTGCGGACGATAATTGGTGAAAAACGGCGTGTGCCGGCCACCTTCATCCTTGGTCAAAACGTAAACTTCCGCCTTGAACTTCGTGTGCGGCTTGATGGAACCGGGCTTGGCCAGAACCATGCCGCGTTCCACTTCGTCCTTGGTTGTGCCACGGAGCAGCACACCGACATTGTCGCCGGCGCTCGCCGAATCCAGCAGCTTGCGGAACATTTCGATGTCCGTCGCCACCGTCTTCTTGGTGTCGCGCAGACCAACGATTTCGACTTCTTCCATCTTTTTGAGCAAACCGCGTTCGACACGACCGGTCACGACGGTGCCGCGACCTTCAATCGTGAACACGTCTTCAACGCACATCAGGAAAGGCTTGTCGATTTCACGGGTCGGGTCAGGAATAAATGTGTCGAGTGCTTCGAGCAAATCAGCGATCGCCTTTTCGCCTTCGGGCTTGCCAGCCAGCGCCGCCGTCGCGGAGGCGCGAATGATCGGCGTCTTTTCGCCGGGGAAACCATACTTCGTGAGCAGTTCACGGATTTCCATTTCGATCAGCTCCAGCAAATCGGCATCGGCGAGGTCAACCTTGTTCAGGCAGACAATGATGCTCGGCACACCGACTTGGCGGGCCAGCAAAATGTGTTCGCGCGTCTGCGGCATCGGGCCGTCGGCGGCACTCACCACCAAGATTGCGCCGTCCATCTGGGCAGCACCCGTAATCATGTTTTTTACATAATCCGCGTGGCCGGGACAGTCAACGTGCGCATAATGACGCTTGGGCGATTCGTATTCGACGTGCGACACCGCGATGGTCACGGTTTTAGTTTCGTCACGAACCGTGCCGCCCTTGGTGATGTCCTTGTATTCGATCATCGGGGCCAGACCTTTGCGGTGCTGCACCGCCACAATCGCGGCGGTCAAGGTGGATTTACCGTGGTCAACGTGACCAATGGTGCCGACGTTGACGTGCGGTTTCGTTCTCTGAAATTGCTCTTTAGCCATGTGATGTGTGTGTTACTTGTCTCGGTTGCTGCGTTTTTTGTTTCAATGGAGCCCAAGATCAGGATTGAACTGATGACCTCGTCCTTACCAAGGACGTGCTCTACCAACTGAGCTACTTGGGCATCCAAAAAAGCTGACGTTCAAATCCCGAATCGTAAAACGACAAAAAACCGACTCCCTCGGTCTTGCTCAAAATTCAAGGGAATTTCGGTAATTTGATTTTTACGGCTCTGACGGCTGCAAGTTACGCAACGGTGGGTTTGGTGTCAATGTTTTTTTTATTTTTCTTTTGGTCGAGCAACTGCCGCGCTCGGGCCAGTGAGGTTTCCATGTCGCCGCAGACATTTTGCTCGCCCAATTGCTCCATAAAGCCTGACCGCGTCAGCGCAAACAAAGGCTGCGAATGCGGCCCGCACAGGATCAAATCTTTCCGTTTGATCCGCAGCTTCTCCAGTAAATCCTCCAAGGCGTCCAAGCCGGTTGCGTCCAGCGCCAGCACGTCGCGCATTCGCAAAATCAAAACCTCCGGCAATTGTCCGGCGTCGCGCAAGGAGGTCTCCAGCTTGTCCGCCGCACCAAAAAAGAACGCACCAAACACGCGAAACACCACCACGCCCGGCGGAATGTTTTTGCCCGTCGTCTGCTGTCCCGGTGAATTGCCTTGCGTGACCTCCGCATCCGGCTCCACATGGGCCGTTTCCGCCAGCCGCTTCACCATCAGCGCCGACGCGAGAATGAGCGACGCGCCCACTGCCGTCGGCAAATCCAACGCCACCGTCAGCGTGAACGCGCAGAGAAAAATCATTACGTCGCTTTTAGGCCAGCGGTTGAGGCGGACAAACCGGTGCCACTCGCCCATGCGCAGCGACACCACCACCAGCACCGCGCTCAAGGCCGCAAGCGGAATGTTTTTCGCATACGGCGCCGCCACCAGCAAAATTGTGAGCACCGTCAGCGAGTGGATGATTCCGGCCACCGGCGTCCGCCCGCCGGTGCGCACATTCGTCGCCGTGCGCGCAATCACTCCCGTCGTCGGCATGCCGCCAAAAATTCCGACCACAAAGTTCGCCACGCCCTGCCCCATCAATTCTTGGTTTGAGTCGTGCCGGTCGTCAATCATGCCATCCGACACCACCGCCGACAGCAATGATTCGATTGCGCCGAGCACCGCCACCGTCATCGCCGCCGGCAGCAGGGCGCGCCATTCGTGAAACGTCAGCGTCGGCCAATGCGGCAGTGGCAGGCTGCGAGGCATTTCGCCAAACGCCGTGCCGAGGGTTTGAATGTTGAAATTTTTGTTAAAATCAAAATAAACCGAAGCCACCGAAGCGAGCAGAATCACCACAATGGAACCGGGAACGCGCTTGCCAATTTTTTTGGGCCAGAACCAGATGGCCAGCGTTGAAAGCGTGGCCAGTAATACCGTTGGCCAGTTCGGCTCAAAACTGGACGCCAGCGAATGCAGCTTGCCGATGAAATCCGACGGCAACTTTTGTTGCAGCCCGAAGAAATCCCGGATTTGCGTGCTGATGATAATCACCGCAATGCCGCTGGTAAATCCCGTTACTACCGGAAACGGAATATATTTGATCATCGAACCCATTTTGCTCGCGCCCAACACAAACATAATCACGCCCGCCATCATCGCGCAAACCACCAAACCTTCCGGCCCGAATGCACGGCCTTCCGGCCCGATCATTACCACGATCGGTGCCAGCAACGGCACGAACGCGCCCGCCGGCCCGCCAATCTGCACGCGTGAACCGCCGAGCAGCGAAACCAAAAACCCGCCGACAATCGCTGTGAACAAACCAACCTCCGGCTTCAAGCCCGACGCGATGGCCAGCGCCAGCGACAGCGGCAGCGCCACGATGCCGACGATGATCCCAGCGGTAAGGTCGGCCGTAAAATCCTGCGCCGAGTAGCCTTTCAGCGTGTCAAACAACTTCGGACGAAACGAAAAATCAATTTTCACTTTTGGGTGCGGGAAAAAATTTCCTTAACTACTATTTTGCGTCAGCCGGACGAAAACTCAATGGAATTTGCTTTGCAGAAATTGGCAAAGATTTTCCCGCATGGCTGCGACGCCCGTCGCCGAAAGTGCTTGCGGAGGCACCGCCGCCTATTTCAAGCCCGCGGATGCGCCGCGTCGTAAGCCTTCTTCAGCCGCTCCGTCGTGACGTGCGTGTAAACCTGCGTGGTGATGAGATGCGCATGGCCGAGCAGCTCCTGCACGCTGCGCAAATCCGCGCCGGCGTCGAGCAGGTGCGTCGCGTAGCTGTGGCGCAGCTTGTGCGGCGTCAGGCTTGGATCAAGTCCGGCAACGATAAGGTAATTTTTCAGCCGCCGCGAAAGCTGGAGCGGCGAGAGCGGCGCGGCCTTGTGCGTGTCCGCGCGAAACACCGGCTGCACCCCCAGCGGTGGTTCCAGCAAAGCACTCCAATAATTTTGAATCGCCGCCAAGGCCGGCGAGCCAACCGGCACCAACCGTTCCTTTTTCCCTTTGCCGCGAACACGCACGATTTGTTCGTTGAAATCAATATCCTCCACCCGCAAGCCGCACAGCTCGCTGATGCGCAGACCGCAGGAATAAATTGTTTCCAGCACCGCGATATCGCGCGCACAAACCTCCGCCGAAATCGGTCGGCCCGGCCCATTTTTCAATTTTTGAGATTCGAGAAGTTTGGCCGGAGCGATGAGCAGGTCTTCCATTTGCTGTTTCGTCAAAAAACGCGGCAGCCGCTTCTCCAGTTTCGGCAGCGATAGATTTTTGATCGGCAAACTTTCCACGACCCCGTGCCTGATCAAAAACTTATAAAACGTCCGCAGCGCGGAAAACCGAAGCTGTACCGCCGCGCGGCTCAAACTATTTCTGCCCAGAAATCTAACGAAAGCGCGAAAATCGTCCCGCGATATTTTTCCCCACGCGATCGGCGGCGCAGACTTTGGACTTTGGACTTCGGCCTTTAGACTCTGGCTTTGCCAGCGGGCAAATTCGGACAGCGCCTGCGAATAATTCCGCTGGGTGTAAACCGACGCGCCGCGATCTGTCGCCAGATGGGCGAGGAATTTCTGAATCCACTGGTCGCGGATTTCCGACGGGGCAGTAGTGGCGCCGGCGTCTCCCCTGTGCGTATCTATATCACGATTTATTTTTTTCACAGCAGAAATACACCGGCGAGACGCCTGTGGCACCACCTTTCGGTTCAATTTCCCGCGCGGGCGGTGAGCCGGAATTTTCCCGAAGTCAGCGGCGGCAGTTTTTCCACGACGCTGACCGCGATTTTATTTTCGCACCGGAGCAAATTTTCTATTTGCTCCGTCACGCGTTTCATTTCGTTCGCGCCCGGAGCTTCCCGGTCGGGAATAAATTGCAGATCACACTCGCCGCGCTCGTTTTGCCGAACTTGATAATGCGCGATGCCATTCACATCGCTAAAACACCGGTCAATTTCTAGCGTCGTCACCCGGCGACCATCGCGCCGAAGCAGCGCATCGCGCGACCGGCCATGGACAAAATAGTGAGTCGCATAAGGCTGTTCACAGCACGCCGCCAAGTCGCCGACGCGATAGCGCAACAGCGGCATGACCTCGTTCGTCAACGTCGTCACCACCAATTCACCCACGCCGTGCTCATCCGGCTGGACGATCTCGTAAAAAACATTTTCCAGACTGGCCTTCATTTCGCCCTGTTCATTTTCCATGAGCAAATGGCCGGTTTCGGTCGAGCCGTAAAAATTGAAAACCGGCACGCCAAATACCCGCTGCAAGATTTTCCGGTGAACCACGCTAACGAATTCGTAGCTGCACAGAATGAATTTCACCGACGGAAACTTGACGCAGATACGCTCGCAGTATAGCGCGAACCAAGCGCCATGCACCGGATCCAAATCCAGAAAAACCGGAGACCATTGTATAATTTCTTCCGCCATGCGGGCAAACTCCACCTCCGTCATCAAAAATGGAATTCTCGCCTGATTCACAAACAAAGTCGTGTCCACCGTGCGCGCGGTTTTGGATGTGAAATTGGAAAAGCAAACCAGACCGTTGCAGACCGGCGGAACCAGCGTCGCGCGGCGGGCGTGCGGATTTTTATCCACAACTTGCGCGACAAAATGATTCAACCGAAGCACGCGCGCTTCCTGCTCGTTCCACCAGCCACGCCGAAAAATCACCGCCGTCCGATCGTCGGAACTGCCGGACGTGTGCTCCAATTCCACGGATTTATTTTCCAGCAGCGCCGCCAGATTTTGCCCGGCGCGGAGAAAATTATTCGGAAAGTTATCGCGCAGCTCGCGTTTGCCGATCAGCGGCAGGCGCGAAAAGTCATTGTCCGGCGCGACTTGGTATAGCGGCACCTCGCGCCAGCGCGGAAGCAATTTTTCCACGCGCGCCAACTGCGCCGCCTCAAGCAAGATTTCAGGAGTTGCCAACATTGTTCAATACCAATGCACCAAGTTGGCGGACTTTTCCAGTGCGATGTGGAGCTGATTAGCCGCGGCGCTCATAAAAATTCCTGCAGCAAACGCAAAAACTCCTCCGGCTGGTCGGCGTGAACCCAGTGGCTCGCCTTGGCAATCGTCTGGATTTGCGCGCGCGGAAACAGCTCGTGAATCAGCGGCTCGTCCTCGGCTTTGATGTATTTTGACTTGCCGCCGCGGATGAATAAAGTCGGCCTGGTGAAGGGCGTAGAAAACGCCACCGGCTCACCCAGCCGTAAATAATTTCTGGCCAGGCCGCCCAGATTTATCTTCCAAATGAATTTGCCGGTGGAATCGCGGCCGAGATTTTTCAGCAGAAACCGGCGCAAAACGAGATTCGAAATTTCCGGCACCAGCGCATCCTCGATTTGCTGGCGCGTCTGGAACGACGGCAAGTCCAGCGCCAGCAGCGCGGCGAAAATTTTATCGTGCGCGGGCGCATAAGCACGCGGTGCCATGTCAGCCACGACCAGCTTGTCCACCCGCTGCGGAAATTGCAGCGCCAGTTGCATCGCCGTTTTTCCACCCATCGAATGGCCGATGACCGCCGCGCTCTCCAGACCGCGCGCCGCGAAAAACTTTCCCACGTCGGCTGCCATCAGCGGATAATTCATCTCCGCGTGGTGCGGCGACTGGCCGTGGTTGCGCTGATCCAACGCAAAAACGTGAAATTTTTCCGCCAGCTTGAGCGCGATATAATGCCAATTGTCCGCCGAGCCGAACAACCCGTGCAGCAGGATGACCGCCCTGCCCTGCCCGGATTCTTTGAAGTGAAGTTGCACGTGGCCAAGTGTCGCGCGAAGGACACGAAGGTGGCGAAGGAGCGATTTCTTACCTTCGGCAACATCGCGTGCTTCACGCGAAATATTTATTCCTCGTCGCGCGTCGGAAATTCGAAGGTGATCTTGCCTTTTTTGTCCATCACCAGAAACGCCGGGAACGGCTTGCCGGATTTGGAAATGAACTTGTCCAGCACATCGCTCTTCTTGTCCTTGAGAATTTTTGCCGCCTGCGCGGCTTCGATCGGCTGCTCCAATATCACTTTGCCGATTTTGAATTTGCACGACTTCGCCTCCAATTGCGAGTTCTGGCAAATATAGCCCGCCTCGGTGTCAAACACGATTCCGCCGCACTTCGGACATTTGCCGACTTCTGTCTTGCCGGTGAAATCAATCTTCGGCGGCGGCTCGGATGACCGGGTTTTGCCCTTTTTTTCGCGCGGCGCAAACTCGAAGGAAACCTTGCCATCCTTGAACGCGAGGAACGCCTCGAACTTCCGATTCGTTTTTTTCGAGATGAAACCTTTCAGCAAATCCGTTTTGCCGGTTTCCAAAAGTTTCTTTACCTGCTCCGGCGAAATCTCCTGTTGCAAAATAATTTTGCCCGTGCGGAAATCACACGCCGGCGTCGGGCCGGTCTGTTTTTCGCAGACATAATTCATCCCGCCGTCAAACACCTGCGCGCCACATTTCGGACATTTGCCGAGCGGCTCCTTGCCGGTGAAATCCACCGGCGCGGCGTCCGCTCCGTCTTTGCCGCCGTTGCCAAAATCAAATTCCACCTTATGCTCGGCGGTCATTTTGAGCACGGCAGCGAAAGGAAATCCCTGTTTGCTGCGGAAACCTTGCAGCGGACCGATAACTTTCTCGGTGATGATTTTCTCGACTTCTTCCGGCTCGAACATCCGGCTGCACAAAGTTTTCCAAAACGCAAAATCGCATTTCACGCATTGATACTGCTTGTATTTCTCGTGAATCTCGCCGCCGCATTTCGGGCACGGCACCTGCAACACGCCAAAGTCGCCGGGAATCGTGTCATGCTCGAACAGCTTCGCGCGGTCGACGATGCGCCGGGTCATATCCGCGATGCCGCTCATGAATTCCGTGCGGCTGATTTTCTTCCGCTGCATCTCCTTCAATTGAAATTCCCAGTCGCCGGTCAGCTCCGGTTTGGTCAATTCCGGAATGCCGAGGCCGTTCAAAAGCTCCATCAGCGAAAACGCCTTCGCCGTGGCCTGCAATTCGCGGCCGTTACGGTGAATGTAGCCTTCGTAAATCAAACCTTCGATGGTCGCCGCACGCGTCGCCGGCGTGCCGAGACCTTTCTCGCTCATCGCCTCGCGGAGTTCGTCGTCGTCCACCAGCTTGCCCGCGCCTTCCATCGCCGAGAGTAGCGTGGCTTCCGAGTAGCGCGCCGGCGGTTTCGTCACGTTGTCCTTCACCTCAATCGCACTGTTCTTGACCGTCTCGTTCGGCTTCACCGGCGCGAGGCTCGGCGTCTCGTCGGAATCCGATTCCTTGCCATAAACCGTCAGCCAGCCGGGCGCAACCAACACTTTGCCGGCGCTCTTGAACGGCTCGCCTTCGACGCGTGTGATGCGGTTCGTCTCCAGAAATTCCGCCGCTGGATAAAAGATTGCGAGAAACCGTTTCGTCACGAGGTCGTAAAGTTTCTGTTCCGGTTCGCTCAATGTTTTTGGCGCGAGCGATGTTGGAATGATTGCGAAGTGATCCGAGATTTTTGCGTTGTTAAAAATCCGTTTGTTCGGATGCACCCAGCCGCTTTTCAAAATCTGGTCGGCATAGACCGAATAACCCGTGACGCCTTCGAGCATCGCCAGGGTGGTTTTCACCGTGCCGATGTAATCTTCCGGCAGCGCGCGCGAATCCGTTCTGGGATACGTCAGCACTTTGTGCTTTTCGTAAAGCGCCTGCGCCAAGCCAAGTGTGTTTTTTGCGCTGAAACCGAACCGCGAGTTGGCATCGCGCTGCAAGCTGGTCAGATCGTAAAGCAGCGGCGACATCGAAGTCGTCGGCTTGCTCTCTTCCGTGACGATGCCCGGCTTGCCGAGACATTTTGCCTTGATCGCTTCAGCGGTAGCTTTGTCCCAGATGCGTTCGGCTTTGGCCTGTTCATCCTCCGCGCGCGAAAATTTTTCATCAAACCAACGGCCATTGTAATTGCCCGCCGCCGCGGCGAACGTGCCGATGACTTCCCAAAAATCGCGCGGCTTAAACGCGCGGATCTTGGCCTCGCGCTCCACCACTATCGCCAGCGTCGGTGTCTGCACGCGGCCCACCGTCGTCTTAAAAAAACCGCCGAGCTTGGAGTTGAACGCCGTCATGGCGCGCGTGCCGTTGATGCCCACGAGCCAGTCGGCCTCACTGCGACTCATCGCCGCGTCGGACAGCGGCTGCATGGATTCATCGCTCTTCAATGCCGCAAATCCGTCGCGGATGGACGCCGGCGTCATGGATTGCAGCCACAGTCGTTTGATTGGCTGTTTGGCTTTCGTGTGGCGGACGATGTTGCGGAAGATTAATTCACCTTCGCGACCGGCGTCGCAGGCATTGATAAGTTCGGTCACGTCGTCGCGCTTGATGAGTTTTTTGAGAACGCGTAGGCGCGGCTCGCTCTTCTCAATCGGTTCGAGATCGAAGTGCGGCGGGATGACCGGCAGGTTTTTAAACGCCCATTTGCCCTTCGCGGCCTCGACGCCGGGCGGCGGCACGATGGTGAGCAAATGGCCGACCGCCGACGAGATGACGTATTGGTCGTTCTCGAAGTAGTCGTCGTGTTTCTGAAACTTTCCGAGCGCCTTGCTGATGTCGCTGGCGACGGATGGTTTCTCCGCGATGATGAGGGCTTTACCCATGTGACGCGTCATTCTTTACGCCGCGCGACGCCGGTTGCGCAACTTAAATTTCTTCCCGGAAAATAAATTACAACCTCACATGGACGCGAACGCAGGCGAATTTCAAGGCAAAACCCTGATTATTTCCATGCCAACATCGGCCTCAAATATTCTCGTCAGGAAAGGAAATCACCACCGACTGATCCGGCGCTAACGCTACAGGGGCTTGTGCTGCGGAGAATTATGTTCTAAAAGATTTCGCCACTGAATGAAATCAGCTTGAAACCGCCAAAAAAAAATCATTATGCGCCAGAACCCGCTTTGCTTGTTTAATTGGCACCAGCCTGCGGCAGAAATATTTGTGCCGGATGATAAGCCGCTGGTGGCGGCATTGAATCGAATCACGCACCTGGGTATTGGCGCGCATCCTGACGACCTGGAATTCATGGCGTTTCATGGAATTGTTTCCTGTCACGCGAGCCGGACGAAATGGTTTGGCGGCGTCACCTGCACGGACGGCTCCGGGAGCGCCCGCGCCGGCAAGTTCAAAAAGTTTTCCGACGCCGAAATGACGGCAGTGCGCCGGCAGGAGCAAAACAAGGCCGCCAAAATCGGGCACTACGGCGTGATGATCCAACTGGCTCACCCCAGCCGTACGGTCAAAAACCCGTCCGACCTGATGCTCCAGGAAGATTTGGAAAAAATTCTCACCGCGACCAGGCCGGAATATGTCTATACGCATAATCCAGCGGACAAACACGACACCCATGTCGGTGTGGTCATCGCAGCCATTCAGGCGATGCGCATTCTGCCGCGTTCGCAACGGCCGAAAAGAGTGTTCGGCTGCGAAGTCTGGCGTGGGCTCGACTGGTTGGCAGATGACGCTAAGGTGTCGCTGGACGTCAGCGGACATGATAGGCTGGCGGCAAAATTAAACGGTGCTTTTGCCTCCCAGATCGCCGGCGGAAAGCGCTACGATCTGGCGACGCTGGGGCGGCGCGCAGCCAATGCGACATTCTTGAAGCCGCATACTACGGACACGGCGGCACAGTTTATTTTCGGGATGGATTTGACGCCGCTTGTCATCGATGAGACCAAGGACATCATCGATTACGTCAGCGGTTTTATTGAAGAATTTCGAGATGATGTAAAAGCAAAATTAAAACGGCGGCTTGGCGGCGGCTGAATGAGCTGAAAACAAGGCAAGCTTTTTGATGCTTTTTTATGCCGGGTAATCGCACCGGGTGCCAGCGAGTTTTTGATGCTCTCCAGCCGGTGGTCGGCTAGCCACCATTCCTTGGTTTTTAGCGGGTGTCGAAATTGCTTGCCGCCCTTATTAATGTGGGCATAATGACCGAGCCGATGCAGGTGCTTTGCGTCTTTGTGAAAGACCGGTTGTTACGACGGTCCCGCTGGGTTTTGTGCGGTTGTTATCCTGCCAAGATTCAGCTCAAAACTGCAGGGCTGTCAGCATGGGTGATAAGCCTGAATTTTTCATCAAGAGAAATTGCAATATATCATTGTAACAATTGTTTGTTTGCGCGGTTAGCTCAGTGGTAGAGCATTACCTTCACACGGTAGGGGTCGCAGGTTCGAAACCTGCACCGCGCACCATCCTTTGTTTTCATTGGATTTAGCTGTTTATGGGCTAAAACAAAAAACAAAACTACCAACAAGTCCAAGTTTCCACACCTTGTTTTGAAGTTGTTCAAAGTTGTTTTTTCCCGGCTTTTTCCGCCAGTTCCCAATTTCAGATGACCAAAGATTTTCCATTCCTCCGCCCACCTCCAATACCCACACAAAGAAGCCGTCATGTCGTCGCCCGCTGTGCGAGTGTGGCTGCGTCCACTTTATAATCACAGATTTAAATCTGGCGGAGATGCACCGATCCGGTATGTAGCATGGTTCGTTCATGCCAATGGCAGCAGAAGCCTTGAAGCTGACTCCGAACCCAAAAGCAAAAGGCACCCTGAATCAACAGAGTGCCTTTGTAGAAAACTGCAGAAATTATTTTTTCACACCCAGAATTGCGTCCTTGGCAGCTTTGGCGACCCGGAACTTCACAACTTTCTTGGCCTTAATCTGGATCGTTTCACCAGTTGCAGGATTACGGCCGACCCTAGCTTTACGGTTGACCAGAACGAGCTTGCCGAGACCAGGAATGGTGAACGAGTCCTTGGCATGTTTGTAGGCGAGTGCGGCCAGTTGTTCCAGAATTTCGACGGCTTGCTTTTTGGTGAGGCTGTTTTTGTCAGCGATTTCAGATGCAATTTGGGATTTGGTCAGAGCTTTAGCCATGATTTGATTGTATTTTGTTGTTTGATGTTTACCGAAAGCCCATTAAAGCTGGCTGGAAACCGTTCGCCAAGAAAAAACCGCTCGATTTATTCAGGTAATTTGCGCTTCTTGACTAACCATTGACATCCGACAAATCAGGGCGATATTAAATTTGGCTGGTGTGGACGTGAGTGCAGTTGACGGTTGCAGACAGAAGTTCGGTGTTTGGAGTCGGTCAGTAGTAGATACGCCCACGCCAGCCATTCTTCATTTTCAGCCCTTACCACTTCGCATCCATGCCTTTTTTCCTCCAGATCAGCCTGGAGTTTCTTGCGTCCCAGACTAACATATCAGATAACCCGAAAAAGTGAAGTCACATCAAAACAAACAATCACCAATTCGAAAAGGGTATGATCAGATTCAGTTTCTTGTGGGTAATTACATACATGACAGAAACTTCAGGATTTTAGCCGTTTACCGGGGAAAGCACCAATATGGAAACCGTTGACGAGAATCTTTTGATTGCGATACCAGTGAGTTTAGGATTTGCTCTGAAACATGGCTGAAACCCAAAACAATGAATGGAGCAATCAAGGTACCGGTTCCGTGCCTCCAATCATCGACACGGCACAGCCATCATCACCCCATAAACCTAATCCTAAACCTGGGTTCATTCGAAAATTGTTGACCATCCTGCTCAGCCTTTGCCTCGGCCTGTTTCTGGTGGATGCGGCATTTTCATTGATTGATGACTCCTTGATCCTCTTTTTTGGACTTCACTCGCTTTCGAACCTGCGTGGTTTGACCTCCTTTTTCGCATTCCTTATGACGGTCGGAATTTATGTGGTGATGGGCTTGACCCCCATGGTTCCCAAACGACTTTTTTTGCCCATTCCGCTGTTCTCCCTGGCAACAATGCTGGCCGCGTTTCCGTTCGCAATCTATTGCTTTAACCGGATTCCGCAGGTGGCCGTTGGATTTTCAGCTTGTCAGGTTGTTCTCGGCCTGCTGATTCTAAACTGTTCACAAGGCGGACTCAAAATTCGCTGGCCGCTAGTACCAGAGAACCGGCTTGGCATCCGGCGATTTAGCTGGGGAAACATTTTCGGATTCGTGCTTCTGAACATTTTCGTCTTAGTGCCCTTGGTGGCACCGTATCTTTTCTTGTGCGCCTCCTTGGCGGTGGATCATTACACCGCCGGTTTTATGGCACTGCACCCCGGCGGTTTCACGGTCGAGGTCAGGAAATATGTCCGCAAGGATGGCAAGACCATCGAGTTGTTTCCAATGTCGCATGTCGCCGACGCGGGTTTCTACCAGCAGGTTTCACGGACATTCCCGACCAACTCAATTATTCTGACGGAAGGGGTCACGGACGTTAAGAATCTACTGACGAATAAACTCAGCTACCAGCGCCTGGCGAATTCACTCGGTCTGTCCGAGCAAAAGGTTAAATTCAAGCCCATCCGTGGCGAGTTGGTGCGAGCGGATGTGGACGTAGACCAGTTCTCACCGGGAACAATTGACATCCTGAACTTGTTCGCGCTGACCCATGCCAAAGGTTTGAATCGTGAAACGATACAACCGTTGATTCATTTTTCACCATCGCCCCAGACTCTGAATCAGCTCTTTGATGACATACTCAGGAAACGTAACCAGCACTTGGTGGAAGAAATCCAATCGCATCTGCTGCTATCGGACAACATCATGGTGCCGTGGGGAGTAGCTCACATGCCGGGCATCGCCAAAGCGATATTGAAAATGGGCTTCCATCTCGACGAAACCCATAAATATACGGTGATACGGTTTCATATTATGGGAAACCAGGCCAAAAGCACCAACCCATGAGGAGAACTTTAACATGACATCGCCCACTTCACATCCCCGTGATCCCCTGCACGGCATTACGCTGGAGCATATTCTCAATCAGCTGGTTCAAAGGCATGGCTGGATTGAAATGGGCCGGCGCATTCCGATCCGCTGCTTTCAATTCAATCCATCAGTCAAATCTAGCCTGACATTCCTGCGTAAAACTCCTTGGGCACGAAAGAAGGTGGAAGATTGGTTTATCGGGGAACTTTAAAACAATAGAAGAAAGAACCCTTTTATGGCAGCCTCCAAACGCATTCCAACTGACGGGGCAACGAGTCTAAGCCAATCTCCGTTTGCTCAATTATCCTGCCAAGGTTTGCCACCACCGACCGAAATCTTACTGACTAATACCGAGCCAACCAAACCGGCGAAAAAACATCGTGGCCGGGTTGATATTCTTCGGGTCAAGGCTGGCAGAGGTGGCAAGACTGTGACGGTGGTTAAAAACTTTGTGGGTATCGGTTTGCCAGAGAAAGAGAAACTGGCGAAGCAAATGCAACGGGCTTGTGGGACAGGTGGTACGGTGAAAAATGGCCAGATCGAGATTCAGGGCGATAAACGGGAGGAAGTCGCCCGCATTTTGACCGAAGCAAACTTTCAGCCAGTATTTGCAGGAGGATAATGCATTAAACCCAAGCTTGCAGGTAGACGCTCAACAAAAAATCAAGCCCTTCCCTTCAAGATCGTAAGCAATAGTTTCATTGCCGGCGACAGCACTCGTTTCTTTTTATAGATCGCAGCAATGGTATTCAATAATCGAGTCAAGAAACGAATCCAGAAGCCGATAAAAGCGAAAAATGATCTATTCAATCTCGGCAAGCTTCTCGGCAATCACCCGCGCGAGCGGTTCGGCGGATGCGCCTTTTCCTCTTTAACCCGTAAGAGCATGGCGTCCGCTGAATCTGCCCGGAATTGAACCGGCAGATCCCGCGATTTACGCGAATCAAACCGAAAAATCTGCGCTCGTCCGAGAAACCTGCAATCCAAAGCGCAAAAGTTTGTCCGCTACAAAATCTTAATATAACTAATTTTTACAACTTCTGGCTGATAAATTGCTACCTATATTAATGAACCTTCGGCGCGGTTCAGGACCGGGCCGAATTAACCGACAAACAAGGTATGGACGAACTCATTGCCAAATTAGTGCCGCCAAAACAGCAGGCCCCTGCGCAACGATTGCTGGAAGACTCCGATTCCCGGGATCTCATCCGGCAGCAATTAAGCCAACTGGCTGACGATCACGCCGGCCTCATCCCGCAGAAATCATTCAGTTGGATTTTGTGCAAGCTGTCCACCTTTGGGGCCAAAGAGACTGATACCTTAAGAATCTACCAAGCATTTATTTCCCAACTAAATCAACTGGAACAAATGTGCCGCGTGCTGTCCGGCGAGGGCGCACACTGCAAATTTGATTCGCCAGCAACCGTCGCCAGCCGGATTACGATCGGCCTCGGCCTGTTCTCCGAACAGGTTATTCGCCGTCATCAATATCATGCCGCACCATCCCCGCTGTATTATCAACAAATGGCGGCCGCTTGCTTTTCAGTTACCGGTTATAAAACCATCGCCGCCAAGCTGCCGCAGTGGCTTGAATTTCTCCATGCCAATTTTGTATTGCCCAAAATGTAAGATCAGATGATTTGCGTTGCGGGTTGCGCGGTTTGATTAGCGGGATTGGCCACTTTGATTTGAAATGGTGAGGACGCCAAATCCCTGATTAAAAATCTAAACTTCTTTGCGGCGCAAAAAAAACGGCGCAGACTTGTTGGTCTGCGCCGTTCTGTTCCCCAGTTTCTCCTGGCGTCCGAGAAATTACTTTTTCGCTTTCTTGGCCCCGGGCGTCGGCACGGTAGCGACGGTCTGCAGGATGCGGCCCGCGATCTTGTAGGGGTCGCCCTGTGAATTCGGACGGCGGTCTTCGAGATAACCTTTGTAGCCATTATTGACGAAACTGTGCGGGACGCGCACGGAGGCACCGCGGTTCGCCACGCCGTAGTTGAACTTGTCAATGGACTGGGTTTCATGCAGGCCGGTGAGGCGCAGATGATTGTCCGGGCCATAAACGGCAATGTGCTCGTTCTTATATTTGTCGAACGCCGCCATGAGCGCCTCGAAGTAATCCTTGCCGCCGATGGTGCGCATATAATCGGTGGAGAAGTTGGAGTGCATGCCAGAGCCGTTCCAATCCACGTCCTTGCCGAGCGGTTTGCAATGCCATTCCACATCCACGCCGTATTTTTCGCAAAGGCGCATGAGAAGGTAGCGGGCCACCCAGACCTGGTCGGCGGCGTTCTTGGAGCCTTTGCCGAAGATCTGGAATTCCCACTGGCCTTTCGCTACTTCGGCGTTGATGCCTTCATGGTTGATGCCGGCATCGAGGCAGAGGTCGAGGTGCGTATCCACAATCTCGCGAGCGATGCAGCCAACGTTCTTGTAGCCCACGCCGGTGTAATATTCGCCCTGCGGATACGGGAAACCGGCTGATGGGAAGCCGAGCGGCTTGCCGTCTTTGTAGAGAAAATATTCCTGCTCGAACCCGAACCACGCGCCCGGATCATCAGGGATGGTCGCGCGGCCGTTGGACGGATGCGGGGTCTTACCGTCCGGCATCATGACTTCGCACATCACGATCACACCGTTCTTCTTGGTCGTGTCGGGATAAACGGCCACGGGTTTAAGCATGCAATCCGAGGTGCGGCCTTCGGCCTGGCGCGTCGAGCTGCCGTCGAAGCCCCACATCGGGAGCTGTTCGAGTTTCGGAAAGCTCGCAAACTCCTTGACCTGGGTTTTGCCACGGATGTTGGCGACGGGTTCATAGCCGTCCAGCCAGAGGTATTCTAGTTTATATTTTGCCATGTGAGTGCGTAGTGTTTGTTGTCTGTGTAAAACCGGTCCATGCCGCTGCGTCAGTGCTTTCGGTTGGACCTTGTGGTTGATTTTTTTAGCAGGGCGGGTGCCAGTTCGCAAGCACTTTGCTGGCCAGTCCCGGGCAAAATGATTTTAACCGCTTCAATCAAGGAGATTCTGCAGTTCAAATGTTATTCACAAAATGCACAACCCCAAATTTAGGCCGCTAACGCTGTGGATATTTAGCCGCGCTGCGCAAATCGTGGCGCCCGAAAGCGAGGCCGCGTCCGCCGAACCACTGCTCGAACGCCCGCGCTGATTGCGTCCAAGTTATAATGACAATTAGGATCACGAAACCGCCGCAAGCCGCTTGCTTCGCAGCCAAAATAGGCAATAGTGGAATGGAAAGTCTCGCATGTTGAAAGTCAAAGACACGCTCCGCGCCACCGTCCACCTGGGGTTTGATGGCCGGGTGTTCAAGGTGTATCACGGCCCGGACGCCCAAATGCGTTTCACCAACGAGGTACGCGTGCTGCGTCATCTCGCGGCGCATGGCTGTGACTTTGTGCCGCGCCTGCTGGAGACGGATGAAAAAAATCTCCGCATCGTCACCACCAACTGCGGCACCCGTGTGGAACGCATAGACGATGAACGCGCCAAACGGCTGTTCGCCGAGCTGGAAAAATTCGGCGTGCGCCATGACGACGCCGATCCGCGCAACATCACCTACCGGTTTGCCGACGGACGCTTTTGTTTGATTGATTTTGAATTCGCCACCATTCTTCCGGAATCCAAAGCTGAATCTAAATGAAACGCCAGCCGCCCCGTCCCGCCAAAAAAATTCCGTCATTGAAATGGTCCGGCTGCTCGGACATCGGCAAGGTGCGCAAGAACAATGAGGACGCCTTTCTCGGCCTGCGATTTGACGCGCACGAGATCCACCGGCTCGGCAAATTCGGCGAGGCCAGCACCGAGAAATACGATTTCACCTTCGCCGTGTGCGACGGCATGGGCGGCGCCAAGGCCGGAGAATATGCCAGCCAGATCGCCGTGGAAAAAATCACCACGCTGCTGCCCCGCGCCTTCCAGCAGTCTGCCAGCGGCCTGCAAACGGGCTTTGCCGACGTGCTGACGGAGTTGTTCGCGCAAGTCCATCGCGCGCTGGCTTATCTCGGCGGTTGCTACGAGGAATGCCATGGGATGCAGACCACGATGAGCCTGGGCTGGTTCACGCCGGGCTGGATGTATTTTGGCCACATCGGCGATAGCCGGATTTACCACCTGCCGAAGAAAAAAAACGCCATCAAACAACTAACCGCGGATGACACGCACGTTGCGTGGCTCTATCGCAACGGAAAAATCACCGAGCACGAGGCGCGCACGCACCCGCGCCGCAACGTGCTGCAACGTGCCCTTGGCGGCGAAAACCAGTTCGTGGAACCGCAAGTCGGCGCGGTGGCCTGCGAGCGTGGCGACATCTTCCTCCTCTGCTCGGACGGCTTGATCGACGGTCTTTATGATCCGCAACTGGTCGAAATTTTGCGCGCCGCCGACGGTTCCGCGCAAACGCTGGTGGCGGCCGCGGTGAAAAATTCCGGGCGCGACAACACGACGGCGCTGGTGGTGGAAGTGGTTTGATCCTCCTCCTCATCGTCATCCTCAATTTTGAGAAAGAGGAAGAGTGACGATGATTTGAAAAACAAAACGGCGGGCGACTTGCGTCGCCCGCCGTGCGAATTTGTACCGCGTCAGCGCTCAGTCATGGTAACCGAGTTCGCCGTGTTCGGATTCGTCGAGGCCGGTGATTTCGACTTCTTCCGTCGGGCGCAGACCCACTAGCAGCTTCGTGATGTAGGCGATGATAATGGTGCCAATCACACTCAACACGATGGTGATGGCCACCGCCTTGAGCTGTTCCTTGACGAGCGGTTGGAAGCAAGTGTCGGTAACGTATGCCTTGAGATTAGTGGCAAAGTTAGGGTTCACCGCATTGCGCGCCAGCATGCCGGTCATGATGGCACCGGTGGTTCCACCGATGGCGTGCACGCCGAACGTGTCCAACGCGTCGTCATAGCCCAGCCAGACTTTGACCTTGTAGCACATGAACCAGCAGATGGTGCCGGCCGCAATGCCGATCCAGATCGAACCTTGGGGCGTGATGTAACCGCAAGCCGGGGTGATCACGACGAGACCCGCAACGGCGCCGGAACAGAAGCCTAGCACGCTCGGCTTGCCTTTGACGATCCACTCCCACATCGGCCACACGAAGGACGCAACCGCCGTGGCGATGGTCGTGGTGGTGAAGGCGTTGGCCGCAATAACGTCAGCGGCGACCGCTGAACCCGAGTTGAAACCATACCAGCCGACCCACAGCATGCCGGTGCCGATGTAGGTGAGCACCAGGCTGTGCGGCGCGAAATTTTCTTTGCCGAAGCCTTTGCGCTTGCCAAGGATCAAGCAGAGCACCAAGGCCGACCAACCGGAGGTCATATGCACCACGGTGCCGCCGGCGAAGTCCATCGCCTTGATCTTGGCCCCGGCGTTCCACACGCCATTCATGTAACCGTTGATGCCCCAGACGGCGTGGCCCTGGGTGAAATACACGATCAACATCCACAGCGTCATGAACACAAAAATGGCCTTGAACTTCATGCGTTCCGCTATGGAGCCGATAATAAGAGCTGGCGTGATGACGGCGAACATCAATTGGAACATGGCATAGACGTTTTCCGAGACCCAGTAGGAATAATTCGGGTTCGGTGCCGAAGTAACGTTGTTCATCATCCAGCAGATTTTAGGATTGCCGACCCAGCCAGCAACCCAGTCCTTGGTCATGTCACCCGTGCCGCCGAAGATCATGCCGTAGCCAACGAACACCCAGAGGATGGTCACGAGGCCGGTGATCAGGAAGCATTGTGCGAGGACGGACAGGACGTTCTTGCGGCGCACCATGCCACCGTAGAACAGCGCAAGGCCGGGCAGTGTCATGAACAGCACGAAAGCCGTGCTGGTCAGCAGCCAGGCGTTATGGCCGGCACCGGGGTAGGTGTAGGTGCTGCCAGTGCTGTTGGCCAGGCTGCTCATAATGGGCGACGTCACAACAATATTGCCGTTCGTATCTTTCAAGGATGCGGTCGGATCGCCGTTTGAAAAATACGCTTCAACTGATTCGAGGCGCTGTTCAATCGAAGCCGCTGGCAGCGGAGCATTCGCGGTCGCCGCCACGGCATTGGTCGCCGTGACCACGGCATTCGTGGCCATCGCCGCCGCATTGGTGTCATCCGCGCGCAGCGTGTTGGCCGCCAGCGCAGTGGCCGCAATCAAACCGAGAGTGAGAAAATATTTTTTCATTTTTATAGCTAGTGAGGTTTTGGTTGGTGGTTAAATCGCCGAATCCCCTTTTTCCTCGGTGCGAATGCGGATGGCATCTTCGATGGTGGAAACAAAGACCTTACCGTCGCCGATTTTGCCGGTCTTGGCGGCCTTGATAATCGCGCCCATAGCGGCGTCCTTCTGGCCGTCCGCCACGACAATTTCGAGTTTGATCTTGGGCAGGAAGTCCACGGTGTATTCGCTGCCGCGATAGATTTCGGTGTGACCTTTTTGCCGGCCGAAGCCTTTGACCTCGCTGACGGTCATGCCTTCGATGCCAATTTCGCTGAGGGCGTCCTTGACCTCTTCCAACTTAAACGGTTTGATAATCGCTTCAATTTTTTTCATGGTTTGTTTGTGTTTGACTGCGCTCTGGCCAACCATGCGCTTCTGGCGCAGTCCAGTTCTGCCCGCACCTACGGGCAGGGATAGAATCCAACCGCCTCCGGTTGTGATTGGCACTCGCTCCTTTAGCAACGGCGGTGCCAACCGGAAAATGCTTCCTGCGGAAACACATTTTCGCCTGATTTCACAATTGTTTTATGAACAATGATTTTTTTTAGACACCTTGCTGGCGGCTTTTAAATGAAGTTTTTTATCCACGCATGGAATTATTCGCCAGCCGTTGCAAGACAACCGCTGGTGGTAGTAGTCGGGCGCTAAATTGCGCAGTATTTAGAAAAACTGCTAAAACCACCGGCTGCCAACTGCCAGCTACCACCTTCATTGGCCGCCAGCCGTGACCGGCCGGGTCAGTAGCTCTTGGCGTTGTGCGGCTGGTTTTGCCCGTTGCCGTCGTGGCAGGTCAGTGTGCAGGTGCCGTGGTTCATACCGGTGGAGGTGTAACGGAGCACACCGTTGTAAGGCAAAACGTAGGTGGTGTTGAAATTAATTAGGTGCGGCTGCGTGGCCGCGTGCGAATCGTGGCAGGTGGTGCAGGCGGCGCGATATTGCTCGATGTGTTTCTGGTGTTCCGGCCAGCTCGTGGCCAGGCTGCTGTCCACCACGGAACTACTGTGGCATTTGTAACATAAGGCGAAGTTGCCCGGGTTATAAGCAGTGCCGTCGGTCAGCAAGAGCTGGCGCTCCAGCAACGGCTCAAAGACGGAACCGTGCGGCCCATTGGCCCCGGTGCCGCCGGCCGCCGGGCTTTGGTCGCTGTTGTGACAATCAATGCAACCGATCAGGCTGGCCGCCGTCAATGGCGGTATGAGGCTGGGTGCGCTGGAATTTTTCCCAATTGTCTCCACCGGATGAAACGAGGTATTGCCGGGATTGAATTCCAGCCGGGTGTTCGTCTGCACCAGCTGGCGCGGGACACGGGCCGGACCGCGTGCGGCACTGTCACCATGGCAGCGGAAACACAATTCATATTCATGCGTAACGGCAGGTAGAACCCCGCCGCCCGCGCTGATGCCAGCGACATTGGCCAGCGCACCGGAAACCTGGCTTTTCGTCCCGGCCGCCCTGCTGGCGGCATGGGGATTATGGCAATCCGCACAGGTGACGTGACGAATGGGCGGATTCACCAAATCTTCGCGCGGACTATGCGCGTCCAATTCCACTGTAACGGGATGGACGCTGAGCTTTTTAAAATCCGAAGCGACACTAATTCCGGGGCCGGTGCCGGCGTGACAATTAATACAGTTTCTTTCCGGCGTGGAAAACCGCATCAGCCCCGATTTGGCGGCGGCGCCATGGGGCGTGTGGCAACTGGCGCAGGCGGCGTGCGCCACCGACGTGGCTGCCGTGACCGCCTTGCTTTGCAGTCCGCTTTGCGGGCGCGCGATTTGACTGGCCAGGGTCGCGGGCAACAGTTGGCTGGAAATGGCATGAGCGGAGCCGCTCCAGCCGGGCAAGGCATGACACGTCACGCAAAGTTGCGAACCGCTGTTGTCCATGACCAGAAAACTGCGGTATTGATTGTTGTGCGGATCATGACAGGTGGTGCATTGCATCTGGCCGCTGTTATCCAGGACGACTTCCGGCGGCAGCGTTCCTGGATCAACCAAGCCGCCGGCGGCCGGATAGGCGCTGGCGGCGTTGGCCAGCGCGGAATTGTAAACGAACGAAATGGGATGATCCGAAGAAAGGTCAATGCCGAGGTTGCTGGCGTCGGGCAGCGGGTTATTCATGGCAATGCCGCCGGGCCGGCTGCCCACCAAGCCCAGCGCCACCGTGCCGTCGTGACAGCTCAAGCAGAGCCGGGAAGAGCCATTCGGCTGGCCGATGGTCACATTCAGCGCCGTCAGCGTCGGGCTGGTGAACGGCGTGTAGGTGGCCCCCGACATTTTGTGATTCCACAGCGGGCCGTCCGCGGCGGAGGCGGCATGCGGCGTGTGGCAAAAAATGCAGACGTCCAATTCCGTGACCGCATGCACCGTGCCGGAGCCGCTGACGGAGAGATTATGCTTGGAGTAAATGATGCTGTTGGGATTGTCGGCGCGGGCGGCCAAAGCCAGCAAGACCAGGGCGGCCACGGCGGCGGCAAGCCGCCGGCGGCCCGAATTATTTTGCGGCGCGCGGTTCATGGTTGGCTGAGATAGCGGAACATCTGGAGCCGGTGGTTGAATGCATCGGCCACGAAAATTTCATTTTTGGAATTGATGACAATGGCATTGGGCAGACAGAACTCGCCGGCCGCCGCTCCCGGGCCGCCCCAATCGAGCAGCAGCTGCCCCTGCTCATCAAAAATTTGCACGTTGTTGAACATGCCGTCCACGACATAGATGTGTCCGTCGCCATCCACCGCCACGCCCTTGGGCCGGCTGAAACTGCCCGGTCCGTCACCCGCGCTGCCGAAGGCGCGCAGGAAGCGGCCGTCGGCGTCAAAAATCTGGATCCGGCAATTTAAGGAATCCGTGACGTAGATGTGGCGCTGGCCATCCACGCTGATATGCGTGGGGAAATTAAATTCGCCCGGATCCACGCCGCGCGCGCCAAACTTGGAAATAAATTCGCCGTGCAGCCCGCAAACCATAATCTGGTGCCGCTGCGAATCCACGATGAGCAACCGGTCGCCCAACAGCGCCAGTCCCACCGGGCGTTCCAATCCGTTGGTGATGGCAAACTGTTCCCTGCCCTTTTCGTCAAAGGCAATCACTTTCCCCAAACCGGAATCGGCGACAAAAAATGTCGGCCCGCGCCGCACGGCCGCCACCGGTGACAGCAAGCGGGTGTTGCCAATGATTGACCAGCGCTGCCATTTTTTGTGAGCCAGGTCCAAATAGCAAACGGCGCCGGCCCCGGTGTCGGCGACCAAAAGATTTCCCGCCTCGTCCAGCGAAAGCCCAAATGGCCGGCCCAGTTTCTGGCGGCTGTTGCTCACGCCTGTGATCCAATTAGCAAACCGCATCAACGCTAGCGGTCGGACCCCGATGTCTTGCGGCTCGGAAATCTCCCGCACAAACACCACGCGTGGTGCCGCCGGCGGCGGCGGCCAAGCCGGCGCCGCTTTTTGCCCCGGTTTTTGTCCGGCCAGAACCGACAAGCTGATTGACAGGCCGAGCCAGACCGCATGAAGAAAAACATGCCGGCCATGCCAGCCGCCGCCTAACTTTGGGGCCGGCCTGACGGGCAATACATTTTTAATCCACCGTTGCATATCAGAAAGATCGCCTAAGGTAGGCGAAGACGCGATTTTTAATGAGCTCTTCCGTAAAGCCGCCGGCCGCAGTTGACTGGGTGTTGAATTCATAGCCGAGGCGCAAGCTCAATTTGCCGCGTTTCCAGCCGATGCCGGTGCGGGCCATGCCTTGCAATTGTTCGGTTCCCGCCGCATCCTGCATCATGCCGCCGCCCTCCAGATACCAGGTGATGGCCAGCGGCAGCCGGGTGTTATAGCGGCACGTGAACTGGTATTGAGATTGGTCGCCATTGTCGACGTAGCTGTAAAACGTCTCGTTGAAATCAATGCCCAGCGAGGATGCGCCGGACAGGGTGAAATCAAAATCCTCAAAAAACCGCAGCGCCTGATAGCTGGTGAAACTGGAATCGTAGCTTTCGTATTCCGCGCCGGCGCGGAACCACTTGTAATTGTAATCCAAGCCGCCGACGAGGTCGGTGAGCGTTTGGGCGAGCGCCTCCGGCGGCGCATTGTTGTCCAGCCAGTTCATCCGGCCATAGATGCCAAACCGGTTGAATAAATCCAGCCGGATTTGGGCGTTGGCGGTGAACGTGTCGTAGGAACTGTTGCCCACGGATTCGTTCTGGTATGTCACCGTGACCGCGAGATTGTCGTTGGTTTGCAACAGACTTTGTAGATGGCTGCTGGGCGGAACCACCAGCTTGACTTCCGTCAACTCACCGGAAGTGACAATGGTATAGTCCGTCGGATACACCAGCGTATCGTTGCCGGCACTGACCACGATCGTGGCGTCAATCACCTGCGGCTGGTTCAGATAGACCGGCCGATAATTGGAACTGGTGGACAGATAGAGTTGATGTGGTTCGGCGGGATTCAGAATCGTGCCGCCGGAGGAATCCTGATCTTGATGATCCGCTCCGCCGCCCACGCTGGCCGCCAGCCGGCCCCATGATTGCAGCCGTTTGGTGTAATTTTCAGACAGCGTCACTCCATATTGATCAAAGGTGGTGCTATTGCTGGCGTCTGCGGATTGCTCCTGATCCGTGCCATGCCCTTCGAGCGTGGACGTCAGACTTTCGTAAAGCTGATGCCGAACGCCAACCGTGCCTTGCACTTGTGTGGAAGTAAGCGGGCGCAGCTCGGTCTGGTTGAAATTCATCATCAGGTAACTGTCCAGATTGCGACGGTGATTGACGGTGACATTTTCGTTTGCGTTCAGCGTGTTCATCTGCTGCCCGGAGTAATCGGACTGGCTGTAACTCAAACCAGTGCTGGCATCAATCTGCTTGCGGCGGCCTAAAGTTTCCGAATCCGAAATGCCCACCGACCAGTTCTTGGTGTCCACACCGTTGCCGTTACTCGTGTTTTTCAGGTCATCAGCATGCAGGTTCACCGTCGTCTCCCCGGATTTCCGCTGTTGAATGCCCAGGAAATTGAAATAGGTCTCGCTAATCTCCGAGGCATCCGTCAGGCCGGAAGCGGTTTCATCGCGGTAACCCAAATCCGCATTCAGGGTGTACCCGTCCGCCGCCCAATTCATCCTGCTCCCGTAGCGGGTGGCGTCCACCGTGTAGGTCTCAAACGAGCCGTAGTCGGAGTAGGTGTGGTCTTGCGCGGCATAGACCGAGGCATTGTAAGGCTTCTCCGAAAAAAAGTTGAACTCGGCCAAATACCGCAGCAGATCCGCACTCTCATTGCGGGTTTGGCCGGCACCCGAACCGCTGGAAGACGTATTGTCCCAGCCCCAGCCCAAGTCGCCGCTCAGATCAAACGTCAGCAGGTTCGGGTGATAAATCGAACCGGTGGTATGCAACCCCACCAGCGGTGTGACGGAGCTAAAATCATAGTTCGAAGTGCCGCCGCTCAGCTTCGTTTGTTCCGTCGAAGCTTCCGCCTCGACGCCCAAACTCACCTCGGGCAACCCGTTCAGCTTGAACCATTCGGGGTCTTCCGCGCGCGCCCACGGCGTCAACCGCTGCGCGACTCCCACGGCCAGCAGGCTTGCCAGCCACCGGCAATAATGAATGTTTGAAACCTTCATTTGACCGCCGGTGCCTCCTTCCCGGCAGCGGCGGCAGAGGCGCCCGCTTTCAGCAAGAATTTATCTCGGCCGACATGCGGATCGTGGCAAACGACACAGGACTTGCCGGCGGCCCCGGCGTGGCCTTTGACCGCCTGCAAATCCTTGTCGTCATGGCAGTCACCGCATAGCTTCAAGATGTTTTTCGCCAACAGAGTGTCCTCCGTCGAGGAATGCGGCTTGTGACAGCCAGTGCAATCCTCAACGACGTCGTGCGTAAACTTCGCCTTCTCCAAAAAATTGTCGTGGCAGTCCCAGCACAAAGCGGGCGCGGATTTTTTCAGCAGATTCTTCTTGTTCGACGCGTGAGGGTCATGGCAGGCCAGACAGTCGCCGTCGGCCACGGGCTGGTGAACGTCCTTGGCCTTCTTGGCTGGAATGTCGTCGTGGCATTCCGCGCAGGTGGCTTTCACCGGCAGTTTCAGCAGCCCTTTGGTTTTGCTGGCGTGCGGATCATGACAGTCCAGGCATTCGCCGTCACCCACCGGCTGATGGATAAATTTTTTATTGGCCGTCGGGTCGTCATGACAATTCAAGCAGGTGTCTTTGACCGGCTTTTTCAGCAGGCCCTTGATTTTACCTGCGTGCGGCGTATGGCAATCCAGGCACGCGCCGTCGGCCACGGGATCATGCACAATTTTTTTATTGGCGGTGAAATCATCGTGGCAGTCCAGGCAGGTTTCCTTGACGGGTTTTTTCAGGAGCCCTTTGAAGTTGGTGGCGTGGGGCGCATGGCAGTCTAGGCACTCGCCATCCTGCACCGGTTGATGCTGCACCTTGCCGGCCGCCAGCGGATCGTCGTGACAGGTCAGGCAGAGGGCCGGGATGGTTTGGAGCAGTAATTTTTTATTGGCCGACTGATGTGGGTTGTGGCAGCTCGTGCAATCGCCCTCCGCCACCGGCTGATGCTTGACTTTGCCGGCCGTGAAACTGGCGTGCAGTTCCTTGTGGCAGCCGAAACACACCTCGCCGGGTTTGCCGCGCATGGCATTGGAGAATTGTGATTCGTGGCATGCGGAGCAGTTGCGCTGGGTGTAAGGGGGATGCGAAAACAATTTCACCGTGATCGTGGCCGCATTGGTCAGTATGGTTGGCTTTACCACCACGGTGGCCGAGGTCCGCGAAACCACATTGGTCGCTCCGGGCTGGGGCACACCATCGAAGAAAAGATTCAGCCACTTCTGCTCCGTTTCCGAGCGACACCCCGCCATCAAAACCAAACTGCCAATCAGTCCCGCCATCGCCGCCGGAAAGCGGAGTCGGCGGCCACCCCTTTCTTTTGGCAGAAATGGTAAATTCATTGACTCCCGGAACGTCTCTATTTCAGAAAGCCATAGACACTCACCAGATCAGGACCAAACTGACTGGTCACTAAAATGAGGTATTCACAGCGTTGTCCCGGAGCAACGTATTTCTGAAAATATTCAACATGGTCATAATCTACTTTCACCGAAGCGGGCAGCAGCAATTGCCCGCGCGTTGAAGCGCCGGGCTGGCCAAAATACATCAGCAACCGGCCTTGCTTGTCAAACATCTGAACCACCTGCACGGCGGCATCCACCACATAGGTGATTCCCGCATGATCCACCGCCACCCCCTTGGGTCGGGAAAAACATCCCATCCCCAAGCCCTGCTGACCAATGGTATTGAGATATTTGCCGTCGAGATCATAAACTTGTACGGCGAACCCGCCCAGGTCGGAAACCAACAGGCGGTTGTTCACCTTGTCCACGGCCAAATTCACCGGCGAAAATAATTTCCCCTTGATGACATTCGTGGCCACCGGAATTGAAAATAATAATTTCCGGTCCGCCTTGTCATAGACCTTGACGGCATGCGCCGACAAATCCGTGATGTATAGCCGGTTGGTGGTCACCGCCACATCGGTTGGCTTGAATTCATCCTTCTTGCCCATGGCGGTCAGATACGCGCCATCCGAACCATAGATCAGCACTTGATTCCGGAGGGTATCGGCGACGTAACGGGTTCCATCGTCATCAATACTGATATTTAAAGGCATCATCATGCGCCCTTCTCCCTCCGGCGCAAAGTAAGCGGCCCGATGCTTTTTCAAATCAAATACCTGCACCAATCCCTGGACGGTATCGCAGACAAATATTTTCCCGCCATACAACGCCAGGCCATAGGGCTTAACCAAAGGCCCGGCCGGCTTTATGCCGGAGACATATTCCGAGAAACTCCACGACCGACCCAAATCAATGTCGCCCGCAAAGGAGGTGAGAAATTGAATGTGCGGGTCATCGGGAGCGGGCGGGAAAAAAGTGTAGGTCTTCTTGGTGGGGGGCGCGGTGGCACAACTACTCAACAGGCCTAGCAACAGGCAACTGCCAACAACCGACAGCCACCGTCCTATGGTCATGATCTTCATCGTCACAATTATTTTTAAGTCGTTCGGCTTCAAAGCGGAAGCGTTTTCGCTGGTGTTCCAAAGTCGGGGTTAAAAAATACACCGTCAACCACTGGAAACCAAGTCCATTCTAAAGTATTTCCCGATTCCATATTCACGGACATAAATACATATGGGATAGAACCGTATGTTTGCCCGTCCGAATGAGGCGGGCCTTGACCGCTCAAATCCAGACCGCGGCTAAAAAAGCGGGCTTTGGTCAAGTTCGACCAAAGCCCGCCCGATTTCAAGAACTTGCGAATCTTGATTTACAGACCGTAAGTGACTACGGCTGCACCAGAATAAACTGGGTGCGGGTAAACGACTGGCCGTTGACCGTGCAGGTCACCGTGTAAAGACCAGGGCTGGTGTAAGTATAAGTCGGACTTTGACCAGTAACAGTGGGGCTGCCATCGCCAAAGTTCCAGCTATATGAACTTCCGCTGGTGTTGTAGTTGGTGAAGTTAACCGTCAGTGAGCCGCCGGTGCCCGTCAAGGGGCTGGCTGCAAACGTCGCCGGATAGTTGCTGGTGACAAACTGGTTCACCACCCGGGCTTCCGCATCCGCCAGCAGGTTGCTGACATAAGTCGGATTATGCACGCCATAACTTTGATCCTCATAAATGATATTCAGGGCGAAGCGGGCCATGCGTATATCCTGCGGCACATACTTCAGCTGGAGGTTGTCGTTGGTGCCGGATGGTAATAGCGCCGTCGCCGAGGCTTTGTAGGCCGATTGCGGCCCGGTGGCAAATATTTTAGAAACCCCGCCAACGATGTTCGTTGATTTGGTTGAGAAATACGAGTTAATGCTCGGAAATTCCCAGGCCAACGGGCCGTAATTCGTCGCGAGGATGGCCGGAGCCACGTTGGTGCCCCATTGCCGCAGCAGGGACACCACGCGGTTCATGCTGTTGGAAATGGACACTTTGAAGTTGAGCGTCGTGATCGCCAGCGAATTCGAGGTCGTATTATGACACGCCAGACAGGTTGGGCTATTGTAATCAACCACGAACTTGTGACCGGTCACGTTGGCGCCGCCCATCGTATAGCTCGGGACATGGCAGTCGGCGCATTGTTTCGGAGACAGGGTATGCGCATCGGTGAGTACGTTGGCCGGGCCGCCGCGGGCCGCCAGGTCATAATCCGCCTGGCCGATGAGCACGTTATACTGCACGGGATAATGTAGCGTTTTATCACCGGAGCTGTTGGTGCTGTAATACACCGTGCCGTTGTTCGTGTAGGGGATCAGCGGATAATAGGCCCCCACCGTGAGCGTTGAATTTGTCACATTATTGGTAACACTCGCCATCCATACCCGGTTTGTCACATAGGGAATAACATACTTATTTGTAATTAACGTCGTATAAGTCACGCCCACGGAAGCACCATTGGTATAAATGTAGCCATAGCTGATGTTCGTGAACACCTCCACGTTGGTTACATACGTTGTCACCGGCACATAACCCGCCTGGGTGACATAGTTGGTGACCACCGCATTGGTAATCAAACCATATGCCGAGCCGTCCCACCGCATGCCGCGTCCGCCGGCATGGCACTGGCCGCAGATTTGAACATTCGGATTGTAAAAGGCGTCGAATATGGTGTTATAACCGGCCCCCGTGTTGGTGGTTACGGTGCCATTGGAATTGGTGATTAGCACCGGCGTCGGATCGGTAACCGTTGATGGGACTGCAAACCAGTTGGTGGAAAAGATGGGGTTTCGCAACTGGGCAACATAATTGGAACCATGCGGATCATGGCAAGTCGCGCAGGCGGCCGTCCAGGCCGTTGCATCCGTTGAGGAGAACAGGGTCACCGGATGGGGATTGCCCGCGAGCCGGTCGTAATACTCCTTGACCATGGCCATGCGGGTGTTGGCCTGATGGCAGGTTCCACAACCCAGACTATTTCCATGTCCGCCAATGGCATGAGTAGTAGGCGAACCGGCTAACAGCACGCCCATGGGCGCATTGCTAAGGGCGCTGTAGTTAACATTGGTATATTCGTTGTATTGCGGATTATGGCCCTGATGGCAGCTTCCGCAGATGGCCGGATCCAAGCTGACGGCCGGGGTGATCATGTCCTTGTTGCTTGCTTTATGCCAACCCGCCGGGCCGTGGCAGTCTTCGCAACCCACATTGGCCAGCAGGCTGGAGTAGCTGGCGCTGTTGGAAGCATAAACGTAACCAGTCGGTTGACCATCACCCACCGTGTGACAAGGCAGGCAGGCGGCACTTCGAAACGGCTGGAATGAACCGTCTGGATTCAGAATGCACGTGATGGCGACGCTATGCAGCGTGTTGGTCCACCTGTTATATTTGTCGGCATGGCAACCGGCACAAGCTGATTGCCCCACATACGTATTATTCTGGCTCAACCGGAAATTCTCCGCTGCGCCCAAGGGGTTGGCAATCGCCGTGGTCCAGGCAAAATTTGTTGCCGCCACATTGGTAAGATTCGACCAATTCACCAGATCCGTCGAACCCTGGACGGTGGACCATCCCTTCATGCCATACCAGCTAATCATCCAGTTGGTGCTGGTAACGACCGGCGTGGCGATCAGCGCCTGCGCCGGCACCCCGCCGCCCGCACTATACGGAGGCAGAACGCCCGCCTGGGCATTCTTGCTCATGTAATATACATTGGTGGGGAAAATGTCGGGATTCTGCGCGCTCGCCGTGACCATACCGCCGAGAACCAAGCCCGCCGTCAATACAGCAAGCGCGTGGCGCATGGGCCTTTGATAGGATTTTTTCATATTTTAAGATTTTTGAACAATTGTTAACAATTCCGTCCCACCTGCCGCCATTTCCGGCCGGCCACGCAGATCGGATGGGAATTCATAAAACAATTGAAATCATTGGCTATTTGTTATGGCAGCTACGGCAGAGCAGGCTGCCCACACCGGCTTGGGTGCCGTTGATCTTGACCAGCTTGGGATTCATGACCGGGTCATAGGCGGAACCTTGTTGTGCGTGCACATCGTGGCAGGAACTGCATTCCACATTGCCTTGACTATCCAACAAAAATCCTTGGACGGTCATAATCGGTCCCGGGGTGAAGGTGGGGGAATTCGCATCCGGCACCAGCACTGGACTGCTCTGGTCATAAATCCATTGGTCTTTATTGCCGCCCACCCCGACCACACTTTCGTAATTGAAGGAGATCGGATGTGAATGGCTCAAGTTTTTGGTCAGACCTTGATCCGACGAAATAGCCGCGCTGCCGCTCACGTAGAGAGGTGTATTCAGGGTACTATTAACCGGCGATCCATAGGCGTTAATGGCCACCGTGCCATCATGGCAGCTCAAGCACGCCAGCGAACTGGGATTCGGCGCGGTCGGCACCACATAATGCGCGTTGGCGCCGGGTGAGCTGGCCGCCCCGGCCCCGATGGTTTGCGCATACATGGTCCACCCTGCGGTGGAGATGCTCACATGGCCCCACAGCGGTCCGCTATTCGGATCCGCATGGTGCGGGGTATGGCACACCCCACAAACGGTGTTTGGATCCGCCGGATTATTGTTAAATTGGTATTGCGAGAAATCGTGCTTGGAGCCAACGATGCCCGCTTGGGCGGTGCCGGCCAGCAGGGAGCCGGCGACCACGGTGAGGGTGAGGAGGTTGATGGTTTTCATATTAATATTCGGGTTGCTACGCGCGTTGAGTTTTTAGTGTTGTTGTCGGTTCAGTTCTTTATTTTTAACGCGGCTGGATATCAACGCCGCGGATTGTTTGTCGGGCATCAGTTGGATGCCACCTTTCCAACAGCAGACGCGCCTGGCGGCAAACGGGTCGTTTCGCATCCACCGTCAAAATTGTCGTGAAAATTCATGGCTTTGTTTCAAGCGCGGCCGGGCACGGCGTCGGCCAGCGTCCAGCCGGGCGCCGGGGCGCGCCGCGCCAGCGGTGCGTCAAAGCGGGCCAACAGCTCCGCCGCGTGTTCGGCAATGATCTGGTGGCACACCGTCAGTTCCTGCTCGCGGTTCTTGGTGTTCTCCCGGACGACCGCTTGCAGATCGTCGATGTCGTAAAGAAAAACATTCGGCAGCTCCGCCACCGCCGGATCAATGTCGCGCGGCACCGCAATGTCCACGAGCACGAGCGGGCGATTGCCCCGCGCCGGCAAAATCTTCGCCACGTCTTCGCGCCGCAAAACTATCTCCGGGCTGCCGGTCGAGCTGACCAAAATGTCCGCCTCGGTCATCGCCGCCGCCGAATCCTCGATCCGCACCGCGCGGCCGCCGAACTCCGCCGCCAGCTTTTCCGCGCGCTCCACCGAGCGGTTGGCCACCAGCACGGTTTTCGCGCCGCGCTTGGCGAGATGCTTCACGCAGGCTTCCCCCATCTTGCCCGCGCCCAAAATCATCACGGTCTTTTCACCGAGGCTGGCGTCGAAAATCTTTTCGGCCAGTTCCACCGCCACGCTGCCCACCGAAGTCGCGCCCCGGCCAATGCCGGTGTTCGTGCGGATGGCCTTCACCACCGCGAACGCGGTCTGAAACAGTCGGTTCATTTTTTTGCCGACCAGTCCGGCGTCCTTGGCGGCCTGATAGGCATTCTTGACCTGGCCGGTGATTTCCGTCTCGCCGATGACCAATGAGTCCAGCCCGCTGGCAACCGCAAAGAGATGTTTCGCCGCCGCCGCGCCTTCCTTGACATAGAGATGCGGGGTGAAATCAAAATCGCTGCCCGTAAGTTCCTGAAACAATCGCTGGACGCGGCCGTGAATCCAGGGTGACACGCCGTAAATCTCCACTCGGTTGCAGGTTGAAAGGAGCACCACCTCGTCCAGGCCGCCGCGCAGCTTGAGCCGGCAGCCGGTGCATTGCAGGCGCGCCCGCGAGACCGCGAGCTTCTCGCGCACCTCCACCGGCGTGGTCTTGTAACTCAATCCTGCAACAAAGATTTTCATCAGTTATTTTTAGGCCCTTCGGCGGGCTGCTGATTTAATCATCGAACGCCGGGCAAAATCACGCTTACCATTTCTTGTTTTTTGCTTTGCAACCCTTGGCGAGGTTAAAAGTTTAGTTTTTACTTAACCAGATTATCAGATTTCCTTACCATCCTCCAACGCGCTTGGGATATCGGCCCGGCGCGGTGCCGCCGGCGGTTCCAGCGGGTGTTCGTGCGCCTGAAATTCCTCGGAGATCCGCCCGTCCAGGCAGGCGGGGTTTAGCGGATAAACTTCCGGATCAAAGATGACGTGGTAAAAATGCCAGACGATGATGGCGAGGCACGCCAGCACCGCTTCGTAATAATGAATCGTCGTCGCCACCGTCACCACCCAGCGGGGCAGATGTTGCGTCACGTCAATTTTGAACCAGATGGCCAGGCCGGTCGCGCCCATGATGAGCGTGCCCCAGACGACCGCCCAGTATTCCATTTTTTCCGCGTAGCCAAAGCGGCCGATTTGCGGTTTTTGCCTGGTGAATCCGGCCAGATAACGCACGGCCTGCCATGCGTCCAGCGCGTCTTTTTTAACCGGGAACAAGTCCGCCACCAGCTTCCGCCCGTCGCGCGTCGCCAGCAGGTAAATCAAATGATACGCGCCGATCAGCAGCATCACGACGCCGGCGATGCGGTGCGACCAGCGGCGGAATGGCTCACTGGAACCCAGCGCCTTGGCCAGCCAGGAATCGGGAAATTTCAGCGCAAAGCCCGTCACCGCCAGCACGATGAAACTCGTGGCCAAAATGAAATGCTGCCAGCGCTGCGAGGCCGACATCCGCACCACCGGGCGCTCCGTCCGGCGCAGCCGGGCCGCCGTCTTCTTCACGAACAAAATGCCGTTATGGGCCAGCATTGCGCCAATGGTGACAAAAATGAGCCAGAGATAAACCGACCGCACCCACCGGTTCAACCGGCTGCCAAAATCCGCGCCCGTCCCCTGCCCATCCGGCTCGACATGGATTTTGCCCAGCGCAAATTCTTTGTTCGCCCCCGGATGACACTTCCCGCACGTTTCGACGAGATGGATTTTGTTGACGGTGGAATTGGTGTCCGCCGAGGGCAGGATTTTGTGGTAGCCATGACAGCTGGCGCAGTTTGCCGCCACGGTGGAACCGTATTGCGCCGCCAGGCCGTGATAGCTGTCGAAGAACGTCTTGACCCGGTCGGCCGGCAGGTTGTATTTGGTGTTCAGCCGCTCGGAGGCATGGCAGCGGCTGCACACATCCTCGGAAATGCTCATGGCCGAACTGCTTTTAAGCGACCGGATTTTGTGCTCGTCATGACAACCCGTGCAGGTCGGCGCGTCGTGCGCGCCGGCCAAAACGGCCTTGCCGTGGACGCTCTGCGCCCACTCGCGCGCTTCCTGGTCATGGCATGCGCCGCACGTTTCCGCCTGGCGCGAAAAATAAATCGGCGAGGTCGGCGAATCGGCGGAAATCATCTCGTGCGAATCATGGCAGTCCTGGCACGTCGCCGCGTCGGCATGGCCGGCCTTCAGGGCCAGCCCGTGGACGCTGGCCTTGTAGCTTTCCGTCTGCCGCGCATGGCAAACCGCGCAATTGACGGTGGCCAGCATGATATTGTCGTCGGGATGTTTGGCGGTGACGTCGGCGTGGCAACTGATGCAGGCATTCGTCGCGTGGGCGGATAATTTGAATTTGGCCGCGTCCACAAACAGCGAAATCGCGTGGCCGGCGGCATTCGTCTTGAACAGCGTGTTATCGCCGTGACATTCGAGGCAGTCGCTGTTTTTCAAGCCGGCAAAAGCCGGCAACGCGACGAGGAGGCTCCAGGCGAACAGCCAAGGAAAACTGCATTTCATGCCCCAAGGCTCCGTCAAAACCGACCGGAAAACTCCACCTGGCTTGTCAACTGCTCGCCAATTTTTGAGGCATTAAACCGGCGGCCCGGCCCGCCCGGCGCGTTCAGTTCGCCGCCAGCCGCTCCCGGTATTCCGTCGGCGACTGGCTGAGGATGCTTTTGAATACGCGGTTGAAATGGGTCAGCGACTGGAAGCCGACCTCGTAGGCGATTTCACTCACGCGCAGATTCGGGTTGAGCAGCAGGTTCTTGGATTTTTCAATCCGCACGCGGGAAACATAATCGGTGAAGGTGATGCCGGCCACCTTGCGGAACACTTTGCAAAAATAAAACGTGCTCATGTTCACGGCCTTGGCGACCTGGCCGAGGGACATATCCTCATGCTGATGCTCCGCGATGTAAGCGCGCGCCCGGGTGATGGCCGGCGGCTCCGCCTGCTCGCGCTGGATGAATACCCGGTTGCTCAACTCGGTCAGGTGCTGCGCAAAAATGCCGAGCAGCTTGAGGGCGGAATCATGTTGCCGGGCCGTAACCACCTTGCCCGAAAAAAATGCCTGCTTGAGCGTGGCGCGGTCGGCCTCGATCCCCCATTCTTTCGCCAGCCCGGCCACTTTTTCAAACTGTTCCAAGGTGGGCGGCTTCCGGAAAACCTGGCCGATTTGGAGAAATCCGATCAGGCGGTCGTTCATGCGCACCGGCACGGCGCTGTCGGCCAGCCCCAGCGCACAGGTGACGGTCTGCGGCTCGGTGGCGGCCTGCCGGCATAGCCGTTCCTGCACCTGCAAACAGGCGGCGCAGGAGCTGCTTTTCTGCGACATCAGGGCGCAAAGGGCATTCTCATGGCGCTTGTTGTGGTGCGGCAACTGCCAGGTCTCGACCGGCTGGAGCGCGATGGGCAGTCCGGTGAGATCGCCAAACGCGCGTTCGTAATCGCGATAGGTGCGCGAATTGACCAGCGCGTCCACGAGCGCACGGTTATCGTGGCCATTTTCAGGTGAAAGCTCACCGTAGATTGGCATGACTGGCTTTGCATTTTTTGTTTGCACGACAACAAAATACGCTTACCCACCAAAACCACAATTGGTGCCAAGCCTGATTATCATTGCGGGGGATGTGTTAGCGTTCTAGGGGAAACACCTAGGGTGGGCTGCGGGAAAAAGTCGCCGGCTAACGCTTGATGCGAAGAAAATCGCAGGGGAAAAATACCCTTCGTCACCTGCGCGCTCTTCGCGCGATCTTGACCATTACCCTTCCGCGCGACCCAGCACGAAGATGGCGAGGTCGGCGTTCCGGTTGGCGTCATCCGTGATCTCCTGCCCGGTCTCGGTGTTCAGCGCGATGCGGCGCTGGATATGAAGTTTTTTATCGCGGCAGAAATCCTCAAAATCTGCAATGGATAGAAACCGGATGTCCGCCGTGTCATACCATTTGTCGCGCAGCCAGCCGTAGGCGCGCGGTGCGCGGCCGTCCTCGGCCAGCATCCGGCGCAGCTTGTGATACGCCAGGTTGGGAAAACTGACGATGCCCGTCGTGCCCACCCGCAGCATCTCGGCAATCACGCCTTCGACATCCTTCACGGCCTGCAAGGTCTGCGACAAAACCACGCAGTCAAACTGCTTCTCGGCGAATGCGTGCAGCCCTTCGTTCAAGTCGGCATGGACGGCATTGAGATCGCGCTGCAATGCGCCCAGGATTTTCCGCTCGTCTAGTTCTATCCCCACCAACCGGGCGGGCCCGCGATGCTTGAGCCGGGCCAGCAAACTGCCGGTGCCGCAACCGAGATCCAAAACGCTGGCGCCGGGCGGAATCAATTCCACGATGCGGTCGTAGTCCAGCCGGTGCTCGTGAAAAATGCTGGTGGGTCCGGGCTGTTCGATTTTTTCCACCCCGCCGGCGCCCGGCGCGGGCGCTAGATTCTGGATGAAGGCGCGGATCATTTCGCCGTAGCGGTCAAAATCGTCCGGCAGCAGAAACGCATCGTGGCCGCAATGGCTCCGGATGTCGCAATAGCTCACGGCGGCATTGTTGCGGATCAGCGCGTGGACGATGTCGCGCGACTGGCGCGGCGGAAACAGCCAGTCGCTCGAAAAACTCAGCACCAGCCAGCGGCAGCGGGCGGGCTGGAAGTTCGCCGCCATTTGTTCCGGCGTGTCCGCGAGGTCGAACAAATCCACCGCCAGCGAGAGCGTGAGGTAGCTGTTCGCGTCAAAGCGCTCCACGAACTTGGTTCCCTGATGGCCCAGATAGGAGCCGACGGAAAATGTCTTCTCAAACTCAATCGCCTCCTCGCGCGGCTGCAGCCGGTCGCCCTCGAATTTCTGGCTCATCGCCTCCGGCGATAGGTAGGTGATGTGGCCGATCATCCGCGCCAGCGCCAGGCCGACGCCGGGGCCCTGCGGCTGGTCGTAATACTGGCCGCCGTTATAATGCGGATCGCGCCGGATGGCGTTGCGGCCCACGACATCAAACGCCAGCGCCTGGCTGGTCAGACGCGGCGAACTGGCCAGCACCGCCGCGCCGCGCAACCGGTCGGGATGCCGCGTGGCCCAGGTCAAGGTCTGATGCCCGCCCACGGAACCGCCGATGACGGCGACCAGCTGACCGATGCCCAGGTGATCCAGCAATCGGCGCTGGACTTCCACCATGTCGCCGATGGTGGTGGTGGGAAAATCCGGGCCGTAAGGTTTGCTGGTCGCCGGATTGATGCTGCTTGGCCCGGTCGTGCCGCGACAGCCGCCGAGCAGATTCGGACAGATGACCAACAGCCGGTTCGTGTCCACCGGCTTGCCTGGCCCGACCATGATATCCCACCAGCCGGGATCATCTTCGGCGTTGTGGCGGGCGACGTGGGAATCACCGCTCAACGCGTGGCAGATCAAAACGGCATTATCGCCGGCGGCGTTCAGTTGGCCGTAAGTTTCAAATGCCACCGTGACCTCTGGTAAAGTGCCGCCGGATTCCAGCCGCAGCGGCTGGTCCAGCGTGACGGTTTGCACATGCCGCAGCGGCTGCGCGGTGCGAACCGCGTCGCTGCTTTCAAAATTGTCTTTGGCCATTGCCGGATTCGGCCGGAACTATTTCTGGGAAGTTTGCAACGCCTGTTCGATGTCGGCCTTGAGATCGGCGACGTCTTCTAGGCCGATGGACAGCCGGACGTAGTCCGGCGTCACGCCGGTTTCCGCCAGCTCGGCCGGCGTCAACTGGGAATGCGTGGTCGAGGCCGGATGAATGACCAGCGATTTGGCGTCACCGATGTTGGCGAGGTGGGACAGCAGTTTCACCGAGTTGATGAATTTCTTGCCCGCTTCCAATCCGCCCTTCACGCCGAAGCCGACGAGGCCGCCGAAGCCGAGCTTTAAATATTTCGCCGCCAGCGGATGGCTCGGATCGTCCGGCAGGCCGGAATAAGTCACCCAGCTCACCAGCGGATGCGTCTTAAGCCAGCGCGCAATTTCAAGCGCGTTGCTGGAATGCTGTTTCTGCCGCAGCGGCAAAGTTTCCAAGCCCTGCAAAAATAGAAATGAATTGAACGGGCTGAGCGCCGCGCCGATGTCGCGCAGCAGCGTCACCCGAACTTTCAGGATGAAGGCCACGTTCCCCATGCCGGGCACGTTGCTCAAGGCCTCCCAATATTTCAAACCGTGATAGCTCGGGTCCGGCTCCGTGAATTCCGGGAACTTGCCGTTGTTCCATTGAAATTTCCCGGCGTCCACGATCACGCCGCCGATGCTCGTGCCGTGGCCGCCGATGTATTTCGTGGCGGAAGCCACCACGATGTCCGCGCCAAAATCAATCGGCCGCACCAGCCCGACGCCGACGGTGTTGTCCACGACCAGCGGGATGCCGGCTTCGTGTGCGATCTTGGCGATGGCTTCAAAATCCGGCACGTCGAGTTTTGGATTGCCGATGGTCTCGATGTAAAGCGCGCGCGTCTTGGGCGTGATGGCTTTGCGAAAGGCCTCGGGATCGCGCGAGTTCACAAACTTCGTCGTGCGCCCCAGCTTGGGCAGCGTGTAATGGAAAAGTTGGTAGGTGCCCCCGTAAAGATTGTTGCCCGCCACGATTTCATCGCCCAGCCGCGTGATGGCCAGCAGCGCAAACGTGACCGCCGCCGAACCCGACGCCACGCCCAGCGCACCCGTGCCGCCTTCCAGCGCGGCGATGCGCTGCTCGAAAACGTCGGTGGTGGGATTCATGATGCGCGTGTAGATGTTGCCGAATTCCTTCAGCGCAAAAAGATTTGCCGCGTGCTCGGTGTTTTTGAAGACGTAGGACGTGGTCTGGTAGATCGGCACCGCGCGCGACAGCGTGGTGGGATCGGGAACCTGTCCGGCGTGCAGCGCTATTGTGCTTAGACCTTTGTTGGGAGTGCTCATGATATGATCAAAAGTGTTTCAGTGGTGTTTTGGTGTTTGATATTATGGATTGTAAATAGCGCTGGCCGCCGGCGCAACTGCGGGTTGCGGCGAACTGCGGAGGACACAGCGCGCCGCGATCCGGCTGCCCTGCCGGCTGCCAGCTTTTTTAGTTGGTTAAAATTCCCACTTGGTCGTGAGGCCCCAGACGCCGTTGGATTCATGGTTCAGCACGTTGCCGAAATGGCCGTAGCCGGCCGCCAGCGTCAGGTGTTTGTTGACGACATAGGCGGCGTCAATCGTCCACCAGTCATCCTCCAACCGCACGAGGTTGCCGATGGCGTTGTAATCCTTTGGTTGCTGCTTGTATTCCGCCGCCAGCGCGAGGCTGCCGGTGACGAACACCACCACGTTGCCTTCAAACACAAAGTTATATTTGCTGGTGAATCCGCCCAGGCCGTCCCAGACGGCTTCCGTGGCGCGGCCGCCGAGTTCCAGCAGCACCGGGCGCGGCAGTTGCGTGAATAGCTTCGAGGCGTAGAGCGTGAAGTCCGTGCCGTCGTGATTGGGAATGTGCGCCAGATCGTTCAGCGCGCCGCCGGGCGTGAGCGGCTTGGTTTCATTGTTCACCTCGCTGATGCCGTCGTTGTATTTGTAATGCACGCCGGCCGTCAGCGCCGGAATCCATTTCTGATCGAACTCGCCTTCCTTCAAAATCTGGTAGCGCGCATTGAAGTTATGCAGTTGCACCTGGTCCTGGTGATAATTGACCAGGCCGGCGTTTCTCAATGCCTGCGGCAAATCGCCCAGCCCAAGATAATCCCAGCCATAGCCGAGTTCCAAACGCTTGAACGGCGATTCCGTGATGGTCAGCGCTTCGAGATTTTTATCAAAGCCGAGGCTGACGTGGGCAAACCCCACGCTGGGCCGGCCTACCGCTTCGCCGTCGCGCGGCGGATTAACGATGTAGGCCGACAGCGTGGAGAAAATGCCGCCGCTGCCTTCAATTTGATGCAACGGCAACGGCGTAGGCTTGTCCGCCTTGGCCGGGGCGGCCGGAGCCGCGACGGCGGTGTTGGTGGCGTCATCCGCGCGCAAATTGGTGACTGTGGCGGCTGCGATGAATAGTGCCGCCAGCGCGCCGGAAAAATTTGCGAGCCGACTTTTATTTGATTGGAGATGTGAAACAGTTTTCATTGATTGTCATTTGCTTTCTTCAACCGCCTCCGGCGTCCCGGTTGGCGTTGATTGGTTATTCGTGTTGGTTTTTGGTCCAGTCGTCTGGTGATAAATTTTATTTCATGCGGCACATTCGCCACCGCGGGCGACCATGGCCAAGGCCTGCGTCGAGCCGAGATCACGGTAAAATGCCGGCGGTTTCGCCGGTGCCGTCACTTGCGTCAGCGGTTCCGGTCGCCGCTTCAACGCCGGCATTCCGACCCGTTTGACAAATGCCGAAAAACTCTCCGCCGGCTGGCATTCATCCGGATAAAATCCCATGACCTCCCGGACCGCTGGCGCCACGGTCAACGCTGGAATTTCCCGCACCCGCACGGCCAGCGCCTCGGCGGAGGCGACGTAATGAACTTCTTTGCTTGGCGATCCAGTCGGCATATTTATATCAATAATAATACGATTACTTGAGTCGTATATTTATGCAAAACAGTGAAAACTGCTTCCCTTTTATTGCGAAATACCTCACCTGGATTGCCTTGGCGGAACTGGCTCTAGCGTGTCGCCCCACAGCCACTCATTGCAATGACTGCGCTAAGCGCGTGTCTGAAAATCCCGGAGTGCGGCGGTGTCGTCCGCGACCAGCCGCAGCCGGTCTCGAATTATCAGGCGTTTTGGCGATTGCTAGGTGCTGCGGTTGGTCTGCGACCCAGCCGCGCTTCATTTTCAGACCGGCTCTAAGCATTTGGCGAAGCGTTTTCCGTGCGGTCTTCTGCCGCTCGCTACGGCCAGCAAGGCTGTCTGCCACCACTTTTTCCGAACTCCTCTTTGAAATGGCACCGCAATACAGAATCAATCGCGGAACTGATATTAAAAATTGTTTTAAAAACATTTGACAACCCGATTTATTGAGCCATAATAACGACAATATAAGTCGTTATACTAGACTTTATGCTCTGGCGGGCGGTTGCAGCTCAAAGCCGGGGCGACTGACCGGATCTCTGGAAGTCCTCATGAAAAACATGCTTTATAAAAATGTCATTGCTACGGAATCCAATTCGACCTCAGCCAAGCGCTGCTTCAGCGCGGTTGACACGTTTGCTCCTGCTCTGCCGGTTTGATTTCCGGCAAAAATGCTGGGATCTTCCAGCTTGGGAAGTTCGCCGGGATCGGGATTCCAAATTCTCCGCTGATGCCGAAACTCTGGCGTCCGCTGTTTCCAACATCACTTTTTACTTTTCCGACCCTTCATTGGGAGGTACCACCCCCTCGAAGACCGCCCACCGTCGGACCGGTATCCGGCCTTCGCTCCGGCGATCTTTGGGGACAACCAAAACAACCAAAAGAAAGGAAATATGAAACATAACCATTACCACTTGGCCGCCATCGCGGTGGCCGGGCTATCCGCGCTGGCGTCTCACGCCTCGGCGGATGTCGTCACTGACTGGAACCTGATTACTCTGAATGCCACCAAGGTCGCCCCGGCGTTGAACAGTAATCTGGGCTCACGCATTGATGCCATTGAGGCCATCGCCGTTTATGATGCGGTCAATTCCCTCAAACAATTCGGCACGCCGTATCACTACTATGTGCCCGATACCGGCTCTGCCCAGGCCGCCGCCGCCCAGGCCGCACATGATGTGCTGGTGCATTATTTTCCGGCCCAGGTTTCTGTCCTCGACAGTAATCTGCTGGTCAGCCTCAGCAACCTTACGGACGGCCCCATTGGAAACGGCCTGGCCGCGGGCTCGGCGGCGGCGGCCGACATCATCGCGCTGCGCGCCAATGACGGATCGAGTCCGAATATATCTTATCCGGGGCCGCTCAATCCGGGCGTGGGGCAATGGCGGCCGACGCCGGCGGGCTTTGCCCCGGGCATTAATGAACAGTGGGGCAGCGTCACGCCTTTTGTTTTGGACTCCGGCAGCCGGTTCCGCCTGGAGCCGCCGCCCGTCGTCGGCAGTTGGCGGTATAACCAGGCCTTGGCCGAGGTCCAATCGCTGGGCGCGGCCGGCAGCGTCACGCGCACGGTGGATCAGACCCATATCGCCCAATTCTACAAGCAGGACGCGGAGCTGACGGTGAACGAGGCGGCCCGTGAACTGGCCCTCACCAAGGGAACGTCACTCGCTGAAAATGCGCTCCTGTTTGCCTTGACGGACATTGCGGTGGCCGATGCGCGCATCGCGGTCTGGGATGCCAAATACACTTATCTGTTCTGGCGGCCCGTCACCGCGCTGAATGCCAATCCGGATGGCTCCGTCACCAACGGCTACAGCGCTTGGTCGCCATTGATCGCCACGCCCGCCCACCCGGACTATCCCAGCGGCCATAGCGGGACGGTGGATGCGGGCTTCACCGTCCTTGAGTTGTTCTTTGGCGATCATAACACCTTAACCCTGCACACAACCACGCCGGGCGAACCGCCTCGGACCATCAAGTCGTTGAGCACCGGTGAATCTGAAAACGGTCTCAGCCGCATTTATGGCGGAATTCATTTCGCATTCGACAATACCCAAGGTCAAAGCCTCGGCTTAAAAGTGGCTGCCTACGACCTGATTCACGGCCCGCACTGGCTGGATGCCTTTGATGACCATCACGACCGTCACGATAATCAACCTGAACCAGACAACAACTGATGCGTCCACTCGCGCGGGCGACAGCAATTTACTGTCGCCCGCGTATAAACCAACCAACCAACCGCAAACTGCCCAACCGAAAAAATCATGATCGCCATTTTATTGGGGAAACTTTTATTTCCACGTCAACAGCCTTGGCAGCAGGAACGCGAGGCCAAAGTAATTCTGGCGGCCACTGCGGTGGCGCTGGTTTTTGCCGGCGTCATCGGCCTGGTGATCTTTTGGCGCAACGGCGTGTTCAAATGACTATTCCTGAAACGATGCCCGACAATTTTTCAAAACCTAGGAGTCGGGTGCGGGTGGCGGATCTTCTCCGCCGCCCGTGCTCCAATACCTGAAACTGATATTCAAAATATGAAAACCCAAAACCATGCCAAGTCTGGCCCGGCGGCCACAAGTTCAACCGGTCAACGTGTCGCGGCCGGAGTGCGGCCCGGCGCGGCCAAAACGTTGGAGCACCGCTACGAGCGGCGCAAAATCCGCGAGCAGTTGCGGCGGCTCGATTGGGCGCTGATCGGCGAAGACGAAATTTTTGCCTGACACTTTGCCCCGACGTTCCGGGGTGAACGGGTTTCCGGCGCTAGAGCATTGATAGAAATGATGTAGTGAGGCGGAGCGGGGATTTTTGGTGGTGGGCGAGGCTTTGGCGCCGGCGCAGGTTTGCCAACCCTGTAACTAAGCCGAAACGAAGCCAACCGCCAAAAAAACCGCTTTGCTCCCATCTGATTACGCCTCGTTACAGGATTTATGGAAATGCTCTGAATGCCATCTGTGCGCGCCGGAAGCCCGCTCCATTTTATGACGCAAAAAATACCAGCCAGATTGAAACCGATACCAGAAAGTTTGAACCCCTCTTTGCCGCGCGACCATTCGGCGACGGATGGGGACGCGCCGTTGTCCGCGCGGCCCGGATTTGACGAGAAAATCTATGACCAGTTCGTGCCGGAGCTGCTTGCTTCCTACGCCTCGGTCGGCGGGCTGAACAACCGCGACGCGCATAATATGCCGTCCACCCGCGCCGTCGGGCAGATTTGCGAAGACCTGCTGCAATTGCTGTTTCCGGGCTTCCACGACGACGACGCGGTGCATCACGGCACGCTGGCCGAACTTACCGGCGAACGCCTTTCCAAAGTCGCTTTGCGCCTGGAGGATCAGGTGCGGAAAAGCGTACGCATCGGCGACCCCAAAAAACCGACGGGCCGCACGCCCCCGATTCTCCGGCAGTTTTGCCATTCGCTTTCGGAAGTGCGCGAACTCTTGCGCACGGATATCGAAGCCGCCTACGAAGGCGATCCCGCCGCGCTTTACAGCGAGGAAATCATTTTGTCGTATCCGTTCATCGAGGCCATCGCCATCCAGCGGCTGGCCCATGTTTTGTATCGGGCCGGCGCGCCCATTATTCCGCGCATGATGACCGAATGGGCGCATAGCCGCACCGGCATCGACATTCATCCCGGCGCGCGCATCGCCTCGCATTTCTTTATTGATCACGGCACCGGCGTGGTGATCGGCGAGACCTGCAAAATCGGCAAACGCGTGAAGCTGTATCATGGCGTGACGCTGGGTGCGCGGAGCTTTGCCAAAGATGATTCCGGGCACATCGTCAAGGGCGGCAAGCGCCATCCGAACGTCGAGGACAATGTCACCATTTATCCAAACTCCACCATCCTCGGCGGCGAAACCGTCATCGGCGCCAACTCCACCATCGGGGCGAACGTGTTTCTGATGCACAGTGTCCCGGCGGATTCGCTCGTGGTCTATGAGGAAAAGCAGCTCGTCATCCGCGACAAGTCCGCGCGCCGAATCGAAGCCGCATTGGACTGGATCATATGAACGCGTCTATGAAAAAGTAGCGTCCGCCATTCACCCGGCTCACCTTCCCGCCAATGGCTCCCGCGCCTCTGGATACCGTGCGCCTTCCACTTTGATCTTGGCTGCCGCGCTTTCGATGTCGCGCCATCGCCTGGCCGATGGATCCGGCTCCAATCACGACGATGACCTTTGCCGGTGTCGGCTGGTTCATCAGGCGCTCCGCGTTTGGCCACGTGAACTGAACGTTCAGTCTATGACCGCGTGGGCTTTCAGCGATTCCAGGTCCACAAATTCCAGCACCGAAATGTGGCACGCCTCCAGCAACACCGGTGACGCGCAACCCGCCGCCAACGCCTGCGCCCAGCTCCGCACGCAAACGCACCAGCGGTCGCCGGGTGTCAGCCCGGCAAAATCATATTCGGGACGCGGGGTGATGAGGTCGTTGCCTTCCGAGGCCAGGTAATCGAGAAATGGCTGGGTGACCTGACAGCATACCGTATGCAGTCCGCGATCCTCCGGCCCTGTGCGGCAAAAACCATCGCGATAAAATCCGGTCACGGGCGACTGACAGCAGGATTGTAATTTTCCACCCAAAACATTCGTCGGCATGACGTTAGTGTGCCCCAACCGCACGGGCGGTCAAGCGATGGCTTGACGATGCCGTATCCTCCTTTGGTGGGGCGAGCGTCCTCGCGAGCCCGTGCGCGCCTTTGGTAAGGGATCCGAACGTCGGCCGCGCAGAGGGCGGGACCCGCCCGACGCTGTTCATCCATCAGCGCTGCGGCCGGCTTCTGGAAACGCTCCCCGGGTTACAGCGGGACCCGCTACGCCCGGAAGCTGTTCTAAAGGTTGACGCGGACGAGGATGGCGTCGGCGGTGATGATGCCGCCGACTGTCTTCGTTATCTGGTGGCGACGAAATCCCGGACGATTACGCAATGAAAGTTGAGGGGATTTTAGGAATTGCCGCTGGCATTAAATCAGGGCATGAACCATTGGTTCGTCGGATTTTGATTCGTATAAAATTGGTTCAAAAGCAGATGCTCAACATGCCCGTCCATGAAGCCCAAATCACACCGCCCTGAATGTCGGGTTGAAGGCCGGGCATCCGCATCGTCGTTGAGCGTGGAGCCGGGAGCCGTCAGCTTTAACGTGTCCGGTCGCGGGGTCAGTAAATCATCCTCGGTCCCAAGATCACCCTGCATGATGGTGGTGCTGGTGGAATGGAAGGAAGCCAGACGAGTCAGCGTCGGCGGATTAGGATCGGTCAGGTCAACAAAGGTTAGTTCGTTCAGACCATAGGAGTTGACCTGCGATTTCAGGTCGCTTGGGCAAAGATGGATTTTGGCCACATGATTGAGATAGGGGTCCAGCATGGAAGGCCAGTTCACTTGGTTGCCATTCGCATCGTTGTAGGCGGTTGGCGGCAGCGTGCCACTATTGTCATCGGCATACAGGATTACGGCCAGCGATTGCTGGCGGACGTTGTTGGCGCACGAAGTCTGGCGTCCTTTTTCCTTGGCATTCGCCAAGGCCGGGAGTAACAGCGCGGCGAGAATGGCGATGATGGCGATGACAACCAGAAGCTCTATCAAGGTGAAGGCGTGTTTGTGATGGCGGCAATTCATGGTGCACCGATCTGCCTAATTGATAATGGACTCCGCGTTGCTCAGCCAATCCTCTTTCATGGTTTGACTTTACACCTTTTGCGGCGTGGAGTCCAGAGGGCGATGCCCTTTGACGCGGTCTGGTGCGCGGAGCTCCAGAAAAGTTTGGAGGCGCGAAACGACCAGCAAAGGGCGTTTCGCCGATTTTTTTGGGAGGGATGCAACTATTGTTGCATTGACAGAATCAAGCGGTGTCCGCTTTGCAAATCTGCGGTTTGGCCTTGGGGTCGCTGGTGTAGATGAGGGGCTGGCCACATTTGTGGCAGTTGTGCCAGTAACAGCCGGAGTCGCGGTTTTTTTGGCTGCGGCAATAACTACCATCCACAAACGGAAACCTTCGGATTTAAGACGCGTCAGGGGAACACAGGAATGCTACAGATTCTCGGCTTCACCGAAAACCCGCGCGGCGTGAAGCTCCGCTCCAAGCTGGTGCAAAACGGAAACACAAATAGTGTTGGAAAATGAACTGTAAGCCAACGCCATGAACCGCCAGCCAGCGATCATCTGTTTCAACCGGTGTTAGCCGGCAGCGCCAGTGAGTTCGCTCAATGGGGTGGCGATTAGAGCATTGATAGAAATGATATCGCGCGGCGGAGCAAGGATTTTTGGCGGTGGGCGAGGCTTTGCCGCGGGCGCCGATTTGCCAACCCTGTAACTAAGCCGAAACGAAGCCCACCGCCAAAAAGACCGCTTTGCTCCCATCTGATTCCGCCTGGCTACCAGATTTCAGGAAATGCTTTAAATCGTGGAATAGTTTTTCCGGCCACACCCCTCCCCACCCACAGAATCCCCAATAAAAATGCCGGATAATTCCTCGACGTTTAACCTGGGTAAAACCTTTTTTTAAAGCATTCTGGCAGTCGCGCAGCGACCCTGGAAATTAGCCAGGGACAACGTCCCTATTCAGTTCCCAAGGAAATCCGTCCCGCGCGGGACGCTGGCAATACCGGAAAGGGAACCATCGCCGCCGTTTTCGCGGCCGGCAGAAACGCCAGCACGCGCGCCAGCGCCTGCTCGTTGCCGAAGAAGTTCTCGCGGGCAATGTTTTCCCGATACCGGCCAAGCTGACCCAGAAACTCCCGCATCTTCACCGGAAACTCCCGCAGGTCGTCGCACTTCCGCCCGTAACCAAGGTCCTCGAGATAGCGGGCATTGAGCCACTGCTCAAACTGCCACGCCACCGGTAGCGAGAACACCGGTTTGCCCAGATACAGTGCCTCGCTCATTAGCGTGTAGCCGCCGTTGGTCAGCACCCACGCCGCGCCGCCAACCTCCTCGATGAACCGTTCGTCCGCCCGCGGATAATAGCTGATGTTGCCGTCTCGGCCCTCCCGTTCTTCATACGCGAAGACCTTGAAGTGAAACGGCAATTGCTTGAGCAGTTCCGGCAGCCGCGTGAACGAGCTGCTCGTCTGATAGACCACCACATGGCCGTCATCGCGCGGGGCCATGGCCAAAACCTTTTCGCGGAGGATGGGCGGGAAAAACTCAACGTTCGTGCCGGGCGGCAGCGGCGGATAATAGAACGACGTGGCGAAATGCGCCTCCGTGCGATAATCGGTCAGCCAGACGACCGCGCGCGCGGCCAGCGCGGGAATCTGTTGGTCCCACGGCAGCGCGGGGCGCGCGAACGGAATGACGCCCTGATGATCCAGGCTGATGCAGCGGAGGCCGGCCAGTTCGGCGGCGCGGGGCAGGAACGGTTCGAAGTCCGTGATCGCCAGGTGCGGCTGCCATTCTTCAATCAGTTTTGTGATCTCGCGGATGCTGCGTTGGCGTTGCCGGATCAGCGGCAGGTTGCCCCAAAAACTGGCGCGGAGTTCCACCCGGTTGTTCTGATAGACAAACGTAAACCCGGGGATTTCCCGCACGTCCGGCAGTCGCGGTTGCAATACCTTGAACGCCTTGTGGCTGGCGAGGATTTTCACCTCATAGCCAAGCTGGGTGAGCGCCCGCGTGAGGGTCAGCACCCGCGATGAATGTCCCTGCCCTTCGCCGCAGCAGCTATACAGGATGCGCGCCATGATCGCGACCCATTCTCAACTGATCGCCGTCCCGAAGCAAATGACAGTTTGGTGACATTTTCTGATGTTACGACCTGGGTGTCGGAACCATCACGCTCCCCTTCGTCTCGCGCCGCCGTGATCAGTGGCCAAACCATTTGCTGATGGATCGAACCAATTCCGGGCCGAAGGTGAATTGATAGGCGAGGTAACATTCAAAATCCGTCGGGCCGGCCAGCGAGCGTCCGGCGGAGAACAGCAGATGCTGATGTTCGGTGATATCAATGACGGTGCCGAGGTTGAACGCCGTGTCGCCTCGTCCGCCAACCACCATCGTGGTTCGATGATAAACTTCGCCGCCGATCAGCAGGTTTTTTTTCACCTGATATTGGAGGACGGCGCCAATGTAGTCCCAGTTTTCATTGCCCGCCCCGGGATTGATGCCGTAGCCGCCGCCGCCGTAAAGGGTCCAGTCGCCAAAACTTTTTTGCGCCCATACCGGCAGAAACGCCTGCACCTGGCCGCTGCCGAGTCCGTCCGCTTCGCTGCCGGCGGGAATTTCCAGCAAAGGAAAAATTCCGACTTGCGGCCGCTTTTCCGTTTCCTCCCAGCAGCGGAATTTCCCGCCGAGTTCGGTATCGCCATAGCCATAGCGCGCGCGACCGTTCTTCGGCGCGGCGTAAGCCAGCGGCGCAATCAGATGAAGCTGGACGTTGGTCATCACGCCGTAATTGATTTCAACCTGCGGCGCCGTTCCCGACCAGCCGTCGGCGGTTTGCGTGTGCTGCGAAGCGATGTAAAATTCCCAATGTTGATAATCCACCGGCTCGGGATCATCCGTCGAAAACGGCGGCCCCGCCAAGGCCGCCAACGGACCGGCCAGAAATAAAGCTGCCTTGAACACCGCCGGGACTTTCATGATTCCACAATAGCGGATCGCGGATGAATTACAAACCGCGAAGCCAGTTTACGGGCCGCGCAAAATATTTTCACGCGACGGCGTCCCCTCTGCCATTCTATTGCGGCAATTGAATCCGCGTCCATCCGTGTCCATCCGTGGTTAAAATAATTTGCGTCTCCGCGCCTTTGCGTTGCTAAACCGACCGCCACCGTCGAGCCGCAAGGCTCGCCTGTTTGCTTCGGTCGGCTGGCGGCTGGGTTTCCACCGCCAGCCCATTTTTTCCTGTCGCAGGAGCGGCGTGGGAACATTTTGACTTTCAGGCCCAAACGACGCAGAATCAAATACAGCGTGAGCACCGTGACCAACATTTTAATTCAGCGCGCCGCCGCCGAACTCAAAACCGCCGGTGCCCGGGAAATTTACGTCTTTGGCTCCGCTGCCAAAGGGACGGGTGATGCCGCTTCCGATCTTGACTTGGCGGTTTCCGGCCTGCCCCCATCCGTTTTCTATCGCATGGGCGCGCGGGTCAGCGATTTGATTGGCCGCTCGGTTGACCTGATTGACTTGGATATCAACACGCCGTTCACCCGCTACTTGCGCACGGAGAATGAACTCGTCCGCGTGGGATAAATTCCGCAAGCAACAGGCCGCGGAACGCGAACAGTTGCAGCGTCTGGTGTTTGGAATGCACGGGCTTCTCGCCCAATGTCGCACCACGGCCCCGACTGAAATTGAACTGTCCGCGCTCGCGGCTTTGCTCCATTCATTTTATACCGGCGTAGAAAATATTTTTAAGCGTGTGGCGGTCGAGTTGGACGGCGAGCCGGTGCGCGGCGATTCCTGGCATCGTGAACTGTTGCTGCGGATGAAATCGCCAACCGCACTTCGCCCGGCGTTGCTGTCCGAAGAACTTCACGACTCGTTGCATGAATACCTGCGTTTCCGTCATGTGTTCCGCAACGCCTATTCTTTTGATTTGGACTGGCAGAAAATGTCCCCGCTGGTGTTGCGCCTGGAAGAAACATTCAAAACGCTTGAAAAAGCATTGAATGATTTTGTGATGTGAACTTGTTGCTGCCGACCACCAATCCTCATTTCATGGGCCGATGATCTGAAGTGCGTTGCGTAAAACGGTGCCCATCCGCGTCCATCCGTGCCCATCTGTGGCTAAAAAAAATTGCGCCTCCACGCCTTGGCATTGCTAAATTGGCCGCCGCCGGGCCTCAGAGCCTGCCTGAAAAAGGAGCGCGGCTGTGTCGCCGACCAGCCGCAGCACCTGGCCATCGCCAAATCGCCCAAGCATTCGCGACCGGTTGCGGCGGGTCGCGGACCACCCAGCCGCGCTCCGGGATTTACCGACCGCGTCCATCCGCGTCCATCTGTGTCCATCTGTGGCGGGTTTAATTAAACCCTTTGTTTATTAGGGTTTGCTCGCACAATGGACGGCCACTGTCAGCAAAAGTGTCAGTCATGGGGCGGATGGTAAAACAATTCGCCACAACTGGCTAGAACTTGCTGAAACTTCGCCACAACGCGCGTTCTAAACCGCCGTTGAAACAGGACTGGTATCTCGAAACAGAGAAAGCCAGTTATGAAAACGAAATACACCTTGTTCCGGCGCGGCGAAATGTTCTACATGCAGGACAGCGCGACCGGCAAACAGACCAGCCTACACACCAAAGACGAAACCGAGGCCAAGAGCCTTTTGGAAGCCCGCAACGCGGCGCAGCGCCAGCCAGTGCTGAATTTGCACCTTGCCCGCGCCTATCTCACGGCCAGCGATCCCGCCTTTGTGGAACGCACATGGCAGGTTGTCATGGAGCAGATGCAGAGCCGAGGCAAGGAGAGCAGCCGCGAGCGTTACGAGAGCGTATTCAAATCGCCGTCCTTTGACGCCTTGCGAAACAAGAAATTGATGGAAACCACCGCCGACGATTTCTTTGCCGTGTTCAAGAAAAACCAAGTTTCCATTAACGAGTTTTTGAAACGGCTTCATAACTTCGCCGTGCATCTTGGCTGGATTGCGATTCCGATTGTCGCCCCCTACCTGTGGCCGAAATACGAACCTAAAGACCGGCGCGGCATCACGACGGACGAACACCAGAGCGTTTTGGCGAAGGAGAAAAACGCCGAGTGGAAACTTTACCTTGAATTGCTTTGGGAAACCGGCGCGGCGCAGAGCGACGCGGTTAATTTCAAAGCGGAGGACGTGGACTGGCAGAGCCGGACAATTTCCTATTTCCGAATGAAAACCGGCTCGCTGGCACAGTTCACCATCAGCAAGAAGCTGGAAACGGTGTTAAGCCATTTGCCGACCACCGGCGCATTGTTCCCGAAGTTGTCCACGTTCACCGCCAACGACCGCGCCAGTCGTTTCCGCCGCCGTTGTCACAAGGCGGGCGTGTCGGGCGTAACCCTGCATTGCTACCGCTACGCATGGGCGGAACGGGCAAAGGTTGTCGGGATGCCGGAACGGTTTGCCCAGGCTGCGCTTGGGCATAACAGCAAGGCCATTCACCGCGCCTATGCAAAGAAGGCAATCATCGTCGCGCCATCGCTTGAGGAATACGAAGCGAAGGCGGCGCAGCAAAAGCTAGTCGCGGCGTGAGGCCGCCAAAAAGCGAAGCGGTTGAGTCCCCGGCGACTCAACCGCTTTCGGTGTTTTGGGGATTTGCGCCATCCCCAAGCCCCGCGCCAAAGGGCGTTGCCCTTTGGAATCCATCACCCGCTCGCGCTGGCCTGATCGCTGACGCGCAGCTTTCCGCACGGCGGAAAGAATAATGTTTTGGAAGAAGTAGCGGCTAGGACGCCGCCGCCAAAGAAACGTGACCGTTTCTTTCGCCGTTGAAGGAAGATTCTTTTTTACGGGCGTTCTGTTTTTGCCAGTGCTGGCAAATGGTGTTGCTGACTTTGATCAGCCAAGCCCGGTCTTTGGTGATTTCCAGCACATCCGCCGTGGCAAAATACTTGGTGGAATTTTGTGAGGGATTGCCGAGCGGCTTGAGCAGCCGGGCATTGACCAGCGCGGGAATGTCGTGCGGCTGGCAGTTCAGCACCCAGCCCGCTTGCTCCGCCGTCAGGCGGGCGGGCAGTTGCCCTAAGAGCGACAGGAAACGGTGTTGATCGTCTTTCATACGCAACACCAGTCCGCGCTCACACCAAAAATCGAACAGCCATTTTTGAAATTATTGAAACCTGAATGAAAGGCGCAGTTCTGGCCCTGACCGTTGTTATATTCCATCGAATAATGCTCTGGTGCAAGCGTAGCTCGATGAGGGTGAAGCCGTCCGTGCCAATGGTCTTCAAAACAGCAGGAGGTGCCATTATTCTGCGTTGTCATCGTGTGGAATTCATAATTCCAAGATATCACACGGGGATTAAGAAAATTTTAAGGATTTGAATCCCGCAACGGTGATTTCATAGCGAAAAACCAATTGCTTAAAGTGATGTTTTGAGGAGTGGAGATTGATTTTAACAGGTTGATTATTCTCGGTTTCTTACCAGCCACTTGCATCGTCATAAAAGTTTAACATTTGTGGCGTAGCATATGTGCTAGCCTGTGGGCCGATTTTTCAACCAAGGTGAGGTTTTATGACGGACGAGGAAAAAGCTCAAAATCCGATGATTTTGGCGGGGAAGCTGTTGGAACAAATCGAGGCATTGGAAAGCATCCCGTATGAGACATTGGAAAGAAACCCGTATTATGGGAAATCATCTAAACTCTTGGGGGTGGGCCTCGGCAGTGATGAAAAGATGAATCTCAGTTTGCTCAAGGGAGCGTTGAAAGCGGTCAAAAATGGTAAGACGGAAAGCATCCATGTTGAGTTCGCCGACATCCTTCTGAATTTGAACAAAGGGATCGCCGAGGCCAATGCGAAAAACAGCTATATCCTGGCTGGAGCTCACCCGCCCTTTACCAACGACTACACGAAAATACCGCATGAATTTAACACGAAAATAGTGAAGGAATTGACCCAGATACTTTCCGCCGTTGCAGAAAATCTTATCGATTGGTCTCCAGAGCAGGAGAAAACTGTTAATAAATCCCTGTTGCAAAGGTAATGCTAACCGCATTGACCAGCGACTCGTTGAGGACCCCAAGACAAAATAGTCTTCGCGGTAGCCGAGGCCAAGGCGCGGCGTGAGCGTCAGTTTGAAATCTTAGCCAAGCAAGGACAGGAACCGATGTTTATCCTGTTTCATACAATAGGCCAGTCCACGCTTGAACCGAAAAACGAACACGAATCTTCAGTGGGGAGAGCGTCGCTATTGAAACTGGAACGAAAGCGCACAGTTGATGCCTGCACCGTTGTTCTGGCCCATCGAATACTGCTGGATTGACCCGCCGGTATGGTTGTTGTCATAGCATGTCTGGCCGTTGCCTGCGGTTGCCACGGTGGTTGGGCCGCCGACGCTGAAGCCGAAAAGCGTGTAGTCCCCATTGGTGGACACGCCCGCCCAAGTCTGGCTGCCGTCCCAATTACTTGATAAAAACTGCGCGAGCACATGGCCGGACTGGGGCAAACCATCGTCCATTTTGGTGTCAATGGCATAGGCTTGACTTACTGTGAGGCCTGGAGTGGAAGTCACCGTGCCGGTGGTGATGCTGGAAACATTTGAAAGGCCATAATAATTGACCTCATTGCCGGTCCAGCATCCTGCAACACCGCAGGTTCCTGAACCACCGCTATACGCATACAAGTAATTGCCGCCGCCGATTTTGGCCGGAGGCAGATAAAGGCCCACCGCCGCGCCGCTCGCCGTTGGCGGCACGACGCCCGCCGGAGCGGACGTGTTCAAGGCCGTGCCAATCAGTCCGGCCTGGCTTAAATCAACCCAGAACACGCCGGTTTCGCCAATCCCTTGAAGGTTGCCCCAGACATTGTCCGGTAAGTCATTGGGATTGGCTTCCAAAATGCCATTGCCATCCCCCTCGCCAACGAACTGGCCCCTTGATTGAAATCCATAACTGCTTGCAGTCGGATCAGGAATATCCCCCGGCAGATAGCCGTATTTCCCCCGAAAGGTATTGACAGCAGCATTGTATTTTTCAATCTGCGAAATCTGGGCACGCACCCCGGCGGCGTTGATTAAATCACGTCCCACCAACACACCGCCAATAATCAGCCCGATGATGACGAGCACAATCGAGAGTTCGATGAGTGTGAAGCCTGCTTTCAGATATGATTTAATGGCGGGGAGATAGGACATTTATCTTGCTCTGTCATTGTGCGGAATTTTAACGCTCAATGATAACGGATGGGAATTAAGAATAATTTAATTTTTGAGCATCAACCCTTCGCCGCCGCAGATAATTTAAGCCGGGAAGCATGGCCGTTCTGCGAACCGTTCACAGAATGGCCATTTTTGCGCTACTGAAACCGGAACGACAGCGCACAGTTGATGCCTGCACCACCGTTTTGACCGGTAGTGTAATTCATGATTGAGGTGGCGCTGCTGTTATTGTCGTAGCAGGTGGTGCCTGACGGGCCAACCGATACGCCGGGAGATACGCCAGCCCATATAGGATTATTCACGTCCACATTGTTGTTCACATATCGCGCCGTGACGCGTCCCGATTGCGGCGAGCCGTCATCCACTTTTTTGTCGATATTATAGGCTTGGGATACGGTTAATCCCGGTGACGCAGTCATCGCATCGCCGGTGCTGACATCGGTGATAGCCGCAATTCCATAATAATTGATACCGCTCTGGTCGGTTGCCCATGGGCCGGAAGCACTCCAGATATAAACAAAATTACCCTGCCCTATTTTTGCCTGCGGAAAATAAATATTTAATTGCGCTCCCGAGACGTCGGGACATGAAGGAGGATGGCCTCCGGCAGTGTTGAAACCGCCATTGATCAGGTTGGCTGTGCTTAAATCCACCCAGAATGTCATGACTTCACCAGCGCAACCGGCCGCTACACCAACGAGTCCCCATCCGGCGCTCCATATTTGCAGCACACCATTGCCGTCGCCTTCGCCTGGAAATGGGCCCCTTCCGCCAAACCCATATTGCGTGGCCGTGGGGTCAGGTATATCTCCCGGCAAATAGCCGTATTTGCCACGAAACGTGTTGACCGCCGAGTTATATTTTTCAATCTGCGAAATCTGGGCGCGGATGGCGGCAGCGTCTATCAAATCGCGGCCCACCAGCACTCCGCCAATAATCAGCCCGATGATGACCAGCACAATGGAAAGTTCAACTAGGGTGAAGCCTGCTTTCAGGAGGAATTTATTGCGGGAACGCAGGGCAATCATTCATCTGTCTCATGGCGGGAATTTCTGCCCTCGAATATACCGGCCAGAGCATTAAGAAAGATTTAATCTTTTGGAATTGCCACGCGGGAACCCAAGGCTTTAGCATTTTGGCAAGCAATGGACGACCTGATTAAACTTGTTCGCACCTACCGCGTGACGGCGGGACTCACGGAACGGCTCCGGCTGGCGGAAGCAATTTTCCGCCAGATTGAGCCGGATTTGCGTTTGTTTGTGTTCAACGCTATCCAGCCGCCCGCCGCCGAGGATGTATTGCAGGAGATTTTGAAATCCATCGCCGCCAGCTTAATAAATTTTCGCGGTGACACGTTGCCAGCGTTTCGCTCATGGTTTTACACCATCGCCCGGAACCGGCTGAATGACCATTTCCGCAAAAAGGCCAACGACCGCTTGCAGCCCATGCCGAACGACGAGCTTTTGGATTTGGTGGACGCATCGGAGCAGACCGAACCCATGACGGCGGCAGACCGGCACGATTTGGAATATGCGTTGAAGTTGCTGGACGGCTCAAAACCCGAATGCCGGGGTTATTTGTGGAATCATTATGTGATCGGATTCGATTACGGGGAGATTGCCGAGGAACAAAACCTGAATTATGATAACGTGAGAATGAAAATCGGGCGATGCTTGGAAGAAGCCAAATCGCTCGTTGCCTGACCATGCCAAACCAAAATACAGACGCCGAAGCCGCCCTGCAAAAGCTGGGGCATCGTGTGCGCTTGGGCTGGGCCAAGAAGCATCCCATTTCTGACAAGAGCCTGGAATCGGTTGAAAATACCGTGCGGGAGCAATGGGAACAGGAGCAGACCGCCAGCCGCGCCAGCAAGCCAGCGCCAAGCCCCGACAAAAGCCGGGGGCCGAAGCCCCCGGAGCCAGAGCCATGATGCTTATTTTCGGTGCCGGATTGCATTGATGAATTTTGCGAAAGCCGCAATCAGTTCCGCGATTGCGTTAATCAGTAAAGCGACGGTGATAATCTTCATGGTTTTTCTCCTCATATTGTCCGCCTGAATTGGCGTGACATGAGCGAGGTTGAAAGCCGGGGCAGGACAGAACGGGAAAGGCCGCGCAGCGCCGGGGAACGGGGGAAGCTGCACGAGCGAAAGCGGAGGAAGCAAACCGCCTTGGACGTTATGAATCACCGGCTTAAAAAAGCGAATCACGCCAACGGCGGCAGAGGGGAAAATCTGATTTCAAGTCGCCAAGAGATTAACCACGGCGTTTGGTTTTCGGCGTGACGCCATCAATATAATCCGCCCACCATTGCATCATCTTCCGGCGTTCCGGCATATATTCAGCATGGTTATAGGCGGCGCGAACCTTGTTGCGCTCCACATGGGCAAGCTGGCGCTCAATCACGTCCGAATGAAATCCATGCTCGTTCAGAATCGTGCTGGCCGTGGCACGGAAGCCGTGACCCGTGGCTTTGGAATGGTAGCCCATGCGATACAGGGCAAAAAGAATGGTGTTTTCGCTCATCACCTTGACCGGATTATGCTGGTTCGGGAAAAGGTGTTTCCGGTTGCCGGTATGTTTTTTGAGTTCTGCCAAAACTGCCATTGCCTGTTTAGACAGGGGAACGATATGCAGGTCTTTCATTTTCATGCGGGCGGCAGGAATGCGCCATTCGGCCTTGTCGAAATTGATTTCCGGCCATTCCGCGCCGCGCAATTCAACGGTGCGAACAAACGTCAGCAGCAGAAATTTCAACGCCAGCTTGGTTTCCACGCCGCCGTCATAGGCTTCCAATTTTTGCAGATATTCCGGCAGTTCATCCGCCTTGAGATAGGCATGGTGTTTTCTAACGGGAGTTTTCAACGCCCCGCGCAAATCCGTGACCGGATTGCGTTCAGCGCGGCCCGTAGTAATTGCGTAGCGAAAGACCTGCCCGCACACTTGCGTCAGGCGTTGCGCCATGTCCAGTGCGCCGGAAGATTCGATGACTCGCAACACCTCCAGAACGTCCAGCGTGGTGATTTCAGCGAGCGGCCTATGCCCCAAGCGTGGAAAAATGTGATTTTCCAGCCGCTTGGTTACATCGTCCGCGTAAATTTTAGACCATTGGTTTCTGCTTTGCTCATGCCATTCGCGGGCAATGGATTCAAAAGTGTTTTCGGCCTTGAGGGAAACAAGCTGCTTGGCGGTGCGTTTGGCCTCGCCGGGGTCATTGCCCGCCGCCAGCAGCTTTCGCGCTTGCAAGTGCTGCTCCCTTGCTTCCATGAGGCTGGTTTCAGGGTAGGAACCCAAAGCCAGCAACTTCTCTTTGCCCGCAAAGCGGTATTTGTAACGCCACCACTTGCTGCCGGAGGGTTGCACCAGCAAATACAGGCCGCCACTGTCGGCCAGCTTGAAGGGTTTGGCTTGCGGCTTGGCTTTGCGAATCGCCGTATCGGACAGGGGCATGGGGGTAACTCCTTTGCGTGAGGGGGTAACTTGCCTTCCGTCTTACCCCCATTTGCCCGTGATTGTCAACAGCCCGGCCTGAATGGGGATGGCCGCTGAAATCCCTGTGACCCGCTGTTTCCCTGCGTTTTGTGACCAGGAACGGACGGGGCTGGTCAGGTGGTTGGCGGAGGGGATGAAATCCACATTGGGCAAACAAGCTTTTGAATAACAAGGGAAAATCCAAATCTGGAAAATGCTGTTACCCCCAAATTTACCCCCGAAAATTTCGCGCCGTATGGCGCGGATTCGGGCTAAAGCAACTGCCAAAAGTTGTAGCAGAAAATTTCCGAAAGAACAACGGCGTCAGTTGTTGCGGGGCGTTTGTTCCGAAAGCTGCTTAATCAGCGCGTGAATATCTTCCGCCCGCCAAGCGGTGCAATGCTCGGACAGTTTCACCGGCTTTGGGAAGCGTCCCGACCGGACGCCGTTCCACCAGCTTGTCCTGCCCAGCGGAATGACCGCCAGGACTTGCGGAAGCCGGACAAAGCCGGTTTCAGGAATAGTGTGAATCATAAACTCCCTTTCTGTAACCCTGTTAAATTCCAACCCGACCCAGTCTAATGCAGATTTGGCCCCGGCTTGGCCTTGATGTTGTTTTCGGTTTCCTCGACTTCTGGCCCGTTTTCCTTGACGACCACTTCAATGGATTCAATCAGCGGGGCTTTAGGGTCTTTGGGCTTGGCCCATCTTTCCGCGTCAAATTCCTGAATGTAATCCGCCGTGCCGAGTTCCAGTGCCGTCACGATTGGCAGCAAATTTGTCCCGCGCACCTTCACAATCAGGAACGTGTAAAGCAACACCAGATGCGTTACGTTCGGGCCGCTATAAACCACGTCCAGCAGATAGTGATAACCCGGCGAGCGTGTCGGGTCATCTTCGCTGGCCCGCCGAATTTTCAGGCGGGAAACCCGGTCTTTGGCGTCAAACGCCACATACCCATCCGGGCCTTTGGGCGGGGGCGGCTGCGCCACCGCGCCATCCGGCTTTCTCCGGTATTGCGCCAGCGGGTCTGTCATACTTCCCTCCCTACCGCATCCCGCCGCACCTGTCGCGGCGGGGGCGGCGCTTGCCGATCCATTTGACGGATATGAGCGGCATACAGCGCAATGCCGCCTGTCAGCTTAATCATGCCCACATGGGCGACCGTTTCCGCACAGGTGAAGGCGTTCACGGCCTGTTTTTTTATTTCGTCGGTTGGTTTCATAAAATCACATTTCAATTTCCGGCCCGTCCTTTTGACGGGTCTTGTCCACCAGTTTCCGCCAAGAGTCTTTAACGACCGTCGCGGCTTGATCCCGGATGCGAGACATGAAGGTGATGGATTTTTCCCACCATGTTTCACCCATCCCCACTTGCGCCACTTCGCCGCGCTTCAATACGGCCTTCATCATGGCCTTGACCTCGTTCATCATTTTCACTTCCCGGACGGCCTTGAACCGCTCCGGGTCTGACAGGATGCCCTTGCGCTTCATCGCGGTGGCTTCCTTGCCGATTTTCGGTTGCGGAAGCTGGTCAATGCCCCGGTCTTTCAATGACCGATGGTCAACCCGTTCCGGGCGTCCGGCCTTTTCCAAGGCGGCATTGACGGCGTCCGCCCATGACTCGCGCTGGTGAAGCAGCAGCTTCACGTCATTCCATTCGCGGGGTTTTTTGGCGCTGAAATTTTCGCCGTCCAGCTTCCGCATGGTGCAAAGGACATGGACATGGGGATTCTTGCCGGTCTTGCTATGGTGCAGGGAAATTTCCGTAATCATGCCGGAAGCGACCAGCTCCTTTTTTGCCCAATCCAGTGCCGTCTGGAATTGGGCTTCGGCGGACAGTTCTTTGGGAACTGCCAAAATAAATTCGCGCGCAAGTTGTGCATCCTTGCGCTTCTCGCCCGCCTCGACTTTGTTCCAAAGCTGCCCCGAATCATGCACCCATCCGGGCGCATTGTCGGGGCCGACAATGGCCGTCTCAACGACGCCCTTGCTACGGCGGGAATAGTCGTGCATCTTGCCGCTATGCTCATCCTTGAGCTTGAGGCCAGCGCGATAGGCGCTGGCGGCGACTACGGAATGCCCCCGTTTTTCGCGGCTGATAATGCGTGCTTCACATCGGTATATTGCCATTCCCCAAGACAGTCGCCAGCCGCCCTCCATATAGAACAGTATATCAAAAATTAACGGCTCCGTCTCTCGGAGATTGGCGGTGAGTGCCGGTCTCGGCGGTTTTTCCCTCATGGGAAAAACCTGCCCAGCACACCCATAAAGACACCGTGGCCGCTTGGCTTCGCCGCACATCCCCGGCAACAGCAGCAGCAGGGGAAAAAGCCTGAATAGCGCGGTTATACATCGTGCCGATGTTGACCGCGCCAGAAGGGGACTCAAACGCCGTCCCCTATTTGGATTTACCCCGCTTTCACGGCCTCCGCTCTGACGCTCCGGCAGGGGCTTTCCGCCCCTCGGCAGGCCACCCCGACACAAGGGGCGTTCCGCCCTTATGGAACCCCTGACCAAAGGTGTGCGTATAGCGACAACTAAACTTCCCGCTGACGACAACTAAAACTCCCCATGTCTGGGGAAAGTTCCGGTGGTTTTTCTGGTCAGGCCGCAGGCCTGACCGGGCAGACTGCCGGAGCATGATCACCAC
>Ga0302319_10000751_pt1 | contig 72817 bp, 60 predicted proteins | sample Bog_T0_2_FD_203319 | JGI IMG/M metagenome (GOLD analysis project Ga0302319, IMG submission 203319) | Peat permafrost microbial communities from Stordalen Mire near Abisko, Sweden - Bog_T0_2 | ecosystem: Environmental > Terrestrial > Soil > Wetlands > Peat | place: Sweden: Abisko, Stordalen Mire...
TGCCCAGGGCGGCGGCGGCCACCTCATCAGCGCGCACTGCCAGCAGCACCCGCCCATGGCTGGTGCCCATCAGGCGGTGGATGCCCAGCACTAGGCCGCCCAGGAAGAGCGCTGCCACAAAGGCGCTGGAATAGCTGGGCACGCCGGATAGGCCGCGGGGCCCGCCCACGGCCGGGATGTTGAGGATGACCACGCGGATGATCTCGCCAAAGCCCAGGGTCACGATGGCCAGGTAGTCGCCGCGCAGGCGCAGGCTGGGCAGGCCCACCAGGTAGCCAGCCAGCCCAGCAGCCAGCCCCGCCAAGAGCAGGGCCAGGGCAAAGAGCGCCTGCTGGGCCGCTGGGCCCAGGGCCAGGGCCGGCGCGGCCAGGCCCAGCAGGTCCACGCCGGGCGTGGTGCAGCTGGCAGCCACGTAAGCGCCGATGGCCATGAAGCCGGCATGGCCCAGGGAAAACTGCCCGGCCAAGCCGATGACCAGGTTGAGCGAAGTGGCCAAGCTGGCATTGATGAGGCAGAGCATCAGGATGGTGGCAGGATATGCGGGCAGCGTGGCATAGAGCCCCTGGGCCAGGCTGGCCGCGGCCAGCAAGAGCAGCAGGGCGAGCAGGTTGGGGCGGCGCCTCATACCTTCTCCGGCGCTGAGCGGCCCAGCAGGCCGGCGGGCTTGACCAGGAGGATGAGGATGAGCAGGGCAAAGGCCAGGGCATCGCGGTAGCTGGTGCTCACATAGCCGGCCACCAGCTCCTCGGCCAGGCCCAGCAGCAGGCCGCCCGCCACAGCACCGCGGATGTCGCCAATGCCGCCCAGCACCGCTGCCACAAAGGCCTTGAGCCCCACCAGCACGCCCATCAAGGGGTCGACGCGCGGGTAGCTGATGCCCACCAAGACGCCAGCGGCGGCGGCCAAGGAGCTTCCCAGACAGAAGGTGAGCGCGATGATGCGGTCCACCGGCACGCCCATCAAGGCCGCCAGCTCGTGGCTGAAGGCCACTGCCCGCATGGCCCTGCCCAGGGCTGTGGCCCGCACCAGCCATTCCAAGAAGAGCATCAGGATGAGCGACACGGCCAGCACCGTCACCTGGATGTTGCTGATGCTGATGTCTCGGCTCAGATGCAGCCAGGCCCGCTCCTGCAGCACCGTGGGGAAGACGCGCGGCGTGGCGCCGAAGAGCACCTGGGCCAGGTTCTCCAAGAGCAGGCTCACGCCCACTGCGGTCATCAGCAGGTTCACCCGCGGCGCCTTGCGCAGGGGCCGGTAGGCCAGCCGCTCGATTGCCAGGCCCAGCAGCCCGGCGGCCAGCATGGCGGCCAGCAGCACCAGGCTCAGGTGCAGCAGCCCCGGCCCCGCCACCAGCGAGATGCCGGCGCTGGCGAAGAGCGCGGCATAGGCCCCGGCCATGAAGATGTCACCATGGGCGAAGTTGATGAGCCGCAGGTTTCCGTAGACCAGGGTGTAGCCCAGGGCCACCAGGGCATAGATGCTGCCCAGGCTGACGCCATTGACGAGATGTTGGAGGAGTTCATCCATGATGCGCCATTCTACGACAGACTCGGCCACGCTTTAAACACAAAGAAGGCGCGGGAAGCCCGCGCCTTCTTTGTGAAGCATCGCATCACTGGCTCTTAGGGCCTGACCACCAGGGCCACGGGCTTGGCGACATCCTTGCCGCCGCCACCTTCCGCGCTCAATAGCACAAAGTAGGTGCCTCCTGGAAGGGCCGCCACCGGGATGCTGATGATGTTCCATCCTGGCCTCAAGCCGCCCGTGACACGGCCCGCCGCAGCCAGCACCAGGTTTCGCGAATAGACCTTGGCCACAAGGCTCTGGGGGCTGCCCAAGAGCTGCACTTCCAGGCCGATATGCCCAGCCCCGGGCTGTGGGTTGGGGAAGCCCAGCACCTTGATGATGCGGACCGGGCCAGCCTGCGCCAGGGCCGTGGCAGAGGCGCTGGCGCTGGGCTCTGCCATGGCAGTGAGCGTGGGCGTGCTGGTGGGCGATGCAGTGGGCGTCACCGAGCTTGTGGGGCTTGGTCCTGGCGTGATGGTCCTGGTCTGGCTCGGCGTGCTCTGCACCGCCGTAGTCGTGAACGAAGGCGTGGGCGATGCAGTGCTGCTCTCTGTGCTGGTCGAAATGGCCGTTGAAGTGGGCGGCGGCGTGGCAGAGGGCGTGGCCGAGGAGGTGCTGCTGCCCGTGGGAGAGGAAGACGCTGTGGGCGAGGCGCTGGGCGTTATGCTGCTGCTGGGCGAGGGCCCCATCGTGTCAGTGCCGGTGGCGGTCCGGGTGGGCGAAGCAGTGCCGCTCATGGTCACCGTCGGGGAGGGCGTGGCGCTGGCAGTGGCCGTGAGCGTGTGCGAGGCCGTGGCAGTGGGGCTGGGCGTGATGCTGCTGCTAGGCGAGGGCCCCGCAGTGTCAGTGCCAGTCGCAGTCCGGCTGGGCGAAGCCGTGCCGCTCATGGTCCCCGTGGGGCAGGGCGTGGCGCTGGCAGTGGCGGTGCGGGTGGGCGAGGCCGTGGCAGTGGGGCTGGGACTAGAGCTGGCCGAGGACGTGGCAGTGGAGCTGCCAGTGGCGCTCGCCGTGCTGCTGGGGCTGACCGAGGGCGTGGCCGAGGCTGTTCGGGTGCCTGTGGCAGTGGCAGTGCGAGTGCCAGTGGCAGTGGATGTCCCTGATGGCGTGCGCGAAGGCGTGATGGAAGGCGTGGGGGTTGGGGAGCTGGTGGGCATGCAAGCCGCCAGAAGATAGACCAGGGGGGCCTGCCAGTTGAGCGCGATCTCGTTCACGCAATAGGCCATGGTCTGGTCGGTCCAGCGCTTCATGGGCGGGTTGGAGGGGATGCTGTCCACGATCCCGTCCTTGTCGCCAGCTGTGCCGTCTGGCCCGCCCGACATGAGGCCCGGCCAGGGCGGCAAGTTCACATATTCCGGCGAGCCGCTGGGCCGGTGATGGGGATGCAAGGTGGCCAAAGTGCCCACCTGGGTGACCCAGCAAGTGTCGAAGCAATTGCGGCCAAGGATGTAGTGCAGGTCATCCAGGGCAGCCTGCACATAATTGGCATTGGGCGACAGCCGGTTGGCCATCATCAGCAGCAGGCCCGAGTTGCAGTCAACCCCATTGCTGCCCCAGATGTAATTGCCATTGGTCATGGTGTTGCGGTAGCCATTGTTGCCGCGGTTGGTGAGCATGGTGTTGGCGTCCGTCACCGTGTCGCTGATGATCTGCGTGACCGTGGCCGTTGTGGCGCTGGCCGACTGGGCATAGGCCCACATGGCGAGGTTCCTCACATTGGTCCAATCCTGCACGCCGGTGACATAGGGCGTGGCCCCCTTGCTGCCCTCAAAATCTGTGCGGTAGCTGGTGTTGCCTGTGGTTCGCAAGAGCTCAGCCGCGGCCCACAGCTGGTAGCTGGGCAGCACCCCGCCATATTCGCCGGTGGTTATGCCCGTGGGATTCACGGAATTCACATTGGGATTGGCCTTCACCCAAGCATAAGCGGCGGTGGAGGCGCTCAAGCAGGTGGCAGCATAGGCTGGGTTGTAGGGCTGAAAATCGCGGGCTGCTATGGCCATCACCGCGGCAAAGCCCCCGGTGGAAGAGCTGTTCTTGTAGGGGCTGCTGCCCGTGCCGATGATCACGCGGGGCGAGCTGGCATCATCGTTCTCGGGCAGCACAAAGGAGCCGAAGCCCGTGCTGGTCAGCTTCTGCCAGAGCCCGCCATCGGTGTCCTGCATGGTCAGCATCCAGTCCAGCTCCCACTTGACCTCGTTCAGAAGGTCGGGCGTCCCGTTGCCCGATTCTGGGATGTTCAAGTTCACCCCGGCCACGGTGCTGCCATAGTGCTCAAAGCACCAGAGCAGCTCTCCCACCGCGATGGCGGCATTGGTGGTGTACTTGCCGTAATCGCCTGCATCATGCCAGCCCATGGTGGCCGTCTTGCTCCCGGTCTTGCCAGAGGAGGTGTGGAAATTGGCGTCCGAGAGGTGGCAGGCTGCATGGGTGTAAGCTGGGAAATCCGGGGACATATCCACGGCTGTGCCGCAGCGCTGCACATGAAAGCCGCGCATGGCCGTGCGCCAGGTGGCATTGAAGACATTGGGGCTTATGCTGAAGCTGTAGCTCTGGCCCACGCCGGGCACATCGAGGTAATAGCTGCCCGTGGTGGTCACGCTGCTGAAGTCGACGATGCGCACCATATCGCCCGAGGCGGAATCCGCAGCGCCTGCGCTTGCGGCCACATTGAGCACCGAGACGCTGTCGGTGGCCCGGCGCACATCCACATTGCCCGTGGGCGCAGACACGATCATCCCAAGCTTGGACTCATTGCTGAGATAGCCTATCTGGTCCACGCGCACTGTGGGCGTGACCGCGGCAAAGGCAGCTTGGCTGAGCGCTATAAATAGGAAGGCAAGCAGGCGCATGCATGCTCCGGATTTTTCAGACGTTTGAACGGCTAGGCAAGTATACCCTCGCCCCGCGCCAACAAGCGCATAGTTTCGGTAAAAGGATCTGCCATTAAAAGGATGCGGGGACCGCTGTATTATGCGCGCTTGGGCGGGGCCAAGGTGCCGCCTTCGCTCAGGCTCCACTGGATCTCGAAGCTGCGCGGCTCTTTCTGCTCGCCAGCCTCCTTCATCATCATGTAGAGCTCGCGGCCAGCGCCGATGAGGTCGGCATTGAACAGGGTGACCGCCGGCTCCTGAAGGCGGGCCACGGGCGGCAGGGGCCCGAATGCCAGCATGGAGATGTCTTGTGGCACCCGAATGCCCCGGGCCTTCAGCAGCTCAAGGCCCAGCACCGCCTGGCCCGCGTCAGAGAAGATGATGCCCGTCACTCCCTGGGCCAGCAGCTTGTCCAGCACCACAGTGATGGCCTCGGGGTTCAGGTTGTCCCAATGGTCCAAGGCCACAATCTGGCTGGGCAAAAAGTCTAGGCTGCGGGCATCATGCGCCTCTTGCAGGCCCTTGAGGCAGGCCCATTCATAGGGCGTGTCGGTGTAGAGGGAGACCATGCCTATCTTGCGGTGCCCGTGGTCGAGCAGGGCCAAGGCTGCGGCCTTGGCCCGATGGCTGGCGCCAGAGACCAGCTGAAAGAAGCCGGGCACCGGCATGTTGGTGTTGGCCAGCACCACGGGCACCGGGGCCTCGGCCAGCTCGCGCAGGGTCTCGGGCTCCAGCCGGCGGCCCGCGAACATCACCGCGCCATCCACTCGGCCGTCGAAGACCTCATCCAAGCCCCGCGGCCGCACCACGTCATGCGCCGGGTTGCGGTCCGCAGCCGGCTCGATCTCGGGGAAGAAGAAGGTCAGTCGCCGGTCATTCTCGCGCGCCGCATCGGCCAGGCCCGCCACCAGCCGGCCAAAGTAGGGGTTGTAGAAGAACCAATATCCCGACTCGAGGATCACGCCCAGGGTGCGGGTCTGCCCCTGCTTGAAGTAGCGGGCCGCCAGGTTTGGCCGGTAGCCCAGGGCCCGCGCCGCCTCGGTCACCCGGTCGCGCGTCTCCGGCCGCACGCGCGGGTCATTGCTGAGCGCACGGCTCACCGTGCCATCGGTCACGCCCACCGCCTTGGCGATGTCCAGAATGGTGACGCGCTTCTTGGGCTGGACCATGGGATGCCTCGCTCGATGAGGGTTCAGGGCTTGACGGTGGCCACGTAGCGGGCCTTGCCGCCCATGATCTTGAGCACCACCGCGCTCTTGCTGGGGTTGCGATGCTCATCCAGGGTGATGTCGCCGGTGACGCCAGGGTAGGCCTTGGTGGCCGCGATGGCATCGCGGATGTCCGGCCCATCCAGGCTCTTGCTGCGCTTGAGGGCCGCCACCAGCATGCCGCCCGCGTCATAGCCCAGGGCCGCCAGGGCGTCAGGCACATGGTGCCAGCGCTCCACATACTCCTTCACGAAGCCCTGCACCCGAGGGTCATCGCGCTCTGGGGTGTAGTGATTGCTGTAGTAATAGCCCTCCAGGGCGGCTGCGCCGGCTATCTCTGCCAGCTTGGGGCTGTCGTAGCCGTCTCCGCCAGCCAGCGGCTCATTGATGCCGAGCGCGCGGGCCTGCTTGGCGATGAGGCCTATCTCGGTGTAATAGCCCGGGCAATAGATGATCTGGGGCGCCTTGGCGCGCAGGTTGGTGAGCTGGGCCTTGAAGTCCATGTCGCCGCCGCTGTACGAGTCCTCGGCCACCACCTGGCCGCCCAGCTGGGTGAAGCGGGCCTTGAACACGTCGCTCAAGCCCATGCTGTAGTCGCTCTTCAAGTCGCGCAAGATGGCGGCCCTGCGCAGCTTGAGGGCGTTGAAGGCGTAGTCTGCCATCACCTTGCCCTGGAAGGGGTCGATGAAGCAGGCGCGGAAGATGTAGTCGCCCTTCTCGGTCACGGCCACATTGGTGCTGGCCGGGCTGATCATGGGCACCTTGGCCGCCTGGCAGATGGGCGCCGCCGCCAGGCTGCGCGAGCTGGCCACCTCGCCGATGACCACATGCACCTTGTCTTGGCTGATGAGGCGGGTGACCGCCAGCACGGTCTCGTCCGGCTTGCCCTGGTTGTCGAGGGTGATGAGCTCTATCTTCTTGCCGTTCACCCCGCCCGCCGCATTGGCCTCATCAAGCGCCAGGGTGAGGGCCTCATGGGTGCTGATGCCAAAGGTGGCCTCGCTACCGGTGAGCGAGCTGTACTCGCCCACGCGGATGACCGAGTCATCGCGCTTGCTGGAGCAGCCTGCCAGCATTGCGATGGAGAGAAGAGCCAAAAGGAGCTTGCGCATGCCATTCCTCCAATTCAGTATGTCGGGGACCATCAGGACAATCTAGCAGGATGCAAGCAAGGTGTCAAAGGCAGCGTTCAGGGGCTGAATTCAGGCTGCCAAAGATTGAACGCCTCAATGCCCCAGGATGCCGATCAGCCCCTTGCGCACCATCATCACTGCGATGGCAGCTAAAAGCAGGTGGCTGACCTTGCTGGCGGCCCGCGCGCCATCCGATCCCAGCACCTTGAAGATGCGGCCGCCAAAGGCGAAGGCCAGGCCGGCCAGGCCCAGGTTGGCCAGGATGGCGGCCAAGGTGGCGCCGCTCCCCTGGCTACCAGCCATCATCAGGGTGGTGGTGAGCATGGCCGGGCCGGCGATGAGCGGAGTGCCCAAGGGCACCACGCCGAAGCCCTCTGGGGTGCGGCCATGGCGGCCGCCCGCGCTCAAGAGGTCGCGGATGGAGATGGCGAAGAGCACCATGCCGCCGGCCACCATGAAGTCATAGAGGGTGATGCCCAGCAGGCTGAAGACCGCCTGGCCCAGGAAGAGGAAGAGCGCGCACAAGAGCAGGGCCGTGCCCAGGGCCTGGCCAATGACCCGGTTGCGGGTGGGCTGGTCCACGCCCTGCGCCAGGCCTAGATAGATGGGCAGCACGCCGATGGCGTCGATGGCCACAAAGAGCGGCACAAAGGCCATCCAGAAGCTGTGGATGAATTCGGGCATGGCGATCCTCCAGGGTTTTCCTATATTATAAGCCCAAGGGACGCAGGAAGGGGCAAAAGCGGGCGGAATAAACGGCCCGCCCCGCGCGTCCAATCGCAAGGGGACGCTGTGGACGAAAGGCAGATGGCCGCCGCCATCCTGGCTGGGGACGAAGCGGCCAAAGAGAAGCTCTACCGCCAATGCTACCGCAAGCTCTATGTCACGGCCGCGCATTTCTTGGGCGCCTCTGACCCAGAGATAGAGGACGCGGTGCAGGACACCTTCATCAAGGGCTTTGACGCCCTGGCAGAGTTCCGCTTTCAGGCCAGCCTGGCCACCTGGCTCAACCACATCTGCGTCAACCTGTGCTATGACCGCCTGCGCAAGCGCAAGCGCCTGCTGCTGGCCCAGAGCCAGGACCTGGAGCAGGCGGCCCAGGGCCTGGCCCGGCGCAGCCACCAGATCTTGAGCCAGCAGGAGGAGGCCCGCGCCCAGGCCCAGGTCATCCACCGGCATCTGGCAGGGCTGGGCGAGCCCTGCCGCAGCATCCTTGAGCGCCGCGAGCTGCAAGGCCAGGCCTATGCGGCCATCGCCAAGGCCATGCGGATGCCCATCGGCACCGTGATGTCCCGGCTCTCCCGCTGCCGCGAGGCCCTGCGCGAGAGCCTGCTGAAAGAGGACGGAGGCAAGCCATGAAGCAGCCTTCCTTGATGGAAGACTTTTTTGAGCGCGACCTGAGCGAGGAGGAGGGCGAGCAGCTGGGGCAGGAGATAAGCTCCAGCGTGGAGGCCAGCCAGCGCTTCGCGAGCCGCATGGCGCAGGCCTGGCATGAGGCTGGCCTTGCCGAGCCCCGCCCGCCGCGCCAGCTGGCGCAAGCCTGGCTCTGGGGCGGCGGCGCCGCCGTGCTGCTGGGCCTGGGCCTGCTGGCTGCCTCCTTTCATCGCGCCGATGAAGAGCCGCTGGCCCTGCTGCCCGCGGCCAGCGCCGGCTACCGCTTTGAGGCAGCCCGCTCAAGCCCAGATAGCGCCCAAGCCCAGCCTGTGGCCGCCCGCATAGCCACGGCCCAGCTCAAGGTCAGCGCCGATCCGGGCAAGGGCTTCGTAATCCAAGTGGGGATGGGGCAGAGCGGCCAAGCCCGCCTGAGCATCGAGGATGAGCAGGGCCGGGAGCTGGCCCTGCTCATCCAGGGCGGCTTGGCAACTGGCAGCCATAGCTTCGCTTGGGCCGACCCAGGCAAGGATGGGCGGTACTGCATCGTGCTCGAGACCAGCCAGGGCAGCAGCCGGCGCTGGGTGCGGGTGGGCGGCCTGCCCTAGGCGCAGCCGCTCTCACAGGGAGGCCCCGGCATCTTTGCCGGGGTTTTTTTGTGTCGCCTTGGCCCGCTCCGGTGCAAAATGGCCCATTCCCTTGCCCGGAGCTTGCATGCCCGCCCGCTCTCTGACCCTGGCCTTGCTGCTCGCCCTGCTGCCCCCGGCGGCAGCCAGCCAATCCTTTGACCTCTACCCCAACCCAGCCACCGGCGGCCAGGCCCATCTGCGCTGGGTGCCTGATGCGCCCTCCACGCTCAGCCTGAGCCTCTTCAACAGCGCGGGCCGCTTCTTGGGGAGCCAGAGCCTGCAGGGCGCCGCAGCGGGCGTCACCCAGACCCTGAGCTTGGACCTGCGGCCCTTGGCGCGCGGCGTGTATTACTGGCGCGCCCAGGTGCAGGCCAATGCCAGCCCCAGCCTGAGCACCACCTGGGGGAAGCTGGCGGTGTACCGCTGATGCGCGCGCTTGCTTCCCTGGCCCTGCTGATGAGCGTGGGCCTGGCCCTGCCCCTGGCGGGCATGGACCTGGCCCCCTCGTCCAGCGAGAGCTACCCGCTGCAGCTGCAGGGGCCGGGCGCGAGAGAGAGCGCCCTGGCAGGCGCCATGGTGGCCGTGAGCTCGAGCGCTGACAGCCTGGCCAGCAACCCAGCCGGCCTGGCAGGCCTGGCAGAGGGCGGCCTGCTGCTCACCCATGATCAATCCTTCTTGGACACCAATCAGGAAGGCCTGCGCTTGGACCTGCCCCTGCTGCCCCACTGGGGCGGGGCCGCCCTGGCCGCTGACTTTGTGGACTATGGCAAGCTCGCGGGCCGGGACTCAAGCGGCGCAGCCACCGAGGACTTCAACGCCTCAGAGGCGCGCTTTCAAGGCGGCTGGGGCTTCCCCCTGGCTGAGGACTTGAGCTGCGGCATGGCCCTGCGCGCGACCGAGATGGGCACCCTGGACAGCCAGGCCCTGGGCCTGGGCTTCGGCCTGGGCGGCCAGTGGCTGCCCAAGCCCTGGCTCTGCTTCGGCGCCAGCCTGCAGGGCCTGGGCGGCCCGGCCAGCGACGCCAGCCAGGCCTGGATCAGCCAGGCTGGCGTGGCCCTGGCCAAGTCCGATGCCCAGACCGGCTCCATCCTGGCCCTGGCCAGCGCTGATGTGCGCAACAGCCAGGAAGGCGACTGGCAAGCGGGCTTGGAATACCGCTTCCTCAGCTGGGCCCTTCGCCTGGGCTACCACCAAGCCTGGCTGCAAGGCCAGGCCTTGCAGAGCAGCGGCCTGCCCAGCGCCGGGGCGGGACTGCAGCTGGGCGACTTCAGCATGGACTATGCCTGGGTGCCAGACCCCTCTTTTGAGGCCACCCAGCGCTTCACCTTGTCTTACCGCTGGGCAGCCAATGGCGAAGGGAGCCCGGCCTTGGACCCCGGCCTGCTCGAGCTGCTCATAAGCCCCCCGCCCGTGGAAGAAGACGCGCCTAAGCCCGGCCCGTTGCCCCCTCCAGCGGCTGGCCCTTCGGCCAAGCCGCAGCGGCTCTTGGAGGTCTTAAGCGACGGCGCGGCGCAGGCCGAGAGCCTGACAGCCCGGGGCCGCTTGCAGCAAGCCCTGGCCTGCCTGCGCCAGGCCCTGGCCGCAGACCCCAAGGACAGCAGCGCCTGGCGGGTGCTGGCCCGCCTGCTGGGACGGCAAGGCTGGCGGCCGCAGGCCCGCCAAGCCTGGGGGCACCTGCTAGCCTTGCAGCCACAGGATGCTGAAGCCATGGCCGCGGTGAGCGCTTCCCAAAGCCTGCCCCCTGCTCTAGGAGCCCCATGAACATCGCCCTGGCCTGCCTGCTGCTGGTGCTCGCCCAGCATGGCTTCGAAGCCCTCCTGCTCCTCATCCAGCGCCACCATCAGGCGCGCCTGAGCGACGCGATGCCCGCCCATCTGCAGGGCCTGCTGAGCCCGCAAGACTATGCCAAGGCCCTGAGCTACGCTGAGGACAAGGGCCAGCTTGCCCTGGCCAGCCAGGGCATGAGCCTGCTGGGCTTGCTAGCCCTTCTCTCGCTGGCCTGGGACGGCCACCTGGCCCTGTGGCTGGCCCTGGCAAACAGCCACGGCCTGGCAGGCCTGGCCCTCTTCGTGCTGCTGCCCATCCTGGCTCTGAGCCTGCTTGAAGCGCCCCTGGACTACCTGCGCCAATTCCGCGTGGAGCAGAGGCACGGCTTCAACAAGAGCCGCCCCAGCCTGTGGCTGGCAGACAAGCTCAAGGGCCTGGCCCTGGCCACAACCCTGGGCTTTCTGGTGCTGTGGGCCCTGCTGGCCCTGGCACAAGCCCTGGGCGGATTCTGGTGGCTCTGGGGCTTCGGCTTCCTCGCCCTGGTCCAGGTCTTCTTGATGCTGGCCTGGCCGCGCTTCATCATGCCGCTCTTCAACCGCTTCAGCCCCCTGCCCGAAGGCCCGCTCAAGCAGCGGCTGCTGGCCCTGGCAGCCCGCACCGGCTTTGGCGTGTCCGGCCTCTATGTGATGGACGGGAGCAAGCGCAGCAGCCATGCCAACGCCTTCTTCACCGGCTTCGGCCGCTTCCGCCGCATCGTGCTCTTTGACACCCTGGTGGAGCAGCTCGCGCCCGAGCAGACCGCGGCCGTGCTGGCCCATGAGATCGGCCACAGCAAGCGCGGCCACACCCTCAAGGGCTTGGGCTTGGGGCTGGCCAGCATGCTCGGGCTGACCTATGCCGCGCACTGGCTGAGCCTGCGCTGCGCCTGGCCTGGCAGCGGGCAAGCGGGCCTGGCCTGGGCCCTGCTGGCCCTGGCTGCGCTGGGGCCCAGCCTGCTCTTCTGGCTCTCGCCGCTCAGCGCCGCCCTCTCGCGGCGCTGGGAATACCAGGCCGATGCCTTTGCCCGCCAGGCCTGCGGCAGCGCCGCACCGCTCTGCCTGGCCCTGGCCAGCCTGCACAAGAACAGCCTGGGCAACCCAGTGCCGCATCCCCTGCTAGTGGCGTTCCACTACTCCCATCCGCCTGTGCCTGAGCGCCTGCGCGCCCTGCGGTCAGCTGACCAAGCAAAAGTTTGAGGCGCTGTCAAGGCGCTATTTACCATCATGCAAAATCCCGCTTGGTGAGCGCCGCGTTTTTTTATATAGATGGTAGTCATTGGACAGCATCTCAACCGCCAGCGCCCGTGGGGGGTCGACTGGTCCAGCAGAAAGGCGAGGTGATCGCAACCTAGACACCCTGCACCCCACACCCCGACGCGCCCGGCCACGAGGGCCCGGCACGGCGCAAGACGGGCGAGAATGTTCGCGCCCCTGGCTCCCCTGTCCCAACCATCCGGCAAGGCCAAAGAAGGTCCCCGGCTTTCCCACTGAGCGAGGAACACCATGTCGAGCACCCGCAACAAGATCGCCCTGCAATTGGGCACTGAGAAGACCTCCTGCGAGGACTTCAAGGGCGCGCCCGCGGAAGATATCTATGGCAGCCTGGTCTTCGGCGAGAAGGCCCAGAAGGAGTATCTGAGCAAGGATGTGTACAAGAAGCTGCGCGCCACCATCGTCACCGGCGACCCGCTGGATTCCAGCATCGCCGACCAGGTGGCCCAGGGCATGAAGGAATGGGCCCTGGCCGCCGGAGCCAGCCACTACACCCACTGGTTCGTGCCCATGACCGGCTTGGCCGCCGAGAAGCATGACAGCTTCATCGTTCCCACCGGCGCCGGCGATGAGGGCGTCATCATGGAGTTCAACGGCAAGGCCCTCATCAAGGGCGAGCCAGACGCCTCCAGCTTCCCCTCGGGCGGCATCCGCGCCACCTTCGAGGCCCGCGGCTACACGGCCTGGGACCCTTCCAGCCCCGCTTACCTGCAGGAGAACAAGAACGGCGTCACCCTCACCATCCCCACCGCCTTCGTCAGCTACACCGAGGAGGCCCTGGACCACAAGACCCCGCTCTTGCGCAGCCAGCAGGCCCTGAGCATCCAAGCCATGCGCGTGCTCAAGCTCTTCGGCAACAAGAGCAGCAAGCGCGTGTTCACCACCTTGGGCCCGGAGCAGGAGTACTTCTTGATCGACCGCCGCTATTTCGAGCAGCGGCCCGACCTGATCGCCACGGGCCGCACGCTGTTCGGCGCAGCGCCCTACCGCGGCCAGGAGCTGGAGGACCACTACTTCGCCCCGGTCAAGGAGCGCATCATCGACTACATGCAGGACCTGGACAGGGAGCTCTACCGCCTGGGCATCCCGGCCAAGACCCGCCACAATGAGGTGGCCCCGGCCCAGTTCGAGCTGGCTCCCATGTTCGAGCGCAGCACGGTGGGCGCCGACCACAACACGGTGGTGATGGAGACCATGAAGCGCGTGGCCCTGCGGCACGGGCTCACCTGCCTGCTGCATGAGAAGCCCTTCGCGGGCATCAACGGCAGCGGCAAGCACAACAACTGGTCCATGGCCACCGACGACGGCGAGAACCTTCTGGAGCCGGGCAACACCCCGCACGAGAACGCCCAGTTCCTCACCTTCCTGGTGGCCACCATCTCGGCCGTGGACAAGTATGCTGAGCTGCTTCGCATCGGCGTCAGCGGCCCCGGCAACGACCACCGCCTGGGCGCCAATGAGGCTCCCCCGGCCATCATCTCCATCTTCCTGGGAGAGCAGCTGCAGGACATCGTCAACCAGCTGGAGAAGGGCGCTGCCAAGCACAGCAAGAAGGGCGGCACCATGCAGCTGGGCGTCAGCATCCTGCCCCCGCTGCCCATGGACGCCACTGACCGCAACCGCACCTCGCCCTTTGCCTTCACCGGCAACAAGTTCGAGTTCCGCGCGGTGGGCTCCACGGCCATGTGCCACTGGCCCAACACCATCCTCAACACCATCGTGGCCGAGGCGCTGGACAGCATCGCCACCCAGCTCGAGAAGGCCAAGGGGAGCTTCAACAGCGCGCTGGCCGGCATCCTGCAGAGGGAGATCAAGGCCCACAAGCGCGTGATCTTCAACGGCAACGGCTACAGCAAGGAATGGCATGCTGAGGCGGCCAAGCGGGGCCTGCCCAACCTGGTCAGCACCATCGAGGCCCAGCACGCCATGGAGAAGCCCGAGTACAAGAAGCTCTTCGCCAAGCACAAAGTGCTCTCTCCCCGCGAGTATGACAGCCGCGAGGAGATCGGCTGGGAGCGCTACATCAAGGTGCAGAACATCGAGGCCAATGCAGCGCTGGACATCGCCCGCAACATGATCCTCCCGGCGGCCATCAGCTACCAGGAGCGCCTGGCCACCGCCATCGCCGCCACCAAGGCGGCGGCTGGCAGCGCCCAGCGCGGCCAGATCTCAGTGCTCGACCGCGTGGCCCAGCTGGGCAGCGAGCTGGTGGATGCCCTGGGCGAGCTGGAAGGCCTGATCAGCAAGGCCAATGGCGAGCCCAGCCTGGCCAAGGTCGCCACCCGCTTCAAGGAGGATGTCATCCCCAGCATGCTCAAGGTGCGCCGCATCGTGGACACGCTGGAAGGCTATGTGGATGACGCCGCCTGGCCGCTGCCCAAGTACCGGGAGATGCTCTTTCAATATTGATCAAGAGCAGGAGGAAGCACAAAGAAAAGCCCGCGCTGGAAGGCGCGGGCTTTTCTTTTATCGCCTTGCCCAGCCTCAAACCCGGGCCTACAATCAAGGGAACGCGCTTGAACCTTCTGCTCCCCCATCCTGAGGGCCTGCCATGACCAAAGCCGCGATGCCCGGCAACAGCCACGATGAGATGATGCGGCTGGCCGCCCTTTCGCACCCCGACCCTCACACTTTGCTCGGCATGCATCCCTGCGCCGAGGGCGTGGTCTACCGCGCCTACCGCCCAGATGCCGCCAGCCTGCGCCTGATGCCCGCCTCCGGCGCGCCGCTGGCCATGGCTGCTGAGGTGCCGGCTGGCTTCTTTGCTTGTTTGCTTCCCAAGGGCAGCCAGTTCAGCTACCGGCTGGAGGTCACCACCCCGGACGGGCACTGCTTCGACTACCGCGACCCCTATGCCTTCATGCCCACCCTGGGAGAGCTGGATGTGTACCTGGCCCGCGAGGGTCGGCATGAGGAGCTCTACCGCCGGCTGGGAGCCCACCAGGTCGACCTGGGCGGCGTGAGGGGCGTGAGCTTCGCCGTGTGGGCCCCGGCCGCCCGCGGCGTATCGGTGGTGGGCGACTTCAACCAATGGGATGGCCGCCTCAACCCCATGCGCAACATGGGCGGCAGCGGCATCTGGGAGCTCTTCGTCCCCGAGCTTCCCGAGGGCGCGCTATACAAGTACGAGATCCACCTGAAGGATGGCGGCAGCGCCCTGCACATAGACCCCTTTGCCCGGCGCACAGAATGCCCGCCCCAGACCGCGGGCGTGGTCTGGGAGCCCAGCCATGCCTGGCAGGACCAGGCCTGGATGCAGGCCCGCGGCCAGGGCGCCCCCCTGGCCAAGCCCATCTCCATCTATGAGATGCACCTGGCCAGCTGGCGCACCAAGCCCGAGGAGGGCGGCCGGCCATTGACCTACCGCGAAGTGGCGCAGCCGCTGGCCGAGTACATGCAATGGCTGGGCTTCACCCATGTGGAGCTGCTGCCGGTGATGGAGCATCCCTTCGGCGGCAGCTGGGGCTACCAGGTGAGCAGCTACTTCGCTCCCACGGCCCGCCACGGCTCGCCGGATGACCTGCGCTACCTGGTGGACACCCTGCACCAGGCCGGCATCGGCGTCATCCTCGATTGGGTGCCTGCCCACTTCCCAAAGGACGCGTGGGCCCTGGCGCGCTTCGACGGCACAGCGCTCTATGAGCATCTGGACCCCCGCCAGGGCGAGCATCCGGACTGGGGCACCTACATCTTCAACTACGGCCGCAATGAGGTGCGCAACTTTTTGCTGGCTAGCGCTGAGTTCTGGCTCAAGGAGTGCCACTTCGACGGCCTGCGCCTGGATGCCGTGGCCAGCATGCTCTACCTGGACTACAGCCGCCAGCAGGGCCAGTGGGTGCCCAACCAGTTCGGGGGCCGCGAGAACCTGGACGCCGTGCGCTTCATGCAAGAGCTCAACGCGGTCTGCCATGCGGCCAACCCGGGCGTGCTGATGATCGCCGAGGAGAGCACGGCCTGGCCGGGCGTCAGCCGCCCCACCTACCTGGGCGGCCTGGGCTTCGGGCTCAAGTGGAACATGGGCTGGATGCATGACACCCTGGCCTACTTCAGCAAGGACCCCATCTACCGGCGCTGGCACCACAACAACCTGACCTTTGGCCTGCTCTATGCCTGGAGCGAGAACTTCGTGCTGCCCCTCTCGCATGACGAGGTGGTGCATGGCAAGGGCAGCCTGCTCTCTAAGATGCCTGGCGACCGCTGGCAGCAATTCGCCAACCTGCGGGCCCTCTACGGCTACATGTGGGCCCACCCTGGCAAGAAGCTGCTCTTCATGGGGGGAGAATTCGGCCAGCAGGGAGAATGTGACCACAACAAGAGCCTGGACTGGCATGAAGCTGGGGCCTGGGGACACCAGGGCGTGAAGGCTTTCATGGCCGACCTCAACCGGGTCTACAAGCAAGAGCCCGCGTTGTGGCGCGCAGACCATGACCCCCAGGGCTTCCAGTGGATCGATGCCAACAATGCGGATGACAATGTGGTGGCCTTCACCCGTCAGGCCCCGGGCAGCCGCCGAGTGGCCTGCATCTGCAACCTGTCGCCCACCGTGCGCCAGGACTACCGCATCGGCCTGCCCAGCGGCGGCTGGTGGGCTGAGATCTTGAACAGCGACAGCGCGGCCTACGATGGCAGCAACACCGGCAACCTGGGCGGCGTGCACGCTGACAGCATCCCCTTCCATGGCCAGCCCTGCAGCGCGCTCTTCACCCTGCCGCCGCTAGCCACGGTCTGGTTCCGCGAGCCCTGACGAATTTCCATCAATGCCAACGCGCGGCTGGGTCCGCGCCCTTTGTGGGGGGAAACATGAAGATCGCCAAGATAGCAGCCTTGGGCTGCCTGCTGGGCCTTTCCGGCGCAGCCACTGCCTCGATGCTGGACCTGAACGTGACCGGCGGCTACACGACCTTGGACATGGCAGACCTCAACGCCAAGCTACCCGCAGGCTCCACCAAGATAAACAGCGGCTATTATGTGGGCGCAGATGCCGGCTTCAGCCTCATGCCCTTCCTCAAGATAGGGCCGCGGGTGGAGTACCTCTCAGCCAACCAGGGCACGCTCAAGAATCCGCTCTACCAGGAGACTATCCAGCCCACGCTGACCTCAGCGGAGCTGGGCTTGAGCACCGACTGGAGCCTGCCCTTGACCGGCCTCGGCATCTCGGGCGGCGTCTGGGGCGGCTATGGCTGGATGAAGACCGAGCTCTCCATCCCCGGCCAGCCCAGCGCCAACCTCTCTTCAGGCAATGTCACGGGCGAGGCGCTTGTGCGCCTCAAATACAGCATCTTCTCCCCGCTCTCAGTCGAGCTGGAAGGCGGCTATCGCGTGGCCAAGATGACCGAGCTCTCCATCGACAAAGGCTCTGCGCTTGGATACCCCGATTTTGATTTCAGCGGCATGAATCTTGGCGCTGGCTTGAACCTCAATTTCTAAGGGTCTCAACCAATATAAAAGGGAGGGCTTTCAAGCCCTCCCTTTTATATTTTAATTCTATTTTACCCTTTCTTTACCGCAAGAAATGGCTGTTTTATAGGGCTTTGCTTACATTTCAGAAAACGCTTTTTGTTTTCACTAATCCAAAGGTTTTTGTGGGCTATAATTCATGCATTAAATCGTGAAAGCCCTTTCATGAGGTGTGCATGAAGATTGCCCTTAAGGCACTGGCTCTAGCTTGCTTGCTGCTCCCTTTCAGCGCCAGAGCAGAGACCCGCATCCCCTGGCTGAATGGCTGCACAGTCTGGCCCCTGGGCTGCAACTTCGCTTGGAACCAATGGGGCACCGACTTCAGCAACAGCAACTGGGCCGCCAATTGGGCCACTGACCAGAGCGACCTCACCACCATGTACAATGATGGCGTGCGCGTGGTGCGCTGGTGGGTCTTCACCGATTTCGGCAGCTCGCCCACCTGGAGCGGCACGGGCAATGGCAGCACCTGCACCGGCCTGCCCGCCGGCTGGGCCGCCAACATGGTGACCGCGGCCAACTGGGCAGCAGCCAAGGGCATGAAGTTCTATTTCTGCTTCTCAAGCTTTGACATGGGCAACGCCGCCAACACAGGCTGGGCCCATGACGACGTGATGACCAACTCCACAGTGCAGGCCAGCTTCATCAACAACGCGGTCATCCCCATCTGCCAGGCCCTGAAGGGCAACCAAGGCGTCTTCGGCTTCGACATCATCAATGAGCCCGAATGGATCATCCAAGCCTCGGACAATGGCGGCGCCAGCTCCGGCTACCGCCAGAATTCGCTGGCCAACCTGCAAGCTTATGTGAAGGCAATGGCCACCGCCATCCATGCCAATGCTGACCAGCCCTGCAGCGTGGGAAGCGCCTGCATCAAGTGGAATGGCAAGGACTACAACTTCTGGCAGGGCCTGGGCCTGGATTTCTTCGATGCACACTTCTACGACTGGATGGTCCCCTATTACGACCCCACCACCGTGGCGCCCAGCACCCTCACCTGGTACAAGAGCGGCAGCCCCGATGCTGGCAAGCCCATGTTCATCGGCGAGAGCATCAGCACCCCCAATTCGCAGTATACGGGGAGCACCAGCGGCATAGCCGGCAATACCAATGCCCAGCAAGCCTTGGCCATCGCAGTGATGAACAACGGCTATTCGGGCATCTTGCCCTGGGCCTGGACCGACTCCGCCAACAACTGCCAGGCTTCCATCACGCCCTCTTGGGGCAACTTCATCACTGCCTACCCCAACGTGGTGGCTGTGCAATGCCCCTCGGGCAGCGCCACCTCGACCATCACTCCCTCGCGCACGCCCACCCGCACGCCTACGCCCTCGGCTACGGCGGCGCAAAGCACTGCCACCAGCACCCCTAGCCGCACGGGCACCCCCAGCAACACGGCCAATCCCACCTTTAGCTCCACCATCACCCCAAGCCGCACAGGCACCCCAAGCAACACTGCCAACGCCACCTTCAGCTCCACCATCACCCCAAGCCGCACAGGCACCCCCAGCAGCACTGCCAACGCCACCTTCAGCTCCACCATCACCCCAAGCTCCACGGCCAGCCCCAGCCGAACCGCCACCAGCAGCATGACCAGCGGCCCCAGCTCCACCAACTCTGACACCCCCAGCGCCACGCCCACGGCCTCATCCAGCAGCTCTGCCTCGCCCAGCCGCACGCCTTCGCCCTCGGCTACGGCGGCGCTGAGCACCGACACCAGCACCGTGACCAGCGGCCCAAGTTCCACCGACTCTGACACCCCCAGCGCCACGCCCACGGCCGTAGGCAGCAGCTCTGCCTCGCCAAGCCGCACGCCTACGCCTTCAGCCACGGCGGCGCAGGCCACCGCCACCAGCACTGCCACCCCGGGGGCCTCCGCCACCCATACTGGCACCCCAGGCCTCTCGGGCACCTTCACTGCAAGCGCCACCAGCTCTTCCCTGCCCACTGCCTCAGACACCGCCACCTTGGGCTTTTCGCCCAGCCCGAGCAGCACCCTCACCAGCCTCCCCACCGCCCTGCCCAGCTTCACCGCCACCAGCACCGCCTCGCCCACGCTCTCAGCCACCGCGCAGCCGAGCGGCACGGCCAGCAGCTCTGCCACGGCCATAGCCTCGCGCAGCGCCACACCAACTTCCTCTTGCACTGCTCTGCCGAGCAGCACCAGCAGCTCGACTGCCACTAGCACCCCCACGCCCACCTTCACGGCCACGGCAGAGCCCAGCGGCTCAGCCAGCAGCACTGTGCTGCCCAGCTTCACCGCCTCGCCCACGGCCATTGCTGCGAGCTCGTCAGGGGCGCCGCGCATCCTCAAGGCGGTCCCCCTGCCCAACCCAGGGCCCACAGAGCTGCGCATCCAGCTGAGCGCGCCCGCTGACCGGCTCGAGCTGAGGGTCTACTCCCCCGGCTACACCTTGGTCGGCGCCTGGACCCTGCAGGGCTCTTGGCCCCAGGGCTGGGGGCAGGCTCTGCTGCCTGCCAGCCTGCTGGCCAAGCTGCCAGAGGGCGTCTCTTACCTCCGCATCCGCGCGGACCGGGGCTCTCTCTCTGGAGCCTGGGTGAGCGCCGCCCTATTCAAGCGTTGACCCTTTGGGCACGCAAATGAGAAGGGCGCGGCATCTGCCGCGCCCTTCTTTCTGTCCATCGCCAGCCCTGCCTACTGCCGCTCCCGGCCGGCCCGCAAGTGGGCGGCCACCATCATGGCCTCGTCAATGTCCTCCAGGCTGAGCAGGCCCAGCACCTGCTCGCCACGGCAGACCACAGCCAAGCGCCGGCCCGCCTCCGCCAGCCGCTCGCGCGCCTGCTCCAGGCTCTCGTCCTCATCGATCCGCGGCAGGTCGCGCCGCATCAGGCCGGCCACGAACTCGCCCTGCCGGCCCTGAGCCGCTGCACGCAGCGCGTCATCGCGCCCCATCACGCCCTCCAGCTTGTCCCCGCTCATCACCGGAAAGTCCCGCTGATAGCCCTCCAACAGCAGCTCGACCACGCTGCCCACCGTGTCCGCCGGCGACAGGGTCACCTTGGGCTTCTTGCAGGCTGCGCTCGCCTTGATGCCAGAGCGCAGCTCTTGCGCGCGCTCCTCAGCCTGCTCCCGCCCCGCGCCAAAGAAGACGAAAACCGCCACTATGCCCAGCATGATGTTGGAGCTGCGGAAGGCGAAGACCCCCAGCAGCACGGCCAGGATCTGGCCCACCAGCACGGCGAACCAGGTGGCGCGCGCCTTGGGCAAGAAGAGGCTCAAGAAGCCCCTCAGCATGCGGCCCCCATCCATAGGGAAGGCGGGGATCAAGTTGAAGAGCACCAGCCAGAGGTTGGCGGTGCAGAGCCAGGCCAGCGCCATGGGCAGTCCCGGGGGCCCCTGCAGCACCGCCTGATATTGCTTGAGCGCGTCTTCCATGGACATGCCAGGCTTGAAGTCAAAGGGCAGGCCCAAGGACAGGGCATAAGCCAGCAAGAGGCTGGTGAGCGGGCCAGCCGAGGCCACCAGCAGCTCATGCCAAGGCTTGCGGTAGCTTCCGCTGACCCGCGCCACGCCGCCGATGGGCAGCAGCATGATCTCGCGCACCTTCAGCCCCAGGCGCATGGCTACCAGCGAATGCCCCAGCTCATGCAGGGCCACGCACATGAATAGGAGCACCAGCAAGAAGATGCCGAACAGCGCCCCGGACAAGCCATATTCGGGCCCAGCCAAGCCGGGGCCCAAGAGGAGGATGAGAAAAAAGGCTGCATGCAGGCGGAATTCAATGCCCGCGATGCGTCCCACCACAAAAGACCAGCGCATCAAGAACTCCTGAGAGGATGCTCTATTATAATCTGATTTTATCTTTTCTGATAGTTCGGTATGCAAAACCAGCTTATTCCAAGAGGTGAAAAATTCGTGTTTAAAGTGCCAACACCGGCGCAGAACTGTCCAATTTTGATTGTTTTTGCAAAGATTTGTTATAAATGTGGCCTCCATGCAAATTCTGGCCTTTAAAGCATGTATACTTAATTCGAAAATACTTAAGATTCAGACGATAGTCATTAGCATCCGCTCCAGAGACGACGTGAACCTTTGTTTTAAATCTTTAATGATGAGCACAATGGGCTTCATCGCCTTGCCCATGCTCTTGCATGCTGCACCGCCAGAGCTGACGGTCTCTGGCAACAAGATCGTCACGGTGAGCGGCAGCTGCCCTGTGTTCTTCAAGGGCGCGGATGTGCCCAGCCTTGAGTGGACCAACACCGGCGACCCCTCGACAGCGGGCATCATCAAGTCTGTGCAGACCACCATGGACTGGGGCGGCAATTTCATCCGCCTGCCCATGAACCAGGACCGCTGGCTGGGCACCGGCTGCGGCGCCACCGCCTCCAGCTATCAGGCCATCATCGACAGCATCGTCAACACCGTCAGCGGCCGCAACTGCTATATCCTCCTCGACTTGCACTGGAACGACCTGGGCACCGCGGGTGGCAACAACGTCTGCACTAGCGGCCAGCACGACATGCCTGACGACAACTCAGCCGCCTTCTGGACCAGCGTGGCCGCGCATTACTCCAACAACCCAGCCGTGTTCTTCGACCTCTACAACGAGCCGGGCGGCTCAGCCAACAGCACCACTTCAAAGCTGACCGCCAACGCAGCGGGCTGGAGCCTGTGGCGCTGGGGCGGGAGCAACTGGGGCGATGGCACCTACCACAGCCCCGGCATGCAGGGGCTGGTCACTGTGATCCGCGCCACGGGCGCCAAGAACATCATCTTCGCCGGCGGCATCAACTGGGCCTTTGACCTCTCGGGACTCAGCAGCTACGGCCAATGGCTGACCGACACTGCCGGCACCGATGGCATCGCCTACGCGACCCACATCTATCCCTTCAAGCAGGCCAATTACAGCTGCGCCCTCAGCTGCTGGTCTGCCGCCGTGCCCTCTGCCGTGTACAGCACCCACCCGGTCGTGGTGACCGAGTTCGGCGAGAACAGCGGCCAGCCCGACACCACTGGGGCCTGGCCCTTGGCTGTCTGCAGCTGGGCCGAGCAGTACTGCCAGGGCTGGGTGGCTTGGTGCATGCATGACAGCGCCACACCAAACCTGGTCAGCGACTGGAACTACACGCCCACCTCATGGTATGGCGCGGTCATCAAGCCCCGGATGGCCTCAGTGTCGGGCGGAGGCTGCAGCGGCACTCCCAGCGACACCCCTTCGAGCACTCCAATGCCCAGCAGCACGCGCACAGCAACGCCCCTGGCCTCAGCCACGCCCAGCAGCTCGCGCACCGCCACCCCCTCCGGCACCAGCACGCCCACGCCCTCAGGCACGGCAGAGCCAAGCGGCACGGCCAGCAGCTCGCGCACCCCCACTCCCTCCAGCACAGCCACAGCCACAGCGAGCAGCACTGTTGCCAGCTCTGCCACCAGCAGCGGCACCCGCACCCCCACTGGCAGCGCCACCCCCACGGCCAGCAGCACACCGGCCAGCACCGCCACCAGCAGCAGCACCCGCACGCCCACCAGCAGCGCCACGCTCATCTCTACCGCCACCAGCAGCATCACGCCAGGCCCTTCTGCCACCAGCACCAGCACCTTGGCCAACAGCCCCACGCGCACCGCCACGCCCACTGCCAGCAGCAGCAGCACCCAGACCGCGTTGCCCAGCGCCTCTTCAACCTTCACCGATGTGCCCGTGGGCAGCACTGACACGAGCACCGCCACCATTTCACCCACCGACAGCGCCACCCCCACCGCGGCTGACTCTGCCACCTTCAGCGCCACGCTGACGCCCGAGCCCAGCGCCACTGCTTCAAGGACCGCCACCCCCACCAGCTCGGCGACGCCAAGCCCTTCTTCCACGCCCACGCTCGCCGCCACTGCAGAGCCCACCGCCACCAGCAGCCAGACCCATGGCCCTTCCGCCACCTCAAGCATAACGCCCACCCGCACCTTGACCCCTTCGCCCTCAGCGACCGCGGACCCGACTGCTGCTGCGCAGCCGACTGGCAGCCCCAGCTTCAGCCCCAGCCCCACCAGCCCGCCCGGGCAAGGGCTTCGCATCATCCGCAGCCTGCCTGTGCCCAACCCCAAGCCCCGCCAGATAGCCATAGAGCTCTCAGGCCCTGCCGATGCGCTGCAGGTCAAGATATGGACCGTGTCCTTGAAGCTGGTGGGCGGCATGAGCGCCAAGCAGCTAAGGGCCGGCTGGAGCAGCCTCGCCATCCCCAGCGGCCTGCTCAGCGCCAAGGGCGCCTATTTCTACACCATCACCGCCACCCGCAATGGCGCCAGCGCCAGCCTGAGCAAGCCCGGAAAGCTGCTGGTCGAATAAAAGCGCCGCTGCGGCAGGACAGGGGCCCGGGCTTGGTATAGAATGTGTCCAGCGCCCGGGAATGGCCCTGGCGCGCCTGCTACGGAGGGAACATGCGCGCCTTCGGCCTGCTCAGCATGCTCTTGGCTGCCGGCATCATCGCCTACTTGATGATGAACCAGGTGAGCGCCACATCTGGCTCCAGCCCGGCCCAGGGCGGCGGCACCGGCATCACCGTGCCCACCGGCGACATGGGCAATGCCAAAGCCCTGCAGCGCGAGGTGGATGCCGCGCGCCGCGCCGTGGCCACCGATGACCTGGAATCTGTGCGCCGCGCCGTCACCATGTACCGGGCCCAAGAGGGGCACAATCCCGACAACCTCGGCCAGCTGGCTGAGAAGGGCTTCATCGACCATGTCCCTGAGGGCGTCAATTACGACCCAGCCACGGGCCGGGTCGAGCGCTGAAGCCTGCCCTGTGAAAAAAGAAAGAGCCCGGCTCGCAGGAGCCGGGCTCTTCTCATGCATAGGGCTTGCCTCAGTGCCAGTGATGGCCGCCACCCCAGCCGCCACCACCACGCCATCCCCCGCCCCATCCCCAGCCGCCGCCCCAACCCCAGCCCCAGCCCATGTGGTAATAGGGGTATGGGAACCAAGGGCCGGGCACGTAATAGACGCGCGAGGCATCGATGCCAAAATGGCTCTCAATGTCGCTCCAATCCCAGCCGCTCTGCCTCAGCTGCACCACCACCCCGGGCACCACCCTGGCCCGGGCTGCCACAAAGAAGACCATGGCCAGCTCTGACTCGGGGATCCCCTGCTTGCGCACCCAGACCACCTCGCGCAAGGGCACGTGATAGCGGATGGCCAGGTCCTCCTGCAGGGTGCTGGCTTTGGCCGGCAGGGCGGCGTCATCCGCGGGCTCATCAGCGCCGGCTTGCGGCACGGCCTCCAGGCTGCCGGTCGCTGCTGCCTTGGCTGGCTGGCCGGCCTCCCCCGCGCCGTAGCGGATGCTCTTGATGAGGCTGCGGCTGAGCTTGCGCTCGGTCCCCTGCACCCTCACCGTCACCTTGTCTTGGGATTCCTCGACCACCAGGCCGCTGATGATGCGGCCATCCTTCATCACCACCTTATCATCCGCCGAAGCCTCACTCTGCGCGGCGCGCAAGGCGCCCCAGCTCACAAGAGCCAGAGCCAGAAACACAACCTTCAGCATCTTCGTCATGGTGCCTCCTCATTATTGGCCGTTCGTGGAAAATCCATCAACCCAGGTGCTCCCACGGCTGTCTTTCATCGTCAAAGCAAAAAAGGCTTCTGCCCCTGAGCATGCGCTGAAATCGACGGTCATAGGCGTGCCATAGACCACATCCCCAGGATTGATGACCTGGCCTGACTTGCCAAAAGATGCCGTCACCGTGCCCAGCACGGCACAACTGGTGCTGGTGAGGCTGACAGACCCGGTGATGGGACCCACTGTGCTCCCGTTTCCCGTGTTCTTAATGGCCAAAGACAGCACCGTGGGGGTGCCCGCGACAAGATAGGAATCATTCCCGTCAAAGGACATCTGCGCCCCTGCCTGGCTCTGATTAAAGAGCGGCTTGCTATACAAGTTGGTGGGCCCGCGGTCTGCGCAGCCAAAGGCTAGCATGGCGATCAAGCTTGCGCAGAAGAGGGTGCCCAAACTCTTAGCGGCCGAATTCAAAGAAGCCTCCCAAGCGCACGGTGTGATAGCCGGTGTAGGATGAGACCAGGTCGTAGGCGTAGCGCAGGTCCAAGCCCACCTTCTGGTAGCGCAGCTTGGCGCCTGCCACGGCGGTGAAAGCGTTGTTTCCAAAGGAGGCCTGGTCGCCGTCATTGTTGATGGCTGTGTCATGCACCTGAACGTCGGCGAAGCGGCCGCCCGGGCCCAGGTAGAGGGTGAGCGGGCCCAGGCGCAGGGGATAGGTTATGGCCAGGGCGGTGCCGAAGTAATCCAAGCCATCCACGCTGCCCAAGCCGTTGATGTTGGCGTGCCAGTAATCGGCATCCACCAGCACCCAGTCGTTGAAGCTCAGGCCCACGCTGGCGCCATCGGCACGGCCGCCCACCCAGGGGGAGAAGCTGGGGTTGGTGGGGAAGAAGGCCTTGTAGCCGGCCGAGACATCCACATGAAAGGGCCTGCCCGGCCCGCGCGGGGCGCTCGGCGCCAGGGTGGGGATGGTCTGGCTGTTGTAGTAGGGGTCCACCATTGCCGGCTTGACCAAGAGCGGCTCCTGCTCAGTGACCGTAACGCTGCCCTCAGGCAGGCTCAAGCCTGCGGCCTGAAGGTCATCACTAGTCAGCACCAGGTCGCGCGTGAAGGGGAGCTTGGCGCCGCTGGCATCCTGCAGCAGCACGTGCACGGCCAGGCCGCCATCCTGCTCGCTGTAGGTGCCGGTGAGCAGGGCACCCGCCTTGCTGGGGTCAGCGCTGGCGGACAGCACCTTGAATTTTCCTGGCCGGCGAAGAGCCTTGCGCAGGCCGTCCTCAAGCGCCTTGGCCAGGGCCGCATCGCCCGAGCCAGCGTCGGTGAAGCCAGCCACGGCCAGGCTGCTGATGCTCTGTCCAGAGCGGGCCAGGGCCGAGCCCACCACGTTCAGCTTGGCTTGCATGTCAGCCCAAGCCGGCTGGCACAATGCCAAACCCAGCGCCAGCAGGCCCAAGCCGCTGAGCCGGGACCAAGAAGTCTTTGCCATGTCGCCTCCTATTGACAGCAGATGCCCATAGGACGCGGCACCCGGCCCCCTGGTTCACCCAGGCTGGGCTTAAAAAGTCTATTCCTAGCGCCGCTGCTTAGCAAGCCTCGGGCAGTATAGAATGGCCCTGGCTAGGCATGCGCATCGCCGATGCTGCAGGCCATTCAAGCTGATTATAGGAGCCAGCCCTGCTTCATTCAAGCGGGCACAAGAATTGATACATTATGGTACAGGCTGATGCTTTGAGCGCTGGTTTTAGCCCGCAAATGTGGTCAGCTGCGCCCGTTGAAGGAGATTGCCCAGGCCCAAGCCGCCGGTGTAAGCTTGATGGATGCCCGCCAAAATCAAGGGTTTCGCATCCCATACCCGCTCTTCGGCTTTTATGAAAGCATTCGCCCTTGCCCTCTTGTTGATGGCCGCTGGATCCGGACAGGCTGCGAGCCAGCCCGCAGAGGCCAGCACAGGTGCCTTGACAGCCGCCGCCACCCCTCGCCCGACCTTCACGGCCACCGCCGCGCCATCCCCGGCTTGCAACTATTTCAAGCTGACGCCCGTGCCCAGCATTGGGCATGGCGCGCCCTATGGCTTATCGCCGCAGCCCTGGGAGCAGATCCCCAGCAAGGATTCTTGGATAGAGACCTCGGGCGAAGCCTCGATTTTGGCGGATCCCGACGATAAAGCCGCGCCCTACAAGATGGCCTTCTGCGCCGCAGATGACTTCATCGGCACAGCCACCAGCCAAGATGGCCTGCATTGGAAGAAGCGGGCTGACAACCCCATCTACAATGGGAGAAAACAGGGGACAGGCCATGCAGGACGCATTTGCTTGATCAAGTGGGAGGGCCTCTATTACATCTACTTCTCTGATTGGGCGCTAGAATACCGCATCAGCACCGCCAACTTCAAAGGCGCGTGGTCCTTCAACAGCACGCCCGTCATCGCCTCTGGCTCTGTTCCTGATGACAGCGGCGCGGAGAATTGCTCCATTTATATAGACCCATCCACGGGCATCTGGTGGATGCTTTGGGAGCATCTTTGCAATATCCCTCACCCTAATTCGACCTTCCAGATAGAGCTGATGCAGAGCACGGACAACGGCCTCACATTCCACCGAGACGCCACCGCGCCGCACCCGCTCACATCCCTCGACCCGGGGGGATGCGGCAAACAGGCCAATGCTCCATCGCGCCTTTACCGGGACGCCAAGGGCTGCTTTTATATGCTCTACACGACCAATCTAGATTGCGCAGGTTTTGGTGACATCTATTGGGCCAAGTCTTGCGACACCATGCGCACCTGGTCCATCTCCTCCGGCCCGGTGATCGTGCACAATGCCAACTGCCTGGGCATCGCAGGATGCGACCAGGCCGGCGACCCTGAATGGGTGCAGGGCGCGGACGGCAACACTTACATCTACTATGCCATCGCCAACAACGCCCACGGCGGCGGCACAGGAGGGATGGTTTACTACCCCGGCCCTGCCTGCCGATTCTTCGCATGCAGCGACTCTGAGGCCGTTTGCGAGCCACCAGCCCCCAAAGCACGCCAGCGCTAGGCGAAGCAAGCGGAATGGACAAAAACTGGATTTGGCTTTAGATTGATGCCCTGCACGGGCCCGTAGCTCAACGGTTAGAGCAGGCGACTCATAATCGCTTGGTTGCAGGTTCGATTCCTGCCGGGCCCACCAAATTAAAAACGAAAAAGCCCGGCTCATGGCCGGGCTTTTCTTTTGCCGCCTGCTTCAAGCTGGCTTGCTCTTGCTCTTCACCCAAGAGATGAACCAGGGCCTGCTCAAGAGCACATGGCTGATGGCCAGGCCCAACAGGGTATATCCCAGCACCTGATGCACATCTTTGACCCAGGGGTGCCGACGGCTCATGAAGAAGGATGTGGTGAACAAGCTCACCACATCGCAGGCCAGAAGGACTTGCACGGCTTTCCGCAGCTTCACCAGGTTCATCATCGCCTCCCTCAGCTTTGCCTCTATCTAAAATACGCGCCGGCTTGGCTGGGGTTGGCCCTGAATTGGATCAAATTGTCTCAGCCGCCGGCATTCCCGGCGAACACCTCTGTCTGCTCCCTCAATCGCGCAATATCCCTGCTGGGCGGATTTCCAAATAGGCGGCCGTACTCACGGCTGAATTGCGAAGCGCTCAAGTAGCCCACCTGCTGGCTGGCGCTGCCCACATCCATCATCTTTGAGAGCATCAGCCGCCGCGCCTCTTGCAGGCGCAGCTCCTTCTGGTACTGCACCGGGCTCATGGTGGTGACGGCCTTGAAGTGATGATGGAAGGTCGACAAGCTCATGCCCGCCACCCGGGCCAGCTCGTCCACTTTGATGGGCTGAGCATAGCTCTCGCAGAGCCAGGACACGGCCTTGGCGATGCCATGCACCCCAGACTTGGCGAAGCCCATCTGCGCCACCTGCGGGCCCATGGGGCCGCGCAGCAGGCGGATGAGGATCTCCTCCAGCGCCAGCGGCGTCAGCAGCTCGGCCTCCCCGGGCCGGGCCATCATCTCCATCAGGCGGATGGCAGCGCGAAGGATCTTGGGGTCGCTCTGGCTGAGGATCACGGCGCGGCCCTCGGCTTGCTTGGGCAGCCCGTGGGGGAAGACCTTGAGCACCAGGTCCGCGATCCTGTGCGGGTCCAGGTCCATCTTGAGGCAGAGGAAGGGCATGGCTGCGCTGGCCTGGGTTATCTGGAAGGCCAGCGGCACATTCACCGCGAACACGATCAGATTGGCCGCATTATACTCAAAGGCCTCGTTGCCGAGCGTGGCGGTCTTGGAGCCCTGGGCCACGATGCACATGGCCGGCTTCTGCACATCCCGCACCAGGCCCTTGTAGGGGCTGGCGCGGCGGATGGCATAGAGCCCCTTAGGGCCCAAGGGGAAGCTGCCGTCATGCGGCGCATAAGCCATCAGCAGCTTGGCCAGCTGGATAGCCTCGCTGGGCGCCTTGCCCTTCTTTGTCGAGATGCTCAAGCTTGCCTCCTCATGAGCCTTGTCACTTGGCCTGGCGCTTGGCCGCGGCCTCTTTGGCCACCATGATGGCGCTCATGGCATTGGGCCAGCCCGCATAGAAGGCCAGGTGCGTGATGGCCTCGATCAGCTCGGCCTCTTTGATCCCGTTCTCAAGCGCCTTATCAAGATGGAAGCGCAGTTGCTCGGGCCGGTGCAGGGCGATGAGCGCCGACAGCGTCACCAGGCTTCGGTCGCGCTTGCTCAATTCTCCGCGCTCCCAGACATCGCCAAAGAGCACCTTATCGGTCAATTCAACCAGCTTCGGCGCGAAATCGCCAATCATTTTCTCTGCTGCGGTCTGTTCCTCGGCCATGGGCTTCTCCTGGATTCTTGAGTTAGCAGATCAAGCTGCCTGATTGTGCGCCTTCTCCAAAGGCCGCACGATGAGGACTAGCACCACTAGCAGCGCCAGCACGAGCATCAGGCTGCCCGCTTCCAGCGAGGTCGCAACCTTGCAAGCCAAGAGCTCCCGGGCATCGCTCACCCCTGCGCCAGCTGCCGCAAAGATGACCACCAGCACCCCAAGCCCCACTGAGCCGCCCAGCTGATGCGACACATTCACCAGGCCCGAGGCCGCGCCAGCATCCTCTGCCGACACACCGGCCACGCCTGAGACAGTGAGGGGGCTCAAGGTGCCGCCCTGGCCGATGCCGATGAGGGCCATGGGCAGCGCGACACTGGTGACATAGGGGCTGTCCATGGAGACATGGCTCAGCCAGAGCATGCCAAGCAGTGTGGTGGCTAGGCCCGCGCCAAGCAGGGGCCCGTTGCCAAAGCGCCTTGTCAGGGCTGGCACGGCCAGGGCTAAGGCGAAGTTGGAGAGCGTCATGGGCAAGAAGGCCATGCCTGCCGCAAAGGGGCTGTAGCCCAGCACGCCCTGCAAGAACTGGGTCATGAAGAACCAGAAGCCCATCATGGCGCCCAGAAAGAGCACGCGCGCCGCATAGGCCCCAGCCCGCTCTCGGCTGGCGAAGAGCCTGAGCGGCATGATGGGCTGCTCAACGCGCCATTCATTGAAGACCAGAAAGGCCAGCAACAGGGCCCCGGCTGCCAGGGAACTCAGGGTGAGGCCATCGCCCCAGCCCGCGCTGGCTGAGCGCACCATGCCGTAGACCAGGGCCGCCATGCCCAGCGTGGAGCTGAGCGCCCCTGCCAGGTCAAAGCGCCCTGGCTTGGGCTCAGACTCTGGCATGCGGCGCCAGGCAGCCAGCAGCAGCGCGGCTCCAATGGGCAGGTTTATGAAGAAGCCAGCGCGCCACGAGAGCCAGTCAGCGAAGACCCCTCCCAGCACGAGCCCTAAGCTGGCGCCTATGCCTGCGACCGCACCGTAGTAGGCCAAGGCCCGCGTGCGCTCGCTCTTCTCAGGGAAATGGGTGGAGAGCAGCGCGAGCGTGGACGGGGCCAGGACTGCAGCGCCAACGCCCTGCAGGCCGCGGGCAGCTATCAGCCAGGCCGCTGACTGGGCCAGGCCCACAGCCAGCGAGGCGGCCGTGAACAGGCCGAGGCCTGCCATGAACATGCGCCGCCGGCCCAGGATGTCGCCAGCCCTGGCGCCCAGCAGCAGCAGGCCGCCAAAGGCCAGGGTGTAGGCGTTCTGCACCCAAGATAGCTCTGCCACCGAGAGCGCCATCCCCTCGCGTATCTTGGGGATGGCGGTGATGACGATGGAGATGTCGAGCACGATCACCAGGTAGCTGACCAGCACAATGGCAAGGACAGCTGCTTTGTCGGCTTGGCCCAGGGCTTGATTCCTATCTCGCATGCCCATCATCTTGGATCCTCTGATCATGCCTTCAAAGACGCCATGTCGATCACAAAGCGGTACTTCACATCGCTCTTGATCATGCGCTCATAAGCGGTGTTGATGTCCTGGATCTTGATGGCCTCGATGTCTGAGGTGATGCCGTGCTTGCCGCAGAAGTCCAGCATCTCTTGGGTCTCAGCGATTCCGCCGATGAGCGAGCCAGCCACGGCCTTGCGCCCCATGATGAGCATGGCAGAGTTCAGCGCCGGCTCTAGCGGGCCCAGGTAGCCCACCATCACCAGGGTCCCGCCGCTGGCCAGCGCGGGCACATAGGGGTTGATGTCATGCTGAACAGGCACTGTGTCGATGATCAGGTCAAAGCGCCCTGCCACCGCTGCCATCTGCGCCTCCACGGTGGAAAGGACCACCTGGTCCGCGCCCAGGCGGCGGGCATCCTGCTCCTTGCCCGCGGTGCGGCTGAACAGCGTGACCTGGGCGCCCATGGCCTTGGCCAGCTTCAGCGCCATGTGCCCCAGCCCGCCAAGGCCCACCACCGCCACCTTGCTCTGCTTGCCCACCTTGAAGCGGCGCAATGGGGACCAGGTGGTGATGCCAGCGCAGAGCAGGGGCGCAGCCCCGGCTGGGTCCAGGCCTTCGGGGATGCTCAGCACGAATCTCTCAGAGGCGATGATCCTCTCAGAGTAGCCCCCATAGGTGGGCCTCCCATCATGGCGGTCGACCCCGTTGTAGGTGAAGGTCGCGCCCGCTTGGCAATGCTGCTCCAGGCCCTGCTTGCACAGATCGCACTCATGGCAGCTGTCAACCATGCAACCGACCCCCACGGTCTGGCCCGGCTTGAAGCGGGTGACGCCCACGCCCACCGAGAGCACCTTGCCGATGATCTCATGCCCGGGCACCATGGGGTACATGGCCCCGCCCCAATCGTTGCGGATGCTGTGGATGTCAGAATGGCACACCCCGCAATGGGCGATCTGGATGACCACATCATCCGCACGGGGGTCGCGGCGCTCAAAGCTGAAAGGGGCTAACGGAGCCACTGCCGACTGGGCTGCATAGCCTTTGACATTCATGGGCATGTTCTTACCTCCATTATGGGAAAATCAAAGTCCTACCATCTTCTGCAGGTGCTCCGGGTAGCGGGCTCCCTCTATCTTAATCTTTGACGCAGCTTCCTTGATCTCGCTCAAGTCGCTGGCGCTCAACTCCAGCTCGGCCGCGCCCAGGTTCTCATCCAGGCGCGCAGGCTTGGTGGTGCCGGGGATGGGGACTATCCAGGGCTTTTGTGCCAGCAGCCAGGCCAGGGCCACCTGGGCCGGGGTGGCACCCAGGCGCTGGCCAAGGCTGCCCAAGAGCTGCACCAGCGCCAGATTGGCGCTGCGGGCCTCGGGCGTGAAGCGGGGCAGCGTGTTGCGGAAGTCGGTGCTGTCGAACTGGGTCTTGTCATCCATCTTGCCTGTCAAGAAGCCCTTGCCCAGGGGGCTGAAGGGCACAAAGCCTATGCCCAGCTCCTCCAGCGTGGGCAAGATCTCGGCCTCAGGCTCGCGCGTCCACAGCGAATACTCGCTCTGCACCGCAGCGAGGGGCTGCACTGCGTGGGCTCGCCGGATGGTCTTGGCCCCGGCCTCGGACAGGCCAAAGTGCTTCACCTTGCCCTGCTGGATGAGCTTTTTCACCGCACCTGCCACGTCCTCGATGGGCACCGCCGGGTCCACGCGGTGCTGGTAGAGCAGGTCGATGCATTCCACGCGCAGCCGCTTGAGCGAGCCTTCCACTGCCTGGGGGATGTGCTCCGGCAGGCTGTTGAGCGCGGGCTTGCCCGTCATGCCCCGGGGGTCGCTGTCCGGGCTGATGTTGAAGCCGAACTTGGTGGCAATGACCACCTTGCCGCGCAAGGGCTCCAAGGCCTCACCCACCAGCTCTTCGTTCACATAAGGACCGTAAACCTCAGCGGTGTCAAAGAAGGTCAGCCCCTTGTCCACCGCCTGGCGCATCATCTTGATCATGGCCTGCTTGTCCGCAGGCGGACCATACGAGAAGCTCATGCCCATGCAGCCCAGGCCCAATGCCGAAACTTCTAGCCCGCTCTTGCCCAACATCCGCTTCCTCATGCCCGCCTCCCAAGATCGCCAGCCCACAGAGCCGCGGCCTTTTGCAGGCCCGGGCTCCCATAGCCAGAGTATAGCGCGCCCGGCCGGCCCAGCCTTGCCTGATCCTGCGCAATGTTTGAATGATCCTGTTGCCGGCCTTGCCAGGACCGAGCCCAGCCTGCGCTAGCTTAGCGCGGCCCCGGGATGTATCATGCGCTATGATTCTCTCTGCGCCCATTTTGAAGCTGATTCAAGCCGGATGCCAGCGCCAAAGCCGGGCCTTGCTCGAGGGCATCAGCCTGAGCCTCTCCCCAGGACAGGGCCTGGCCGTGCTGGGCCCGGCAGGCAGCGGCAAGACCAGCCTTTTGCTGGCCCTCTCTGGCGAGCTGGCCTTGAGCAGCGGCCAGCGCGAGGCACCCGCCAACTTACAGGCCCTGTACCTGGGCTTTGCGCCGGCGCAAGAGGCCCGCTTCCGCGGGGTCGATTTCTTCCAGATGCGCTGGGACAGCTTTGAGAGCGAGGACCAGCGCCAGGGCCTGGACCTGCTGGGCCCGTCCCTGGTGAGGCCCGGCGCCGAGGGCCTGCTCGCCGGATTGGGCGTGCGGGAGCTCTTGAGCCGCCGCCTGCCCCAGCTGAGCACCGGCGAGCTGCGCCGCCTGCGCTGCGCCCAGGCCCTGCTCAATGAGCCGGGTCTGCTCTGCCTGGATGACCCTTTCGCTGGCTTGGATGCCGAGGGCCGCAGCAGCCTGTCAAAGCTGCTGGGCCAGGCGCATGGCCGCGGCCAGGCCATGGCCCTGGCGCTCTCGCGGGCCGAAGACCTCCCGCCAGGCCTGAGCCTGGGCCTGGTGCTGCAGGCGGGCCGCGCGCTATGGCAGGGCTTGCTAGCCGACCTTCCTGAGGGCATTCTGCTGAGCCCGACCCAAGGCCTGCCAGCGCCGGCCCTGGCCCTGCCAGCCTGCGGGCCTGAGCCGCCTGCACCAGAGCCCTTGGTGCGGCTGCGACAAGGCCGCGTGGCCTATGGCGCCAAGCTGGCTCTGGACGGCCTGGACTGGGAGCTTGAGCGCGGCCAGCGCTGGCTGCTGGAGGGCCCCAATGGCTCGGGCAAGAGCACCTTGCTGGCCCTCATCTCCGCCGACCATCCCCAGGCCTATGCCAATGACCTGGTGCTCTTCGGCCGCCAGCGCGGCACGGGCGAGAGCATCTGGGAGATCAAGGCCCGCATCGGACTGGTGGACCCGGCCCAAGAGGCCTTCTTTGACCTGGACCTGGAGCTGGAGCAGGTGGTGGTGAGCGGCCTGCACGACCAGGTGGCCCCGCGCGGCATCAGCCAAGCGCAGCTGGCCCTGGCCGCGGGCTGGCTCAAGGCCCTGCAGGTGGAGCCCCTGTCCCGCTTCGGCACCGCGCCCGCGCTCTGGCGCCGCCTGGCCTTGCTGGCCCGCGCTCTCATCAAGCGGCCCGCCTTGCTGCTCTGCGACGAGTCCTGCCGCGGCCTGGACCCCGCGGGCCGCAGCCTCTTCATCGCTGCGGTCGAGGCTGCCTGCGGCCCTCAAGGGCCCGCCTTGGTGTGGGTGAGCCACCATCCCGATGAGAGCCCCCGTTGCCTGACCCATTGCCTGCGCCTGCAAGAGGGCAGAGCAGCTCAACAAGGGAGCCTGTGATCATGGATCGGAGCCGTTTGATCTTCTTCTTGGGCGTGGTGCTGGGCCTCTGGGCCCTGGCATCGCTGTATGTCTGGCGCCGCGCCAGCTTGGGGCTGCCCGAAGGCTGGATTCGCACGACCTTCAACTGGGGCGTTCTGCTGCTCACCCTGGCCTACCCGGCCAGCCGCTTCTTGGAGCGGGCGGCCCGCGGGCCGATCGCCAGCGCGGGCGTGGACCTAGCGCTCTATGCTGGCAGCGTCTGGATGGCGGTCTTCGTGTACCTGCTGATGGCCGTGCTGGCTTGGGACCTGGCCCGCTGCATCGGCCTGCTGCCGCCCCTGGCCCGCCTGGCTGACAGCGCAGCCTGGGCCAGGGCCTGGGGCGCGGTCTTCCCCTGGGCGGGCCTGGGCGCGCTCTTGGTGGTGGCCGCAGGCTGGGTGAATGCCGGCAACCCCTGCTTGCATGTGCTCACCTTGGACCTGGACGCAGCCCGGCCCCAGGGCGCGCCCAAGGAGGTTCGGCTGGCCCTGGTGACCGACATCCATCTGGGCCACGTGCTGGGCAAGCCCAGCGTGGAGCGCCTGCGGGCCCTGCTCAAACAGTTCGACCCGGACGTGGTGGTGTTGGGTGGCGACATGGTGGACGAGGACCTGGCCCCGGTCATCGCCCAGGACCTGGGAGCCCAGCTGGGATCCCTGCCCTCGCGCGAGGGCATCTGGGCCGTCACCGGCAACCATGAGTTCATCGGCGGCGTGGATGCGGCCTGCGCCTACCTGGCCCAGCACGGGGTGAGGCTGCTGCGCGACCAGAGCACCACCCTGCCCTGCGGCCTGATCCTGGTGGGGCGCGAGGACAAGAGCGCAGGCCGCTTCGGGGCCGGCAAGCCCCGCCTCAGCGTGGCCGCCCTGGCGGCTGGCCTTGACCCCAAGGCGCCCAAGGTGCTCATTGACCACCAGCCGCCCAGGGCCGCCGAGTTCCAAGGCCTCGGCTTTGACCTGGTCCTCTCCGGCCACACCCACAATGGCCAGCTCTGGCCCTTTCAGTGGATCACCAGCAAGGTCTTTGAGCACAGCATCGGCCTGCGCCGCGTGGGCCGCGCCTGGCAGTACATCAGCCCTGGCTTCGGCACCTGGGGGCCCCCTGTGCGCACCAATGCCCGGCCCGAGGTGGCCGGCTTCGTGCTGAGGTTCAAGTGAGCGACAGCCTCATCTTGAGCCCCCAGTCCCTGCTGGATGCCCTGCTGGACGACCCCCAGGGCGTGGCGCAGCTGCAGTCCCTGAGCGGCGCAGAGCTGGGGCGGCTGGTGGGCGCCATCGGCCTAGAGGACGCGGGCGCCGCGCTCAGCCTGGCCACCCGCGAGCAGCTCATCCAGGTGATGGATGAGGACTTATGGAAGAGCCCGGCGCCCGGGCAGGCCGAGCGCCTGGATGAGCGCCGCTTCGGCCTCTGGCTGGAGGTGCTGGCCGACCAGGGCCCTGAGATGCTGGCGCGCAAGCTCTCTGAGATGGACCGCGACCTGGTGCTGGCTGGCCTAGGCCAGCACCTGCTGGTCATCGAGACCCGCGACCTGATGCGCAGCCTGCGCGGGGACGATGAAGAGGCCAGCGGCCTGCTGGAGAAGCGGCTGGAGGCCACCTACAACCATGAGCTGGGCGACTACTGGCTGGTGGCGCGCGACGAGGCCTCTTGGAACGCCCTGCTAGGCGCCCTGGTGAGCATGGACGAGGAGGACCACGATCTCTTGAACGAGCTGCTGGACCGGCTCTGCGCCATGTCCAACCGCGATGTGGACGATGCCGGCGGCCTCTTTGAGCTGCTCAGCAGCAGCCAGCAGGCCATGGAGGATGCTGCCGAGGGCCGAGACCAGCGCAGGCTCAAATCCGGCTATGTGCCGCCCGCGGATGCCGCGGCCTTCTTGCGCCTGGCCCGCCATGAAAGCGTGACTGCCGCCCTGGCTGCACCAGCTGAGGACGCCATCACCCGCGCCTATTTCAGGTCTCTTCAAGGCTGGGAAGAGCCAGAGCGCGCCGCAGAAGCGGCCCCGGCAGCGCGCGCGCCTGCCTTGGGCCACGGATTGCTGGCCCTGCTGGAGAGCGCTGAGCTGGCTTTGGCCAGTGAGCCTCGGCGCCTGGCCCAGGCTCCGGGCGGCGCTGGCCCTGATGAGGCCGAGCTGATGCGGCTTCACCTGGTCGAGCTGAGGCAGGATGATCCCCTGGCCTTTGCCGCTGCCTCCCGCGAGCTGGGCTTCTTGGCCAATGCGCTGGCCAGCGGCCTTGAGCTGCATGGCCAGAGCCTTAGGCCCGCAGAGGCCGCGGCCCTGGCCCTGGCCTTTTGCGGCCTGGGCCTGGGGCAGGCCAAGGCGCCCGCGACCGCTCTGGCCCTGTTCAAGGCCGGGCTCACCCATTTCGGCCTTGCCGCTGGCGCTGGCGTGCGGCATCCGCTCTTGCAAGCCTGCAAGCCGCGGAGCAAAGCCGCCTAAGGGCTTTCTCAACATCCAAACTTCCGATCATGGAGGCATCATGAGGCACTTGGGGCGATGGGGCTCCCTCTTGTCCGCTCTGCTCATTCTGCAAGGCTGCGCCAGCATCCGCTACGTGGAGCCGGGATGGAGCAGCGAGCAGCGGCAATACCTGGAGGCGGCCATGAAGCAGCCGCTCACCTTTGAGCTGGCCAAGGACAAGTCGGGCGAGGCCTGGAGCCGCGCCCAGGTGATCCTGGCCCACATCTGCCCGCTCAAGCTGCAGATGGCCACGGACTCGGTCATCTTCACCTACGCCGACACCGAGAACTACTCATGGCGCATCACCCGCGAGGACCGCGGGCGCACCAGCCTCTTCGATGTGACCTGCATCAAGTACAGCCCAGGCCACCATGACTGCCAGCAGCTGCAAGTGACGGACCGCAACGCGCACCTGGTGGCCTGGTTCATGGCCAGCGGCGCGCGCATGCCCGATGAGGTGGTATGGGCCAGCCTGCGGCCATTTGACCAGATCAGCGAGGTCACCTGGAACCCCCTGCATTGGGGCTCGGTCAACGACCCCTGGGGCGACTTTGAATGCGGCGAGACAGGGGCCTTCATGCCGCCGCCCGACCTGCCAGACGTGGCCTTGGACGCCAAGGTCTCGGTCTTCAGCAACAAGCCGGGCGGAGCCGGCAAGGCCCTCATCAAACCCGTGGTCGCCAACGCCGCCCAGGTGCGCTCCTGGGGCCTCACCATCTATGACGCCAGCTCCCGCCACGCCGAGCTCAGGGCGCTGGCCGGAAACGGGCAGCCGCCCAGCATGCTGGAATGGGATGGCCGCGATGCCAGCGGCGAGCCGGTGGCCGAGGGTGTCTACCCTGCCATGTTGCGGGTGCTTTATTGGAGCGGGCAGAGCATCGAATCAAAAGAGGTGCGGCTGGAGGTCACCAACCGCTACCCGGACCTCTCCTTTGAGCGGGGGCCGGGCAGCATCGACCCCTCGCGCCCGGATTTGCTCATCATGCCGGCTGAGTTCCGCATCGAGCCCGCCTCCAGCCGGCTCCCCTGCCGCTACCGGCTCGAGATACGCTGGCAGAACGGCACCCTGGTGCGCTCGCTGGAGGGAGCGGTGACGCCCCACCTCAAGGTGCTCTGGGACGGCAAGGACGCCCAGGGCGGGGCCTTCATCTCGAACACCCGCTACAGCTTCAAGCTGGTGCAGCTGGATGCGCAGGGCCAGGTGGTGCACGAATACCCTGAGCGCACCTGGAACTGCGTGTTCCTGCATTGACCTTTATCCCTTTCTCCAGGCCTTTGCGGGCCGTATAATCCGATATGGGACCTTTTGCCAAAACATTGAGCGCGCGCCTGGCGGCCTTTGGGGATTTCATCACCTTCGCCTGGCGCAGCACCTATGCCGGCCTGCGGCACCCCCTGCGCCCCATGGAGCTGGTGGAGTTCATCGACACCCTGGGCGTGCAGAGCATCGCGGTCACCCTCTTCGCCGGCTTCTTCGCCGGGCTCTCCATCACCCTGTTCCTGGAGGGGGAGCTCGATTCTTACGGCGCCAAGATGACCCTGGGCCGCGTCATCGGCACCACCGCCATCCGCGAGCTGGGCCCCCTGGTGGTGGCGCTCATGCTCACCGGCAGGGTGGGCGCCGCCATCGCCGCCGAGCTGGGCAGCATGAGGGTGGGCAACCAAGTGGACGCCATCATCGCATTGGGGCAGGACCCGGAGCGCAAGCTGGCCGCGCCCCGCATCTGGGCCCTGGCCCTGCTCGCCCCCCTGCTCTCGGTGCTCACCATCCTGGCCACCCTGGTGGGCGGCTGGGTGGTCAGCACCTCGGGCGCCGGCATGTACTGGTACCAGGCTGAAATGAGCATGTACTTCCGCCACATCTCCAGCGGCCTCTTGAAGCCCATCATCTTCGGCTGGCTCATCGGCACCATCGCCTGCTACTACGGCCTGAGGGTGGAGGGCGGCGTGCGGGGGGTGGGCGAAGCGGTGAGCAAGAGCGTGGTCCTGAGCATCGTTCTCATCTTCGTGGGCAACGCCGCGATGGGCTTCTTGCTGCTGCTTTGGACCGGCTGGTAGTGCGCCGCCCGCGGAGAGCCCAATGATCCAGTTCGAGGATGTCTCCTTCAGCTATGGCAGCCTCAAGGTGCTGAGCAGGGTGAGCCTGCAGGTGGGCCCGCGCGAGACCCTGGTGGTGCTGGGCGGCTCAGGGTCGGGCAAGAGCACCCTGCTGCGCCTGCTCTTGGGCCTCATCGAGCCCGATGAGGGGCACATCTTCATAAATGGCGAGGACATCACCCTGGCCAGCTCGGCCCGCCTGGTCGAGCTGCGCCAGAAGATGGGCATGGTCTTCCAGGAGGGCGCGCTCTTTGACTCGCTCACCGTGGGCGAGAATGTGGGCTACTTCTTCATCGAGCACGGCATGCGCGGCCGCAAGCACAAGGCCGGGCTTGAGGGGCTGGTTCGCGAGATGCTGGCCATGGTGGGCCTGGAGCAGACCATCGACCAGATGCCAAGCTCCCTCTCGGGCGGCATGCGGCGCCGGGTGGCGGTGGCCCGCAGCCTCATCTACCAGCCCGAGATCATGCTCTACGACGAGCCCACCACGGGCCTGGACCCAGCCACCTGCGAGAACCTCTGCCAGCTCATCAATGACGTGAAGCGCCTGCGCCAAGTGGCGGGCATCATGGTGACCCACAACCTGGACGACGCCTGGGCCGTGGGCGACCGCTTCTTGCTGCTGCGCGAGGGCCGCGCCCTATGGCAGGGCAGCGCCAGCGAGCTCAAAGCCATGCCCGCAGAGGCCCTGCCCCGATTCTTCAGGGGCCAAGACAACCCCGGCATGAGCGCCGGCGGGAAAACCAGCTCGGTGAGACCATGAAGCGAAGCCTCAAGCTGGCCAGCATGAACCTCAGGGTGGGCGTCTTCGTGGCCTGCACCCTGGCCGCCATCCTGGCTGTCATCCTCTTCCCCATCCGCGGCATCAGCCCCTTCAACAGCCGCATCGATCTGGTGGGCTACTACAACGATGCTGGCGGCCTCAAGCGCAACTCGCCGGTCTACCTCTCGGGCATGGAGGTGGGCAAGGTCAGCCATGTGGACTTCACCGAGCCGGGCTCGGCCTGGCGCATCCGCGTGGACATCACCGTTGAGCGCAAGGTGGCCCACCTGCTGCGGCAGGACACCCAGATGAAGATCGTGGGCAAGGGCCTGCTAGGCGACATGTTCGTGGAGCTGACCCCAGGCAGCCCTGACCAGCCCCTGCTCGCCAGCGGCCAGACCCTGCAGACCCAGGAGCCCACCGACATGATGGCCCAGCTGGCGCCCCTCAAGGAGAGGATGGAGGGCGTCTTAAGCCAGGCCGAATCCCTGCTCATCCGGGCCCAGTCCAGCAGCAGCAGCGTGGGCAGCCTCTTCACCGAGCGCGTGCTCTATGAGCAGCTGGTGGCCATGGTCAAGGAGATCCAGGGCGCGGCCGCCAACCTCAACGCCATCTCGCGCGACATCGACGCCAAGATTCTGGACAAGAACACCAAGGAGGGCATCGACGCCACGGTGGCCTCGGCCAAGCGCATCGCTGAGAACATGGACAAGTACACCGAGAAGATCGACAACATCCGCTGGTACATGGACTTCGCGGGCAACAAGTACGAGGCCAACCAGTATGAGACCACCGCGCACCTGCGCATCGTCCCCAACCCAGACCGCTACTACATGTTCGGCCTGAGCTACTTCAACACCACCTCCACCGCAGGGGCGGGCGCTGGCGCCGGCGACATACCGCCCTACACCGGCACCACCAACCTCACCTACGATGCTGCGCTGGGCTTCAGGATCTTGAGCAGCCCGCTCTTCTTCTGGGGCGGCGCCAAGCGAAGCTACTTCGCCACCGGATTGGACCTGCGGCTCTTCGACGAGAGCCTGGGCGTCTCCTCCGATGTCTACCAGTTCGGCCGCGACACGGCCCAGCTTGACCTGGCCGGGCGCTGGCGCTTCTTCAACGTGTTCAGCTTGACCGGCGGCGCAGACGATGTGCTGCTCAAGCCGCATTACCACGCCGGCCTCATGTTCACCTACGATGACCAGGACCTCACCAGCATCCTGATCAAGATCAAGACCGGGCTCTGACCGACAGCCTAGAGGCACAAAAAAGGCGGCCCAAAAGGGCCGCCTTTTTTGTGCCTCCGAATTGCGCTAGCCTAGGCCGCATCCTGCACCAGCTGGCTTTGGGCCAGCTCGCGGTAGATGCCTCCCTGGGCCATCAGCTGAGCGTGGGTTCCCTGCTGGGCCACCCTCCCCTTCTCCAGCACCAGGATCAGGTCCGCGCCCACCACCGTGCTCAGGCGGTGGGCGATCACCAGGGTGGTGCGCCCCTGCTTCAGGTTGCGCAGGGCCTTCGCCACGGCCTGCTCGCTCACCGCGTCCAGCGCGCTGGTGGCCTCGTCCAAGATGAGCAGGCGCGGGTCGCGGAGCAGGGCGCGGGCGATGGCGATGCGCTGGCGCTGGCCGCCGGATAGGCGCACGCCCAGGTCGCCCACCTGGGCATCCAGGCCCTGCGGCAGCTCGCGGATGAATTCCTCAGCCTGGGCCAGGCGAGCCGCCCGCCACACCGCTGCGTCATCCGCATCCAAGGCCCCATAGCGAATGTTCTCGCGCACCGTGCCAGAGAGCACCAGCCCGGCCTGGGGCACCACCGCGGTCTGCCGCCTCAGGCTGGCGCTGGCATGGGCCTCCAGGGGCACCCCATCCAGCAGTATCTCGCCAGCCTGGGGGCGGTAGAAGCCGATCAAGAGGCTGGCCAGTGTGCTCTTGCCGCCGCCCGAGCGCCCCACCAGGGCCACGGTCTGGCCGGGCTCCACCGTGAAGCTGACCTCGCTCAGAGCCTGCGCACCGCCGGCATAGGCGAAGCTGAGCCCTTTCACCTGCAGGCGGCCCTGCACCACCCGCTCCTCGCCCGCCAGGCACGCCGGCTCGGTCTCCTCGTGGTCCAAGATGGCCCACACGCTGTCCAGCGCCGAGCGGCCCATGAAGTACTGGTCCATGCTGTTGACGATGTTGCGCACCGGGGTGAAGAGCAGCCCCAGGAGCCCCAGGTAGGCCACCAGGTCGCCGGGGCTCATGGCGCCCGCCAGCACCTGCCAGCCGCCCGCCACCAGCACCAGGGCCTGGGCCAGGCCCATCAGCAGCTCCATCAGGCCCTGATAGAGGCCCACCATGGTCATCCAGCGCACGCCCTGCAGCGAGAGCCCGGCGGCCACATCCTCCACCCGGCGCTGCTCATAGGCCTCGTTGCCATAGGCGCGCACCAGGCGCACCGATTCCAGCAGGCCCTGCACCCGCGAGGAGTAGCCCTCATACTGGCTCTTCCAGGCCTGCTGGCGCTCCTGCACCCGCCCCTTGAGGGCGCCATTCACCACCGCTACCAGCGGCACCATGGCCAGCACCATCAGCGTCAGCCGCCAGTCCAGGTGCGCCATCAGGGCCAGCGTGAAGGACGCCGTGAGGCTTGAGACCGCCAGGCCGGTGAGCAGGAAATTGCTCATCACGTCGATGCGCTCAGTGTTGAGGATGACGCCCGCATGCAGGCGGCCCAGGTCCTCGCGGTCGTAGAAGCTGATGGCCAGGCGCTGGAGCTTCTCGACCACCTCGGCGCGCAGGCGAGCGATCACCTTCTTGGTGGCGCTCAGGTTGATCCATCGGCTGCCGAGGCTCAAGCCCAGCCAGGCCACGAAAAGGGCCACGATGGCCAGGCCGTCCCGCTCCAGGCCAGCCTGGTCATGCTGGGAGAGGCGCTTGTCGATGGCCCGGCCGATGATCCAGGGCACCGGCACCAGGGCCAGGCTCTGCAGCAGGGCGCACAGGTTCCCCAGCGCCACCTTGGGCGCAAGGGGCTTGTACATGCTCAGGTAATTGCAGAGGTTCCGGTTTGAGGGCGATAGCGCCATGCAGTCGTTTGAATTGGGGGACAAAAAGGTCAGGCCAAGGGCCAGAGCCTGCGCCCATGGTTCAGGGCCCGGTACGAGCGCATGCCCAGCACCTGGCTCTCCCTGGCGAATTCCTCGGCCGTGCAGACGCTCAGGCTCACGGCGCCGGCCATCAGTATCTCAAGCTCGCCCACCGTGCGGCGCAGCATCTCGCGCCGGCTGGGCAAAGGGCTGACCACCACCACATCAAAGGCCCTCAGCGCGTCTGGGTCAAGGTTAGGCTGGTCCAGCACATAGACGGCCTGCGCCTGCAGCTTGTGCACCAGGCGCTCGACCAGCGCGGTCTCTTGGGGGTCTTGTTCAGCCATGCTGGGCCCTCACTTCTTGGGCAGCACCACGCGGATGTGCACCTCTTCCAGCTGCTTGTCTGTCACCTCGCCGGGCGCCTGCATCAGCAGGTCCTGGGCAGCGGCGTTCATGGGGAAGGCGATGACCTCGCGGATGCTCGGCTCCTGGGCCAAGAGCATCACGATGCGGTCCACTCCCGGGGCGATGCCGCCGTGGGGCGGGGCGCCGAACTTGAAGGCCTTGATCATGCCGCCGAACTTTCGGTCCACCACCTCGGGGCCGTAGCCCGCGATCTCGAAGGCCTTGTACATCACCTCGGGCAGGTGGTTGCGGATGGCGCCCGAGGAGAGCTCGACCCCGTTGCACACGATGTCGTACTGGTAGGCCAGGATCTCGAGAGGATGCCGGTTCTTGAGCGCCTCCATGCCGCCCTGGGGCATGCTGAAGGGGTTGTGGCTGAAGGCCACCTTGCCGGTCTCGGGGTCCAGCTCATACATGGGGAAGTCCACGATCCAGCAGAACTTGAACTCGCCGGGCTTGACCAGGGCCAGGTCCTGGCCCAGGCGGGTGCGCAGGGCGTTGGCCCAGGCCGCCACCTGCCCTGGCTCGCCCACCAAGAAGAAGGTGACACCGGCTGCCACATCCACGCCGGGCAGGGCCTTGAACTCAGCCTGCAGCTCGGGGTCCATGAACTTGAGCAGCGGCCCCTTGGCCTCGCCGTCCTTGTAGCTGACATAGCCCAGGCCCGGCGCGCCCTGCTTCTTCATGAAGTCGTCCAGGTCCTGGAAGAACTTGCGGCTCTGGCCGGCCGCCCCGGGCACCGGCAGCACGCGGGCGACGCCGCCAGCCTTGATGGCTTCCTGGAAGGGAGCCAGGCTCATGCGCTTGACCAGGGCCGTGCCCTCTTGGAACTGGAGGGGGTTGCGCAGGTCGGGCTTGTCGCTGCCGTACTTGAGCATGGCCTCGCGGTAGGGGATGCGCGGGAAGGGCGCGGGCGTGGCCTCCCACTCGCTGAACTCGGCGAAGAGCGGCGGCAGCAGCGCCTCTAGGGCAGCGAAGATGTCCTCCTGGGTGATGAAGCTCATCTCGATGTCCAGCTGGTAGAACTCGCCCGGGCTGCGGTCGGCGCGCGCATCCTCGTCGCGGAAGCAGGGCGCTATCTGGAAGTAGCGGTCGAAGCCCGAGACCATCAGCAGCTGCTTGAACTGCTGGGGCGCCTGGGGCAGGGCGTAGAACTGGCCCGGATGCACGCGGCTGGGCACGATGTAGTCGCGGGCGCCCTCGGGGCTCGAGCTGGTGAGGATGGGGGTCTGGAACTCGCCGAAGCCCATGTCGGTCATGCGGCGGCGGATGCTGCTGATCACCCTGCTTCGCAGCATGATGTTGCCGTGGATGCGCTCTCGGCGCAGGTCCAAGAAGCGGTAGGTCAGGCGCGGCGTCTCGCCGGTGCCATCCTCCTCGCAGACCTGGAAGGGCAGCACCTCGGCGGTGGACTGCACCACGAACTCCCTGGCCACCACCTCGATGGCGCCGGTGGGCATCTTGCCGTTGACGGTCTCTGCCGAGCGCGCCACCACCTCACCGGTGATGGTGATGACCGACTCGGGCCGCACATGGGTGGCCAGGTCAAAGAAGCTGGCCTCGGGCTGGATGACCACCTGGGTCAGGCCGTAGTGGTCGCGCAGGTCGATGAAGAGCAGCTGTCCATGGTCGCGCTTGCGGTTGACCCAGCCTGAGAGGCGGACGCTCTGGCCGACATGGCTCTGGCGCAGCTGGCTGCAATTGTGTGTCCTGTAGGCGTGCAATCAAGGCTCCTGATGAGTGCTGGTGCGGGGGATTGGCTTCTTCTTGTGCTTGGCAGGGACGCGCCGGGCCTGGTGCTCTTCAAGGCTCTTCAGGCGCCGGGCCTGGTCGATGAGGGCTTCTTTCTTGCTGTTGAGCTGGCCCAAGAGATAGCTGCGCAGCCAGCCCACGCCCCTGTCCCAGGCGCCATAGCTGAAGAAGCTGCCCAGGGCCAGGCCGGCCCAGAAAGCGCCGCGGCACCAGGCCGGGCTCAGGCAATTGGCCCAAAGGATTTGGTGAGCTGCCTTGCCCAGCGCCAGCCCGAGCAGCAGCGCGCCCAGGGAGGAGATGGCCACGCCCACCCAGCCTTCGCTGAGCAGCCAGGCCATAGCCTTCATGCGGCGGCGCTGGCTGAAGGGGATGGCTGCGGCCTCCTCCTCAAAGCCTTGCATGGCCGCTCGCCAGTCATCCCGCTCGTCATGCCTAGCGCGGGAGGCCTGCGCCCCGGCCTTGCGCTTGGCGCTCAAGGCCGCGGCTTGCATGGCCCCGCAATAGTCGCAGGACAGGGCTTCCACCGGGATGTAATGGTGGCAGGACACGCATTGCACCCGCCCTTCCAGCTCCAATGCCGGCTTTGCTGCCATTCGCCCGCTGCTCCTGTCCTGTGCCGGCCCTGTTGCCGGCTAGTCCCAGCCCAGGGCGATGCCGATGGCCATCACCGCGAAGGCCCCGATGATCAGCGCCGGGGCCACCGTGATGCTGCCCAGCCCTAAGCAGATGTAGCCGGCGATGAGCGCCGCGATGCCGCCCAGCACTGTGTAGAGCCCGGCGCGCTTGCGGGGCTTGGCCCCGGCCTTCTTGTTGGCGATCTCTGCCACGATGGCTCCAGAGGGGGAATCAGGCCTGGCGGCGGATGGCGCCCAAGCCGCCCATGTAGGGCCGCAGCGCCTCGGGCACCGCGATGCTGCCGTCCGCCTGCTGGTAGTTCTCGAGGATGGCGGGCAGCACCCGGCTGGTGGCCAGGCCGCTGCCATTCAGGGTGTGCACCAGGGCCTTCTTGCCGTCCTTGGCTTTGTACTTGATGTTGGCGCGCCGGGCCTGGAAGTCGCCGAAGTTGCTGCAGGACGAGCATTCCCACCACTGCTTCTCCTGGCCGGCGCAGAAGACCTCCAGGTCATAGCACTTGGCGGCGCCGAAGCCCTGGTCGCCCGCGCAGAGCAGCATGGTCCGGTAGGGCAGGCCCAGGGCCTCCAAGATGCCCTCGGCATCCTTGACCAGCTTCTGGTGCTCGGCCTCGCTGGTCTCAGGCGTGGTGAACTTCACCAGCTCCACCTTGTTGAACTGGTGCTGGCGCACCATGCCCTTGATGTCCTTGCCGTAGGCCCCGGCCTCGGCGCGGAAGCAGGGGGTGTAGGCGCAGTAGTTGAGGGGAAGCTGGGCCTCGTCCAGGGTCTCGTCGCGGTGCAGGTTGGTCAGCGGCACCTCGGCCGTGGGGATCAGATAGTAGCCCTCGCGCAGGCGGAACAGGTCCTCCTCGAACTTGGGCAGTTGCCCGGTGCCGAAGAGGCTCTGCTCATTGACCATCAGCGGGGTCCAATGCTCCAGATAGCCGTTCTTCTCGGTCTGGGTGTCGAGCATGAACTGGATGAGGGCCCGCTCAAGCCGGGCGCCCGCGCCGCGATAGACCGTGAAGCGCGCGCCGGTCAGCTTGGCGGCCCGCTCAAAGTCGAGGATGCCCAGGGCCTCGCCCAGCTCCCAATGCGGCTTGGGCTTGAAATCGAGCTTGGGGAGCTCGCCCCAAGTGCGCACCACCACGTTCTGCTCAGCGCTCAGGCCATCTGGCACATCCGCGGCCGGCAGGTTGGGGGTCTGGTGCAGGATGGAGAGCATCTGGTCATCGAAATGCTTGGCTTCGGCCTCGGCCAAGCTGATGCGCTCGCCCACGGCCCGCACCTGCTCCATCAGCGCGCCGGCATCCTGCTTGGCCTTCTTCAGCGCCCCGATCTGCTCTGAGAGCCTGTTCTTCTCGGCCTTGGCGCCCTCCGCCTCGGTGATGAACCTGCGGCGGCTCTCCTCGATGGCTCTGAAGCCCGCCACATCAAAATCCTGCCCCCGGCGCTTCAGGCCTGCGGCCACGGCGTCCAGGTTCTCCCTCACGAATCTCAGATCCAGCATGATTCTCCTGACCCTTAGATGTCCAGGTTGCGCACTTCAGGCGCATGGTCCTGGATGAAGATGCGGCGCGGCTCCACCTGGTCGCCCATCAGCACGCTGAAGATCTGATCCGCCTCCACCAGGTCCTCCAGCTTCACCTGCAGCAGGGTGCGGCGGGCAGGGTCCATGGTGGTCTCCCAGAGCTGGCTCGGGTTCATCTCTCCCAGGCCCTTGTAGCGCTGGATGTTGATGCCCTCCTTGCCCAGGGCCTTCACCTTGTCGACCACCTCGCGGATGCTGAAGAGCTCGAAGGCCTTCTTCTCGGTCTCGAGGCGGAAGAGCGGCTTCTGCTTGACCGGCGCGCCCTTGTTCTCCTCCTCATCCTGCAGGCAGTCATCCATGGAGAAGCCCTTCTTCTCGAGGCGCTTGAGCACCTCCTCCACCTCGCGCAGCTCGCTCATGGCGGCCAGCTCGACCACCTCAGGCTCGTCGGTCTCCGGGGGCGGGTTCTTCACCAGCTCGCCGAAGAGGTCGTCATCGTCCCGCTTCTCCTTCTTGAACTGGGTGCGGGTCTTCTTCACCTTGGCCACCACGCTCTCCAGCTCCTCATCGCTGTAGGCGTAGAGCACACCTCCCGAGGTGGGCACCTCGTAGAGGGGCATCTTCTTGCCGTCCTTGCGGCGGAGCTCCAGGAAGGTGCGCAGGTCCATGGCCCGGTTCAAGCGGAAAGCCAGCGCCTCGATGGCGGTCAGGTCGTCCACCAGCTCGCGGAAGACCTGCCCGCTGTAGCTGGCGCCGTCCTTGCCCTTGCTCAGCCTCACCAGGCGCGCGCCCTCGGTGCCCTGGTCAAAGAGGTTCTTGTCCATGTCGCGCTCAGCCTGCACATAGGTCTCCTTCTTGCCGCGCTTCACCTTGAAGAGCGGCGGCTGGGCGATGTAGACATAGCCCTTCTCCAGCAGGGGTTTCATGTGGCGGTAGAAGAAGGTGAGCAGCAGGGTGCGGATGTGGGCGCCATCCACGTCGGCATCGGTCATGATGACGATCTTGTGGTAGCGGGCCTTCTCGAGGTTGAACTCGCTCTCGCCGATGCCAGTGCCCATGGCCGTGATCATGCTGCGGATCTCCTCATTGGAGAGCAGCTTGTCGATGCGCGCGCGCTCCACATTGAGGATCTTGCCCTTGAGCGGCAGTATGGCCTGGAAGCGCCGGTCGCGTCCCTGTTTGGCGCTGCCGCCGGCTGAGTCGCCCTCCACCAGGTACAGCTCGCACATGGCGGCGTCGCTCTCGCTGCAGTCAGCCAGCTTGCCCGGCAGCGACAGCCCCTCCAGGGCGCCCTTGCGGCGGGTGAGCTCGCGGGCCTTGCGCGCGGCCTCGCGGGCCTCAGCGGCGGTGACCGCCTTGTCGATGATCTTGCGCGCCAGCGAGGCGTTCTCCTCGAAGAAGCCGCAGAGGTGGTCATAGACCACGCTCTGCACGATGTCCTTCACCTCGGGATTCACCAGCTTGCCCTTGGTCTGGCTGTCGAACTGGGGGTCGGGCACCTTGCAGCTGACCACCGCGATGAGCCCCTCGCGCACGTCGTCACTCTCAAGGCTCATCTTCTCGTTCTTGATCATGCCCGAGCTGCGGGCGAACTTGTTGGCCGCGCGGGTGAGCGCGCTCTTGAAGCCCACCAGGTGGCTGCCGCCGTCGGTGGTGTTGATGTTGTTGACGAAGGTGAAGATGTTCTCGGCGTAGCCGTCGTTGTACTGCATGGCCACCTCGACCATCACCCCATCCTTCTCCTTCTCGATGGTGATGGGGGTGGCGTGCAGCACGTTCTTGGTCTTGCCCAGGTGCTTGATGAAGGCCGCGATGCCGCCCTCGAACACGAAGACCTGCTCCTTGGGCTCCTTGCCGCGCTCGTCGCGGAACTTGACCGTGAGGCCCTTGTTGAGGAAGGCGCGCTCGCGCAGGCGGTTGGCCACTGTGTCGGCGTTGAATTCGAGCACCGTGAACACCGCCTTGTCAGGCTTGAAGGTGATCTTGGTGCCAGTCTTCTTGGACTCGCCAAAGGTCTTCACCGGGCCCATGGCCGCGCCGCGCTCATAGCGCTGGCTGTGCACCTTGCCCTCCCGGCGCACCTCCACCTCCAGCCATTCTGACAGGGCGTTGACCACGCTCACGCCCACGCCGTGCAGCCCGCCTGAGACCTTGTAGCTCTCGTGGTCGAACTTGCCTCCGGCATGCAGCACGGTCATCACCACCTCAAGGGCTGACTTCTTCTGCTGCTTGTGGTACTCCACCGGGATGCCGCGGCCATTGTCAGTGACCGTGACCGAATTGTCGGCGTGCAGCACCACCTCGATGGTGTTGCAATGGCCGGCCATGGCCTCATCCACGCTGTTGTCCACCACCTCCCAGATCATGTGGTGCAGGCCATACTCATTGGTGGGGCCAATGTACATGCCGGGCCGCTTGCGAACAGCCTCCAGGCCCTCCAGCACCGTGATCTGGCCTGCACCATAATCTACGCTCTTCTTCTCTTCAGTTTTAGCCATTTTTCTCTTCAAGGAGGGTGACTCAAAACAGCATGTGGGCAGCCTGTTGACCAAAGTGGATAAGAAATAAAAAAGCCTGATTCCAAAAGGATTCTTGGATATCAGGCCTATCATACCCCTCGCGGGGCCGAAAATCAAAGGTTTTCAGATGGTGGTTCGGCCTATTTGGAGCCGTCTTTGCTGATCTTGGATTCAATGATGTCATTCTCTATGCGCTTGATGTCATCTTTGTTGATGGCCAGCACCTTGAGGCTGCACTTGTAGGTCTGAATTGTGCGGTCCACCACCTTGCCGGAATCTGCATCGCTGCGCACCACCTGGCAGAGCGCTCGCATGGGCCGTGAGATCCCCTGCACAGTGATGTCTGCCACCAGATAAGCATCCATGGCAATGGGCTCATCGCTCACCAGCGTCAAGCCCGCGCCAATGTTCTCCACAATGCCAGCTAAAAGGGTCTTGGGCATAGGGAGCACATGCAGCTTGGCCACCGTGGTATCCCGATAAGCCGGCTCCGAAGCCAAGACGCCTGCATAAGCGGCATCTATATTGTAATGCTTGATTTGCACAAAAACCTTTGCTTAATTCGGTGCTGAAACTGGATTATGGCAGTAAAACTTAATCTATTTTAGTTTTAACTTCGCAACTTGTCCAGCAATGATTTGTGAAACGAACTATAGGTGCCAATAAAACATGTGGCGAAAATCATCCATTTGGGCTTGGTTTTTCTGTTCCCTCCATCGCTCTTTCCGCCCATGCAAGCGCGGTTTCACGATCTTGAATGCGGCCTTCCAATTGCTCATCTTCAAGGCCTTCGAGGATCTCGCCAAATTTGGGCCCTGGCTTCAGGCCCATGCCGATGAGGTCATGGCCAGTGAGCAGGGGCTTGGGCAGAAGGCTGGCTTCCCTGCCCTGAGCCTCGAACTCTGCCAGCTTGGCTTTGCAGAAGCCCTGCATGCTCAGGTCGCCATGGCTGGCTGTGCAATCCACGCGATGCAGCTCCAAGAGCTCTGACAGGTCAGGCCGCCTGAGCAAGCGCTTGAGCTTGGATTCGCGCAGGCGGTCGGCGTGGCCCACCAGTAGGTGGTCGCGCACCAGGGTGCAGATGCCGCCAGAGAGCTCTTGGCCCAAGCGCAAGCGGCGGCAAAGGGCCTCGGCCATGACCGCGCCCACGGCTTCATGCCGGTTGAAGCGGATGCGGTCCCCTGGCTCGTGGCTGAAGCAAGCGGGCTTGCCGATGTCATGCAAGAGCGTGGCCCAAGCCAGGGCCGGGCTGGGATCGACCAGAGCTCCCAAGGCCAGCAGGGTGTGCGCCCAGACATCGCCCTCGGGATGGAACTGGGGCGGCTGCGCGCAACCGACCAGGGGCAGCAGCTCAGGGAGGAGAGCTTGCGCCAGGCCCAGCTCCATGAGCAGGCTCATGCCCCCGGCCCTGCCTGGGCAGAGCAACAGCCGGGACAGCTCAGCGCTCACGCGCTCCCAGGCCAGGCCCTGCAGCTGGGGCGCATAGGCCTTCATCGCTGCCGCGGTGCGCGGCTCAAGCTCAAAGCCCAGCTCGGCGGCAAAGCGCACGGCGCGCAGCACGCGCAGCCTATCCTCTTGGAAGCGGCGCTCCGGCTCGCCGATGGCGCGCAGCAGCCGGGCATCCAGGTCCGCAGAGCCGCCCACAAAATCCAGCACCTGCCCGCTCTCCGGGTCTTGGAACATCCCATTGACCGTGAAGTCGCGGCGCTGGGCATCGCGCTCAGGGGTGGTGTAGCGCACCTCATCGGGCCGCCGGCCGTCGCTGTACGCGCCATCATCGCGGAAGGTGGCCACTTCCACGGCCTGGCCCTGCTCCAGCACCAGCACCACGCCGAAGGCCGCGCCCACGGCCTCGGTGCGCTCAAAGAGCGCGCGCACCTGCTCGGGCCGGGCGGCGGTGGCCACGTCATAATCCTTGGGCGCACGGCCCAGCAGAAAGTCGCGCACGCAGCCGCCCGCGAAATAGGCGGTGTGGCCAGCGGCGCGCAAGCTGCTAATCACGTGGAGCGCGGCTGCTTTATTGTCCGATTGGAGGTCCATGAAGCTCCAGGATACATGTTGCTTCACCTGCGAGGCACATGGGCCCCCTTTCGGGTCTGCGATGCCCCAGCACTTAGCCGCACCCTGCGGGTGCGGGGCAGATGGCCCGGCTGAAGTGGGGGTCCCTCGCACTCCCCGAAGGGGACCCAAATGCCTTGCAGGCTAAACTAGCGCTTCCCTGCCCTGTTGACGGCAGCCGAGAGCGCGGCCACCTCTGCAGGCGCCAATTCGCGGAAGCGGCCCTCGGGCAGGCCGCCCAAGCTCACCGGCCCCTGCCGCACGCGCTTCAGGTCCAGCACGGTGAGGCCCACCTTGGCCGCCATCTTTCGTATCTGCCGGTTGCGGCCTTCCGTCAGCGTGATGCGGAAGCCGTCCTCGCCCATGAGCGCCACCTTGCAGGGCCGCGTCATCACCCCGTCGATGGCCAGGCCCTGGGCCATCTTCTTGAGCTGGCCCGCGCTCACTGCCGGGCCCACGCGCACCTCGTACTCCTTCTCCAGATGGCGGGCCGGGTCCATCAGGGCGTAGTGCAGCAGGCCATCGTTGGTGAAGAGCAGCAAGCCGCGCGAGTCGCGGTCCAGGCGGCCCACGGGGTTGAGCTCTGCGGCTTGGGGATGCCGAGAGATGAGCTGCATGACGATGCTTCCCTCGGCCTTGTCGCAGGTGGTGGCATAGCCGGTGGGCTTGTTGAGCAGCAGCACCACCCGGCTGGCCTTGAGCGTGGCCAATGCCAAACCATCCACCACCAGCACATCCTTGGACGGGTCCACTTTGGTGCCCAGCTCGGTCACCACCTGGCCATTGACCTTGACCTTGCCGGCCACGATCAGCTCCTCGGCCTTGCGGCGCGAGGCCAGCCCGCGGTCGGCGATGGCCTTCTGCAGGCGGATGCTCTGCGGCGCGCCCTCCACGCTCAGCCCAGGGCCTGGTAGAGGGCCAGGGCCGTGTCAGCCTTGTTCATCATATAGAGATGGATGCCCGGCGCCCCGCCCTTGAGCAGGCCCCGACATTGTTCCACGGCCCAGGCAAGGCCTGGCCCGGCTGCCGCGCCCGGCTCTTCGCCGCACGCCACCACCTTGGCCCGCAGGGCCTCAGGCACCCGAGTGCCAAAGTTGGCGTAGCGCGCCAGGCCTTTGACATCAAAGACCGGCATCACGCCAGGGACAATGGGCGCGCGTACGCCCGCAGCGCGAGCGCGCTTCACATAATCAAAATAGAGCGCATTGTCGAAGAAGAGCTGCGTGGTGACAAAATCAGCCCCGCCTTCCACCTTCCAGCGGAGCGCCTCCATATCAGCCTGGGCGCTCGCAGCCTCAGGGTGGGTCTCAGGATAACCGGCCACGCCCACGCAGAATCCCCAGCGCGAGCGGATGAAGCGCACCAGCTCGCCCGCGTTCTTGAAGCCGCCCGGCGCCTGGGTGAAGCCAGCCTCGCCCTTGGGCGGGTCGCCGCGCAGCGCCAGGATGTTCTCGATGCCCGCAGCCGCTAGCTGGTCCAGCACCTCGGCCACCTGGCTGGCGCTATGCCCCACGCAGGTGAGATGCACCAGCGGCTCCACGCCCGCGCGCTTGAGCCGGCTGGCCACCTCAAAGGCCATGCCCCGGTTGCTGCCGCCCGCGCCATAGGTGACCGAGATGAAGTCCGGCCTTAGGGACTTCACCGCAGAGATGGCCTGGAACAGCGGCTCAAGCTCTCCATCCCGCTTGGGCGGGAAGACCTCGAAGCTGCGCAGGGGCCGCTGCTGGGTGAACAGGTCTTTGATCTTCAACGTGACACCTTGGAAGAACGGGAGACGCGCAAGTCGCTAGAACGCCGAGCCTGAGGGCGCACTGCTCTGGGGGAAGCTGGCTTGCGGACCCGCGGGCGCGGCAGGCGGCTGGGCGCTTCCTCGTCAACGATCACAACCGTCCCTGCAGCTAGGTCACCCAAGCGCTGATACCGCGGGCTCAGAGCAACAAGGAGGATGCCGACCGTATAGATCATCTGGCCATCCACCATGAAGAGCAAGGAGCGCAAAATGGCCCTGCCCCAGCCTGGCATCTCGAGCGTATCCTGCCGCACCACCGTCAAATGGAGCAACCATTTGCCAGGGCTCTTGCCCCACCGCGCCATCCACCACCATTGCAGCAAGGCAAGGCATAGAATGGATGCGAAGATGAGCAAGGCGCATAGGATAATTGTCAACGCCCCCGCACCAGATTTCCCGGCGCTGAGGATGCCGCCCGCCATGGCACCAAGGACAAGCAAGAAAATGGGAATGAATAATAGCACGCTATCGAGAAGGCTTGCCAGCGCCCGGTGACCAAGGCTGGCCGCGCGCAATTCCTTGCCAGCTAGCTCAAGGTTGAATTCCCTATGGCGCCGGGTCCATGCATGGGCAGCCAGGAGAATCAGCACAGGAGCCAAGAGCATGATCCCATAAAAAATGAAAATCATGAACAGAAGGCCGAGCTCGGGATCCAGCTTAGGCCCAAACTTCCCCAAGGGGTTCGCAGCGCCTCGCAGTGCCAGCCCCCAAGCTCGCAAACGCCCAAGCTCGCTCTTCGTGAAAAGGACAGGCTGCCCTTCCACTTGCGATGCGATAGCGACATGAGCCCAATCGCCTTTCACGACCCATTCGAGCTTCCACTTGCCATCTTCCCGCATGAAGCCGGAGACTTGCTTCTGTTTCTTGTCCCCGATGAAAACAATGGGCTCACCGCTGAGCGTGCCGCAAGCCCAGCCCCCGTTGTAGCTTCCAACCAGATCCCAAGCCCCAGGGTCCGCTTCTCTTGGCAATGAATCAACGCTGGTGCTACGGATAAGGTTCGAATCCGCATAGAAAAGATGGAACTTCTTGCCATCAAAGCGCGCATCAAGGCTTGTGCAGCTTGAAGCCGTCTTGATATGAAGGCTGCCCTGGGGAGCCCAGCCATCCTTTCTCAGGGCCAGAAGCTGGAAATCCCCTGCTTCTTTCTCCGCGAGGAGCGCAGGAAGGCCATGATACAAGAAGGGATGTCCCAGCGATTTGAAGCCTGCAGGCGTGGCTAAGGCAGTGAGCGAATGACCATCCCAAACTGCTGCGCCCTGATCTGTGAATAGCCAGAGCTTGTCTTGCCCAGCCAGGAGGGATGGGGTGCCCACGATGGGCAAGGACCCGAGCAATTGGCCTTTTTGATATAGGCTCACATGGCCCGGGACATTAGCGCTTCCTTGAGCGCCGCCGGATTCCCCAGTGTAGTAGACATTGCCGTTCCATAGCGCTGCCCCGGATGCCGCTATCTTTTCAGAGCCTCCACGCAAAGCCACCTGCGTCGTCATCACAACAAAGAATGTGATGAACCCTGCCAGGCCCAATAGGAAGAGAGCGCCGGTCAAGATCCCCAGCTTCAAGAACAATGCTCGCTTGTCTTGGGCAGACTTGAAACCCTCAGGCGCGCTTTTGGGCATGAAGCGGCTCCGAAAACAAAAAAAGGCAGCTAGAGCCGCCTTCAGTCAGGCTGCGTGGCAACCTGTGATTTAAAAAAGATACCCGCAGCTTTCTTGCCTGCCCTTCGAACCGTCCCGCGCCTGCTGGCCATCGGGCCAGCAGGTTCCCGATTAAAATGGTGGAGCTGAGCGGGATCGAACCGCTGACCTCGTCGTTGCGAACGACGCGCTCTCCCAACTGAGCTACAGCCCCGAATGCCTCGGCCGTAAAAGCTCCGGCTTTTCTTCAACCCCAGGCTTGGGAACCCAGGGTGTCTGCTTCCATGCATGCACCCGACTCCGCCAAGGCTTCGTCGGGGCAGTTCCCTATTTGTCATCCCACCAAATAGGGACGGGAACTGGCGGAGAGGGAGAGATTCGAACTCTCGATACCCTTTCGAGTATGACGGTTTTCGAGACCGTTGCCTTCAACCACTCGGCCACCTCTCCCAGGCTGTCGGCCTCCAGCCGACAGCGTCCCTGGCCCCATAGCCATCTCAGGCTATGGGGCGGGCCGGCGACCGTGGTTATAGGCTCAGCCAGGCTGTTTGGATTTTTGCTTCCTTCTTCGCGCCCTAAAGAAGCCGCGCAGCATCTCGGCGCACTCCTCTTCAAGCACCCCGCCCTGCAGCTGCGGGCGATGGTTGAGCTTGGGATGCCCTGCCACCTGCAGCACGCTGCCGCAGGCTCCGGCCTTGGGGTCTGCGGCGCCGTAGACGATGCGCCCCACCCGCGCCCACACTGCGGCGCCCGCGCACATGGCGCAGGGCTCCAAGGTCACCAGCAGGGTGCAGTCGCTCAATCGCCAGCGCTTGAGCCTCTTGGCCGCCCGCTGAAGCACCTGCATCTCGGCATGGCCCGTGGGGTCAAAGCGCCCCTCGGTCACATTGTGAGCCTGGGCCAGCACGCAAGGCCGCGCGATATCCAGCGGGCCCTGGATGAGCAGGGCCCCCACCGGCACCTCGCCCAGCGCCGCGGCCTTGGCCGCCAGGCGCAGGGCCCGGCGCATCAGCCTCTCTTCTGCGCCCGGCTTGAGGGTGGGCATGGCCTGTGGCCCTAAAAGAAAAGCCCGAGGCATGGCGCCGAAGGGCTTCGAAAGTGGTGCACCCTGAGAGATTCGAACTCCCGGCCTTCTGGTTCGTAGCCAGACGCTCTATCCAGCTGAGCTAAGGGTGCGCGTCCCATGGATGATACCACAGGGCTTGGGGGTGGGATTATAGAAAAAAAGCGGCAAAGATGGCAACCACTATTTCTTTTCTCTTTTCTGGGTTTCGGCCCTTGGGTTAATATGGCGCCTCACCCGTGCAGGAGGACCCGATGTCGGCGAGCATCCCCGAGAAGTTTGAGAGCGTCTCTGTCCCATCCAAGGCCAATGTCTATTTCGGCGGGCGGGTGGTGTCCCACACCCTGCTCTTCAAGGATGGCACCAAGAAGACCCTGGGCCTCATCTTTGAGGGCAGCTTCAGCTTTGGGACCGAAGCTTCAGAGACCATGGCCATCGTGGCCGGCGCCTGCCGGGTGAAGCAGAAGGGTGAGAAGGATTTCGTCCCCTACGCCAGCGGCCAGGCCTTCAAGGTGCCCAGCCACTCCAGCTTCGACATCGTGGTGGAGAACGGCATCTGCGAGTATGTCTGCAGCTACGAGTGAGAGCCACGCCAGCCACGGCTCTGCCCGCCGCCCTTCACAAAAGGGCGGCTTTTTTTTGCCCGGCTCCCCTTTCTGCCCGGCCCAAGCCTTGACCCCCATGCTATGATGATTGGATGATATATTAGGCTTAAACTGTCCTTTGTGTGCCCAGTGAGCCCTGTTGCAGACATCTATGACCTGATCGTGGTGGGCGCCGGCCATGCCGGCTGCGAGGCGGCGCTGGCCTGCGCCCGCCTGGGCCGCCGCGTGCTGGTGCTGACCATGAGCCTGGACTCGGTGGCCCAGATGAGCTGCAACCCGGCCATCGGCGGCTTGGCCAAGGGCCAGCTGGTGCGCGAGATCGATGCCCTGGGCGGCGAGATGGGCAAGGCCGCAGACGAGGCCGGCATCCAATTCAAGCAGCTCAACGCCTCGCGCGGCCCGGCGGTGCGCGCCCCGCGCGCCCAATGCGACAAGTGGGCCTACCAGCGCCGCATGAAGCGCGTGCTCGAGAGCACCGCCGGGCTCGAGCTCAAGCAGGCGCAAGTGGAGAGCCTGCTGGTGGATGGGGAAGGGAAGCAGGTGCTGGGCGTGAGGACCACCCAGGGCGCCGAGATGAGAGGCCGCGCCGTGCTCTTGACCACCGGCACCTTCCTACGGGGGCTCATCCACATCGGCGATCAGCGCATCCCCTCGGGCCGCGCTGGCGAGCCGGCGGCCCAGGGCCTGTCGCGCTGCCTGCTAGAGCTGGGCTTTGAGCTGGGCCGGCTCAAGACCGGCACCAATCCCAGAGTGGACCGCCGCAGCCTAGACTTGAGCGGCATGACCGTGCAAGAGGGCGACCTCGAACCTCAGCCCTTCAGCTTTTCCACAACCCGCATCACTCAAGCCCAGGTGCCCTGCCATAGCATCAGGACCAGCGAAGAGACCCATGCCACCATCCGAGCCGCTATTGGCCGCTCACCCCTATACAATGGGGTCATCCAAGGCATAGGCCCAAGATATTGTCCCTCCATCGAAGACAAGGTCATGCGCTTCCCAGAAAAGACAGGCCACCAGGTCTTTCTGGAGCCTGAAGGCCGGGACACAGCAGAGATCTATCTCAACGGCTTGTCGACATCGCTCCCTGAGCCAGATCAGCTGGCATTCCTGCGGACGCTCCCAGGTTTTCAACAGGTTATGATCATGCGTCCCGGCTATGCCGTGGAGTATGACTTTGTGCCGCCCACCCAGGTCAAAGCCAGCCTCGAGACCCGGCAGCTGCGCGGCCTTTACCTGGCCGGCCAGATCAACGGCACCTCAGGCTATGAGGAAGCCGCGGCCCAGGGCTTGATGGCGGGGCTCAACATCCATCTGAGCCTCAGCGGGCAGCCGCCCCTGGTGCTGGGCCGCGACCAGGCCTACATCGGCGTGATGATCGATGACCTGGTGACCAAGGGAGCCCGCGAGCCCTACCGCCTCTTCACCTCCATGGCTGAGCATCGCCTGCGCCTGCGCAGCGACAATGCCGACCTGCGCCTGATGGGCCTGGGGCATGGGCTGGGCCTGGTGGGCGATGCCCAGCACCAGGCGCTGCTCGCGCGGCGCGCGCAGCTGAAGGACGAGCTGGCGCGCCTCAAAACGGGGGCGCTCGACCCCAGCCCGGGGCTGGATGCCGCCCTGGCCAGCCTGGGCTCAGCGCCGCTGGAGCAGCCCACAAGCCTGGCCGGCCTGCTCAAGCGGCCGGAGATCAGGCACCAGCATCTCGAGGCCCTGCAGAAGGGCGCGGGCCGAGAGCTGCCCCGCGCCCTCGCCGAAGCGGTGGAATCAGAGATCAAGTATGAGGGCTACATCGCCCGCCAAGAGCGCCAAGTGGCGCTGATGCAGGGCTTGGAGGCGAGGCTCTTGCCCGAGAGCCTGGACTACGCCCAAGTGCCGGGGCTCTCCCGCGAGGCGCGCGAGAAGCTAGAGCAGCTAAAGCCCCATTCGCTGGGCCAGGCCGGCCGCATCAGCGGGGTGAGCCCCGCCGATGTGGCCGTGCTAAAGGTGGCCTTGGATGCCGGGCGGCGGAGAAGGGAAGAGAGAGCGCTATGATGCAGACCTTGCGCACAGGATGTGAACGCCTGGGGGTGGCCTTGAGCGAGGGCCAGGCCCAGCGCCTGCTGGAATACAGGGACCATCTGCTGCGGGCCAATCAGCACCTGAACCTCACCAGCATCGTGGACCCTGAAGAGGCCCTGCACAAACATCTTGTCGACAGCCTAGCGCCGCTGGGCCTAGCCGCGCTCAAGCCCGGCGGCCTGTGGGTGGATGTGGGCAGCGGCGGCGGCCTGCCTGGCATGGCCTTGGCCCTGGCCCGCCCCGGCCAAAAGGTGGCTTTGGTGGAAGCCACCCAAAAAAAAGCCGGCTTCTTGGAAGAGGCGATCCGAGCCTTTTCGCTGCAAGACCAGGTTCAAGTGCTGGCCCGGCGCGCCGAAGAGCTGGGGCAAGACCCGACCTGGCGCGGCAAGGCCGATGCCGTCTTCTTCAAAGCCGTGGGCAGCCTAGCCGAGATCTTGGAGCTGGGCCTGCCCCTGCTCAGGCGGCAGGGCCTGCTGGTGGCGCTGAAAGGCCCCAAAGCCGAAGAAGAGATCGCACAGGCCGCCAAGGCCCTGCAAGTGCTGGGCGCCCGGGTGGAAGCGCGCCAGCCCTACACGCTGCAAGGGGGCGAGGCGCGCTGCCTAGTGCTGGTGCGCAAGCTAGCTGACACCCCGCCCGCGTACCCGCGGGCCAATGGCACCCCCAAGAACAAGCCCTTGATCTAATCCTTGTTCCACGTGGAACAAGGCGGGCTAGGAAAGCCTCAACGCCGCGTTTGTTCCACGTGGAACAGAGCGGTCCTTGTTTGGGTTGGATTGTTCAAAAGCTGCGACCAACTTTTTCAAGCAGGCCCTCCCCTGGGCTTGGCCCCAGGCTTTCTGCCTCTTGTTCTTTGATTTTCTCCAAAGCTTTCTCCCCCGGCAGTGAAGATGGAATCGGGGTCGATAAGCTCTGGATAAGAAGCTCTCAAGGATGCTCTGCATGCTGCTGACTCGGCTTGAACTCAGGCAATTCAGGAACCTTGAAGCCGTGGACTGGCAGCCGCATGCCCGCACCAACCTGCTCTTGGGCGCCAATGCCCAGGGCAAGACCAATGTGCTCGAGGGCATCTACCTGCTGGCCACCACCAAGAGCCTGCGCGGTGCTGGCGACCCCGAGATGATCGCCCATGGCCAGGGCCAGGCGCGCCTGGCTGCCATCCTGCGGCGCGAGGCCGCTGGCAGCCTGCGCGAGCTGGAGCTGCAGCTGGAGCGCGAGGGCAAGCGCGGGCTCAAGCTCAACGGCAAGGCCGTGCGCAAGAGCAGCCAGCTCTTCGGCCAGCTGATCGTGGTGCTCTTCACGCCCGCAGACCTGGGCCTGGTGCAGGCCGGCCCCGCGGCTCGGCGCACATGGCTGGACCTGCTGCTCTCGCAGGCGCACCCCGCCTACCTGGAGCATGCCCAGGCCTTTCATCAGGCCCTCAGGCAGCGCAACGCCGCCTTGAAGAGCCTAGCCGAGGGCCGCGGCTCGCGCGCGCTGGTGGAGGCCTTTGACGAGGGCCTGGCTGCCGCCGGGGCTGAGCTCTTGAGCGCTCGCCTGCGCGCCGTGCAGCGCCTGGAGCCGCTGGCCGCCAGAGCCCAGGCCCAGGTGGCAGGCCAGGGCGAGGCCCTCACCCTGCGCCTGCAGAGCAGCGTGCTGAGCCTGGGCCCGGGCGAGGCCCTGCCCAGCGTGGAGGACCTGCGCCAGCTCTACCTGCGGCGGCTGGCCGACACCGCCCGCGAGGAGGCGGCCCGCGGCATCACTGTGGCGGGGCCGCACCGCGACGACCTGGAGCTCTGCCTGGATGGGAAGCTGGCCCGCGCCTTCGCCTCGCAGGGCCAGCAGCGCACCACAGCGCTGGCGCTCAAGCTGGCCGAGGTGGAATACCTGCGCCAGGCCCTGGGCGAGCACCCGGTGCTGCTGCTGGATGACGTCTTGAGCGAGCTGGACGGCCGGCGCCAGGCCGCCCTGCTGGCCCTGCTGGATGAGCGGGTGCAGACCTTCTTGACCAGCACCCATGCCGAGGCCCTGCCCTTTGCCCCGGGCCAGGTGCTCGCGGTCTCAGAAGGGCGCCTGCTCAAGCAGGCGGACTAGGGAGGCCCCATGGCCAAGCAGCTGCGCAGCGAAAAGACCCTCTCCATCAAGGACATCATCGAGCACAGCCCCAAGCTCGCGCGCCTTGGCGTGCTGGATGAGGGCACCGGGCTCGACATCCACCGCCATTGGGAGGCAGTAGTGGGCGATGCGCTGGCGGCCAAGACCCGGCCCCTGCGCTTTCGCCAAGGCACCCTGACCGTGGCCGTGAAGAGCCCAGCCTGGATGCAGCAGCTCACCATGATGAAGCCCCAGCTGCTGGCCCGCTTGGCCGCCGCGCTGGGCCGCGAGGCCGTGCGCGACCTGCGCTTCACTTTGACTGACTTCGACCTGAAGAGGCCCCAATGAGACCCAAGCCCCAGACCCTGGCCCTGCTCAGCCTCTCCGCTGCCCTGGCCTTGAGCCCGCTGCTCTTCTACCCTCAATGCCAGAACATCTTCTGGACCAGCGAATCGGCCCTGGTGCGCACCCTGGCGCCACTGGCCTTCGCCCTGGCATGCCTAGCGTGGCCCGAGGAGGGCGTGTGGCGCGAGAAGGGCCTGCGTCCCCTGGCCTGGCTGGCCAGCGCCTTCTTTGCGTGGATGGCCTTGAGCGGGGCTCTGTGCCTGCGCAGGGACTTGGCGCTCAGCACCCTGCTGGAATGGCTGAGCTATCCGCTGGCCTTTGCCGCGGCCTGGCGCGCGGGCGGCGATGCGGCCAAGCGCGGCCGCCTGCGCGCCGCAGTCATGCTGGCCGGCGCGCTGATGGCCGCCTATGGCCTGGCGCAGAGCCTGGGCTGGGACTTCCTGAATTGGAACGCCAACTTCGATGCCCGCGGATCCAGCACCCTGGGAAATCCCAACTTCTTCGGCGGCCACATGGCCCTGCTGCTGCCGCTGGCCCTGGCCATGGCGCTCGAGCCGAGCGCCAGCTGGGCCTGGCTGCTGCTGCTGCTCCTGGGCCTGGGCCTCTTCAGCTCGGCCACCCGCGGCGCCCAGCTGGGCGCTGGCCTGGGCATTGGCATGGTGCTCGCCCTGCAGCGCTCAGCGCTCAAGCCCGTCTGGCAGGCCCGCAAGCGCTGGATCCTCTCGTCCAGCCTCGGGCTCTTGGCCCTGCTCGCCGCTCTGGTGCTGCTCGCCAGCATCCCCAGCCTGCGCGCCCAGGCCCTGGGCCGTCCCAGCCTGCGGCCCGTGGTGAGGGTGGCAGATGTCACGCTCGCCAATCTGCTGCGCGGCAGCGAGGTCTTCAAGGGCGGCGGACAGTCCGCCTTTGAGCGCAGCTACCTGGCCCGCTGCAGCATGGCCATGGCCGGCCAGCACCCCCTGCTGGGCGTGGGCCCGGGCAACTTCCGCATCTATTTCCCCACCGTACAGGCCAGCGCCATCCCCAAGGACCGCATCAAGGACTTCCCCTACGTCATCAGCGAGCACAGCCACAACGACTGGGTGCAGATGGCGGCCGAGGGCGGCTTCATGGCCGCGCTGCTGCTGCTGGCCCTTGAAGCAGGCTTCTTCCTCATCATCTTGCGCCGCCTGCCGGCAGCCGGCCCGGCCCGCGGCCTGGCCGTGGGCAGCCTGGCGGGGCTCGCGGCCCTGGAGGTGCACGGCCTCTTCAACTTCCCCTTCCTCATCCTGCCCACCCAGATGACCGCCTGGGCCCTGGCAGCCCTGGCCCTGCGCGAGGCGCTGACCCTGCTGCCGCAGGAAGCGGCAGCGCTGCCAGCGGAGGTCAGCCCTGTGCTCAGGCGCCGCCGCGCCTTCTTGCGCTGGCTGAGCTTTGGCCTGGCCGCGGCCCTGGCCCTGGGCATGGCAGCCTGGGCCTGCCTGAGCTTCATACCTGACCGCCTGCTCTGGGAGGGATCGGCCGAGGTGCAGGCCGACAACTTCAGGGACGCCGAGTCGCGGCTCAACAAGGCTCTCTCGCTTCAGCCGCGCAACGACAGGATCATGAACCAGCGCGCCATGGCCTATGCCCGCCAGTTCTACACCCTGCAGGCCACGGTGGAATGGAACGAGGTGCTCAAGCTGGACCCCTGGAACGCCGAGGTGCGCGTGCGCCTGGGCCGCGCCTACCTTGAGCTCAGCCAGCTCAAGCAGGCCGAGGAGGCGATGGCGCCGGTGGCGGCGCAGCAGCCCAACTTCACCGCGGTCTACGAGCCGCTGGGCGCCTGCCGCTACCAGCAGAAGGAGTACGCCGAGGCGCTCAAGACCTACCAGCAGGGCGAGGCCTGCGGGGCCGCGCTGCAGGTGATGCTTGAGAACCAAGCCGCCTGCCTGGGCAACCTGAACCGCCTGGATGAGGCCATCGGCGTGCTGCAGAGGGCGCTGGAGAACGAGCCGGGCAGCGTGGCGGCCATCAACAGCATGGCCATCACCTGGCTGCGCAAGGGCGACAAGGCCGAGGCCCGCAGCTACGCCCAGCGCTGCCTTGACTACAAGCCGGACGACCCCACCGCGCTCAAGATACTCTCCCTCACCCGCTGACGCCATGAGCCCAGAGCATCGCAGAGCCTGGCTGGCGGGGGCCCTGGCCTTTGGCGCCATGGCGGCCTGTGCCCTCCCCAGCCTGAACCCCGTGTTCAACGCGGATGACTCGCCCGAGACCGCGGCCTGCGCCGCCACCCTGGGCATCCAGCATCCGCCGGGCTATCCCTTGGCCAGCCTCACTGGCCGCCTGGCCGTGCTTGCCCTGCCCGGCAACCCTGGCCTGGCCTGCAGCGCGCTAGCGGCGCTGTGGGCCAGCCTGGCCTGCGGGCTCTTGGCCGCCTGCATCTTCCTGCTGCTCAGCCGGGGAGCAGGTTTGCGCGCGCTGCCCGGCCTGCCTGCTGCGCCGCGCCGCCGCGAGCCGCTGGCTTGGCTGCTGCCCATGGCCGCGAGCTTGAGCGGCGGCTTGTGGCTGGGCCTGGGCCGCACCTTCTTCAGCCAGGCCCTCTCATCCAAGGGCGGCATCTACACCTTGCAGGCCGCGCTGGTGGCGCTGGCCCTGCTGCTCACCCAGCTCTGGGAAGAGGATGTGGCCCCTTTGCGGCTGCAGCCGCAGTCCAGCCGCTTGCGCCTGCTCAAATCGCGCTGGGCCCTGCTGCTGGCCCTGGCCCTGGGCTTAGGCCTGGCCAACCATTGGGAGACCGAGCTGCTGCTGCTGCCAGCCCTGGCACTGCACGCCAGCCTGCTGCTGCCCGGCCTGCGCCTGGACCCGCGTCTTGGCCAGCACAAGGCCTGGCAGCCCCTGGCCTGGATGCTGGGGCTGCTCGCGCTGGGCCTCAGCCTGTGGCTATACCTGCCCCTGCGCAGCCGGCTCAGCCCGGCGCTCGACTGGGGGCATCCCGACACCTGGCCGCGCTTCTGGTGGTGCCTGCTGCGCCAAGAATACACCGCCACCGAGGCCGGCCTCTTACGCAACCTGGCAGACGGCGACCTGTCTGGCGCCTCGGCGGCGCTCGGCGTGGCGGCCAGCCAGGCCGGCCGCATGCTCAGCCTCCTCGTGAGCGACATGGGCCCGGCTTGGCTGCTGGCCCTGCTGGGCCTGCCCGTGCTGGGCTTCGCCTTCCGCCGCAGCCGCCAAGCCCTGATGCTGTCGGCTCTCTTCATGGCCGGGGCGCTGGCCCTCTGCTTCTGGTTCCAGCTCAAGCCCGAGATGGCCTGGGTGATGGATGTGTTCCTCATCCCGCTCTACATGGTAGAAGCCCTGCTGGCCGGGCTGGCCCTGGGCTGGCTGGCTGAGAGGGTGCGCAAGCGCTTGGAGCGGCAGGGGCAGAAAGCCTGGGTGCGCATGATGCTGGCCGCGCTGATGCTGAGCCTGCCGCTGGCTTGGGGCTTGAAAGCCCTGCCCAGCCTGAGCCAGCGCAACAGCTTCGAGGCTTGGGACTTTGGCCGCGACCTGCTGGCCTCGGGGGACCGCAAAGGCCTGCTGCTGGCTGAGGGCGACTTCTATGCCATGCCCTGCTTCTACCTTCAGCAGGTGGAGGGCCGCCGGCCAGACCTGACTGTGCTCACCTCCGCCTTCTTGACCCAAGATTGGGGCTTGGCGGACGTGGAACATCAGCACCCAGAGCTGGGCATCAGCGCCAGCGCGGGCCTGGGCCAGGGCAGTGGCGCGGCCTTCAGCACCACCCTGCGCCGCCTCATCGCAGCCAATGCCAGCCGCAGCATCGCCACCTCGCTCTTCCAAGACAGCGTGGCCCAGGCCCTGCCCGAGACCCAGGGCCGCTGGGGCGTGAGCGGCCTGTCCCTGCGCCTGGACCCGGCCAAGGGGGCGCAGGCAGACGCCAGGATGCTGGGCCTGTGGGCCAGCCAGCGCACGCGGCATGAGGCCCTGCAGCCGGACAGCAGCCTGCCTTCCACCCGCCTGATGCTCAGCAACTATGCCAGCGAAGCGGTGATGATGGCCGATGCCCTGGAGGCTGAGGGCCGCGCTGCCATTGCCGAGGGATATTATAGGGAGGCTCTGCGCCTGGCCCCAGCCATCAACATCGCCGAGGTGCGCACCCACTATGCCCTGGCCCTGGCTGGCCACAAGCAGATGGAGGCGGCTGAGGCCCAGCTCAAGCTGGCCATCAGCGCCAAGCCCATCTTCGAGTCTTGGGCTGACCTGGGCGCGGTCTACATCATGCAGCAGCGCTGGCCCGAGGCTGAGGCGGCGGCGCGCCAGGCCCTGGCCCTGCGGCCCGGCGCTGCCACCGCAAGCAGGATCTTGGAGCTGGCCTTGAGCCGTCAGAGAAAATGAAAGGCCCGGCGATGGGCCGGGCCTTGGGGGGAACCTGGCGCACAAGGTGCTAGCGGTACTCTCCCGCCACCACCTTCCTCAGATCCGCCACCTCTTGCATCAGCCGCTCTTCGCCCCAGCCCAGGCAGCGGGCCATGACCTCAGCCACCTTGAGGACGCCAGGGTGGTCCGGGGCCAGCACCAGGCCCAAGAAGCTGCGGCGCAGGTAAAAGTCGGCCAGATGCCGCGCATCCTCTTGCAAGCACGCCCAGTCAGCCTGGGCCAGGATGGCGGGAAGGGAAGGGTCTACCGGGCCGAGCAAGCCCTGGTGCCTGCGGCCAGCCTCCAGCAGGGCCTGCGCGCTGCGGCCGTAGGTCTGGGCCAGATGAAGGGCAGTGCCGGGCGGGAGGCTGTGCGCTTGGGCCAGGGAGCTTGCCAGCGCTTCCACGCCCTGCTCTGGCGCGCCAGGCAAGGGCAGCTTGGCAGTGAGGCAGGGCGCGGGCTTGGCGCCCAAGGCTGACACACAGGCATCCACCGCCTTGGCGCAGAGGCTGCGATAGGTGGTGAACTTGCCGCCGCTCATGCTCAGCACCCCGCCATCCCAGCGCAGCAGCGCCTCGCGGCTGTGGGAAGAGGGATGGGCCGGGTCCGCGCCCAGGGCTGCCAGGGGCCGCACGCCCGCATAAGTGGCCCACACATCCTTGCGCTTGAGCGCGGCCCCGGGCAGCACGCGGCTGGCCTCGGCCAACAGGTAGTTCACCTCGTCCTCCTCAGCCCGCAGGTGGCCCAGGTCGCCGGAGAAGTCAGTGTCAGTTGTGCCCACCAGGCTGGCAGGGCGGCCCTCCAAGGCCCAGGGGATGACGAAGAAGACGCGGCCATCCTGCTGGGCGCTGATCAGCAGGGCCCGCTCGCCGGTCAAAGGCCGGGTGATGAGGTGGATGCCCTTGGCCTTGCGGACCAGCGGGAGCGCCCCAGGCGCGGCCAGGCCCAGCACCTCATCGGCCCAGGGGCCCGCGGCGTTGAGCAGCATCTTGGCCCGCACCGCAGCCTCCACGCCTGCCTCCTCATCGCGCAGCACCACATGGATGGAGCCCAGGCCGCTGGATTGCACGCTGCGCAAAGGGCAGTAGTTGAGGCAGCTGGCGCCAGCCTCGCGCGCGGCCAGCACGTTCTCGAGCACCAGGCGCGCATCATTCATGCTGCAATCCCAGTACAGGGCCGCGGCCCTCAGGCCCCTGGGCTCCAGCGAGGGCTCCAGCTTGAGCGCCGCGGCCCGGGAGATCATGCGGTGGTTGTGCACATTGCGGAAGCTGGCCAGCAGGTCGTAGAGCCAGAGCCCGGCCCGCACCTGCCAGGGCCCGCGAAGGTCACCCTGGTAGATGGGGATGAGGAAGGCCTGGGGCCGCACCAAGTGGGGCGCCAGATGGGTGCTGAGCAGGCGGCGCTCGCGGCAGGCCTCATGCACCAGGCCCAGCGCGGCCTGCTCCAGATAGCGCAAGCCGCCGTGCACCAGCTTGGTGCTGCGGCTGCTGGTGCCGCTGGCCCAGTCAGCCTGGTCGATCAAGAGGACCTTGAGCCCGCGCAGGGCCGCATCGCGGGCCGCGCCCGCGCCATTGATGCCGCCGCCGATGATGAGCAGGTCCCATTCTTCCTTGCAGAGCTGTTCGAGCCTGGCACGCGCCATGACATCCTTTGAGCTTGGGAGTGGATGATGAAATCATACACCGAATACCTGGTCTTCAACACCGCCAAGCCGCGCGAGATCATCAACATCACCCGCCAGCTGGAGCAGTGCCTGGCCAAGAGCGGCATCAAGGAGGGGCTGATGCTGGTCAATCCCATGCACATCACGGCCAGCGTCTTCATCAATGACGCCGAGCCTGGCCTCTACCTGGACATAGAGGAGCTGCTGGAGAGGTTGGCCCCAGCGGGCCGGCCCTACCACCATCACCACACCGGCGAGGACAATGGCGACGCCCACCTGAAGCGCCAGCTGCTGGGCCAGCAGGTCACCTGCCCATCACCGCAAGCCGCTTCGACTTCGGCCCCTGGGAGCAGGTGCACTACTTCGAGTTCGACGGCCAGCGCAAGAAGCGCGTGCTGGTCAAGGCCATCGGCGAATGAGCCCTGAGGAGCAGGTCAAGGCCCTGGCCCGCGCCGCTGGCTTCAGCCTCTGCGGCATCGCCCGAGCTGGCCAGCCGCCGCAGAGCCTGGCAGGCTTGAGGAGCTGGCTTGGCCAGGGCTATCATGCCGGCATGGCATGGATGGAGCGCCAGGCTGAGAAGCGGCTGGACCCGCGCAAGGTGCTGGAGGGCTGCCAGAGCCTGATCTGCCTGGGCCTCTACCACGACCCAGGCCGGGGCAGGGAAGGGGAGCAGCCAAGCGCCGGCCGCGTGGCCCGCTATGCCCGCGGCGAGGACTACCACCGGGTGATGGAGCGCAAGCTCAAGGCCCTGGAGGCTGAGCTGGCAAGAGCCTTCCCCGCGCCAGCCAGCTTCCGCAGCTATGCTGACACCGGCCCTGTGGCAGAGAAGGCCTGGGCCGCGGCCGCGGGCCTGGGCTGGCAGGGCAAGAACAGCTGCCTCATCAACGAAGGCACAGGGAGCTACCTGCTGCTGGCTGTGGTGCTCAGCAGCCTGGGCCTGAGCGCGGATGCGCCAGGCTTGGACCGCTGCGGCAGCTGCCGGCTCTGCCTTGAGGCCTGCCCCACCCAGGCCCTGGTGGCGCCTGGAGTGCTGGATGCCCGGCGCTGCATCAGCTACCTGACCATCGAGCACAAGGGCCCGCTGCCCCAGGAGCTTGAGGCCGGCATAGGCGACAACGCCTTTGGCTGCGACATCTGCCAAGGGGTCTGCCCCTGGAACCGCAAGGCCCCGCCTGCCGCGGATGCGGCGCTCAAGGCGCGGCCCGAGCTGGAGCAGCCTGACCTGCAGGCTTGGCTGGCCATGGATGCCGAGGCCTTTGCCCAAGCCTTCAAGCACACCGTGCTCCGCCGCGCCAAGCTGGAAGGCCTTCAGCGCAACGCGCGAGTGGTGCTCAGCAACATGAGAAAGGAAAGCGATGCGCCTGGAATATGACCACGGGGTGTTCCTGCCAGACCTGGGCTTGTGGCTGGATGCGCATAGCAGCCGGCCCAAGCACGCGGGCTTTGTGTCGCACGCCCACAGCGACCATGCCTTCTGGCACGCCAGCACCCTGGCCAGCGCCGCCACCCTGCGCCTGATGCGCGCGCGCCAGCCCCGGCCGGATGCCCAGGTGGAGAGCCGCGCCTTCATGCAGCCCTTCGAGTTCCGCGGGGCCAGGCTCACCCTGCTCCCAGCCGGCCACATCGCGGGCAGCAGCCAGATCTTGGTGGAGCACCAGGGCGAGCGCCTGCTCTACAGCGGCGACATGCGCCTGCGGCCGGGCATTGGCTGCGAGCCCGCAGTCACGGTGAAGGCCGACATCCTGGTGATGGAGAGCACCTTTGGCCGGCCTGAGTATCTCTTCCCGCCGGCCAGCCAGGTGCTGGAGTCAGTGGCCGCCTTCTGCCGCCGCTGCCTTGAGGCGGGCGAGACCCCGGTGCTGCTGGCCTACAGCCTGGGCAAGGCGCAAGAGGCCCTGCTGGGCCTGGCGCCCTGGGGATTCGAATTCGTGGTGCATCCGGCCATCGCCGACCTGAACGAGGCCTACAAGGCCCTGGGCTATCATTTCCCCGTCTGCCATGTGGCAGGGAACCAATCGGCGCAAGGCCGGGTGGTGATCTGCCCTCCGCAGGGCCGCAGCAACCCCCTGCTCTCTGGCCTCACGCGCAAGCGCACGGCCCTGCTCTCAGGCTGGGCCGCAGACAAGGGCGCCAAGTACCGCTTTCAGGCTGACGAAGCCTTCCCGCTCTCGGACCATGCCGACTTCAGTGAGCTGCTGGCCTATGTGGCGCGCGTGGAGCCCAAGAAGGTCTACACCGACCACGGCTATGCCGCAGACCTGGCCAGCCACCTGCGGCGCCAGGGCCTGGATGCCCAGGCCCTGGGCGTGGCCGAGCAGATGGAGCTTATATAAAGCGTTTTGTCTCGCCCTGTTGGGCTGGGAATAGATTTTGGCAGGCTGCATTTCATCCCGGGGTAGGCAGGCCCTGAAGGGAGCAGGAGGGGCCCCACTCCTGGGGTATCCTGGCCCGGAAGGGCCTGCCTGCCCATAGGGCGAGATAATCTCACCGCGATTGCCACTGCCTTTATCATTAGGAGCAATACATGAAGAAGATCCGCCTAGGCGTTGTGGGCACAGGCTTGGCTGTCGAGCGCCTGCACCTTCCGGCCTTGAAGAGGCTGAAGGACCGCTTTGTGCTGCAGGCCTGCGCCGGCCGCGATGCGGCCAAGGCCCGCGCCTTTGCCAAGCGCCACGGCTTCTTGGGCAGCGAAGGCAAGGCCGAAGCCCTGCTCAAGCGAAAGGACGTGGACGCCCTGCTCCTGTGCCTGCCCATAGAGCTCAACGCTGCCTGGGCGCTCAAGGCGCTCCGCGCTGGCAAGCCCAGCCTCTGCGAGAAGCCAGTGGCCGCAGAGCGCAGCCAGGCCCGCAAGCTGATGGCGGCTGCCAGCGCCAAAGGCGCGCCCCTGATGATGGTGGCCGAGAACTATGTCTTCTGGCCGCACATGGCCGCAGCCGTGGATATCGTGAGCCGCGGCAAGCTGGGCGCGGTGCGCCTGGCCCTGGTGCACCATGTGCAGGACGCCCGCCGCTCTGGCGAGTGGCTGACAGCCTGGCGCACCAAGCCCCGCTTCAAGGGCGGCTTTGTGCTGGACGGCGGCGTGCACTGGGCCGCCCTGCTCAACCGCATTCTGGGCCAGCCCAAGCGGGTGCATGCCGCGCCCTCGCTCTTCGACAAGGGTTTGCCTCCCATGGACGCCGCTGCCGCGCTCATCGAATACAAGAGCGGGGCCCGCGCGCTCTGGGCCACGGCCTACAGCGCCAGCGCTGGCCCTGAGCCCCTGCTCAGCGTGCATGGCGACCAGGGCAGCCTGGCCATCTATTGGGACCGGGCCGAGTGGCGCCAAGCTGCCAGCGAGGGCGTCAAGGTTCTGCGCTCGCCCATGGACAGCTACGAAGCGGAGTGGCGCCACTTTCATGACGCGCTCACGCGCGGCACCCGCCTGGGCTACAGCCTGGGCCAGGCCGTGGATGACCTGGACCTGATGCTGAAGGTTTGTGCCTGCTGACAACGAAAAAGGGGAGCCTTTCGGCCCCCCTTTTCCTCTTGCTCGCAGTGAATTCAGGTCACTTGCTCAAGCTGGGCGCGCTGATCTTGAGCACCACCCGGCGATTCTGGGCCCGGCCATCCGCAGTGTCGTTGCTGGCCACCGGCTGGCTCTCGCCATAGCCAGTGCTGGCCAGGATGCTGGCAGCGGGCACGCCCTGGACCAGGAAGAAGTTCTTCACCGAGTCAGCGCGCTGCTGGGAGAGGGTCTGGTTGAAGGAAGCATCGCCCACGTTGTCAGTGTGGCCTTCGATGATGATCTTGTCCTGGCTGTATTTGACCAAAATGGCCGCCACCTTGGCCAGCTGGGTTTGGCCGTCTGAGCTCAGCGCGCTGGAGCCGCTGGCGAACTTGAGGCTGTCGCCAGCCAAGACCACCAGCAAAGTATTGTCCTGCTGCTTCTGCACCGCGATCTGCTGGGCGATCAGGTCAGCCTTCTGCTGGTCCATGTAAGCGCCGATGCCCATGCCCGCGCCAGCGCCCAAGGCGCCGCCAGCCAGTGCACCGATGAGCGCGCCCTGAGTGCGGCCCTGCGCCTGGTTGGGCTGCTGGTTGCCAATGATGCCGCCAGCCAGCGCGCCCAGAGCTGCGCCAGTGCCGCCGCCGATCAGGGCGCCGTTGGAGGTGCTGGTGGCGCAGCCTGCGCAGAGCAGGCTGCCAAGGATAAGGAAGAGGATGGTGTTGCGCATGCGCACTCCTAGAATTGGGAGTTGAAGATGGCGGAGAGAGGGGGATTCGAACCCCCGATACCCTTTCGAGTATACACGCTTTCCAGGCGTGCTCCTTAAACCACTCGGACATCTCTCCAGGCTGCGCTCAGTTCCTAGAGCCTTCAGGGCCTGAAGCCTGCCATTAGGTAGGGGAGTATAAAGCCCGCTGTGTTTTCAAGTCAAACATTAAGGTTATTCTACCCCCAGAAAGGCCTTGCAAGCGATATGGGGCTTGTGGTAAGGTTTCGGTAATTTTCAAGGTATGGACAACCGTTTTGCTTTCTCATTTTGAGCAATGCGGCCCTTAGGCCGTGTCACGGGAGACTGTCTGCCCATGGTGAACCGCTATAGCGCCCGACTGATCTTTGCTTTTGCGCTAGCCGCACTCGTCTGCTCCTCAGCTGCTGCTGCTGAAGCGAAGACAAAGCCTGCCAAGGTCAAGCTGCTGTCCAGCACCCAAGACCTCATCGAGAACACCTACATTGACCGCGGCCGCCTGCAGGGCGTCAAGGTGGGAGACCGCTACAAGATCTACGATGCGGATGGCACCCAGGTGACCACGGTCATCGTGACCGCCATCTATGACCGCATGAGCGCCGTGAAGATAGTGGATAGCGAGCTGCTCAAAGACGGCATGCTGGCCAAGAAGAGCGGCCACAAGAGCTATGCGCCCTTCTCAGCCTTGGGCGGCCGTCGGCCAGCGCCTGCTGTCACCATCAGCTCTGGCAAAAAGAAGAAAACCACTCCCATTGCAGGCACGCCCGCACCGGCTAGCCCGACTGCCGATGCTGGCGTGCCTGCCCCGCCCGCTGCCCCTGGCGCTGATGCTGGCGTGCCTGCCCCGCCCGCTG
>Ga0302319_10000755_pt1 | contig 72591 bp, 44 predicted proteins | sample Bog_T0_2_FD_203319 | JGI IMG/M metagenome (GOLD analysis project Ga0302319, IMG submission 203319) | Peat permafrost microbial communities from Stordalen Mire near Abisko, Sweden - Bog_T0_2 | ecosystem: Environmental > Terrestrial > Soil > Wetlands > Peat | place: Sweden: Abisko, Stordalen Mire...
CAGAGCCCGACTCCGCTTCACCGGCCGAGATCAGAGTCAACCAGAACCCGACTCTCGGCATAACCAAAAACAGCGAACGGCAAATGCGCAAAACAGAAACTGTCTCAACTTAGGGGGTCACCCCAGTAAACAGAACCCATCTTTTTACTTCATTTCCATTCATTTTCGGCCCCTTCCGGTCGATTTTTGACGCCAAACGAGGCTCAAAACAGCCCAATTCGAGGAGCCTTTTGGAGCCTCCGGGATAGACGTGGAGTTCGGCGGAGACTTCGGCTTTCTTGAGAGTGACAAAATGCACTACCTCGCCATGCCCGAACTCGCCTGATTTTGACGCAGGAAAATGCCCTAATCGAGTTCCCGCAGCGGACGTGAGTATGCGAAGGTCCCAACGAATAGGACCGCGGCTGTGCCTGCCATGATCGACAGCGCGCGACCGGTGGGAATGTGCCGAGACAGTTCGCCGGCGATCAACGCGCCCAATGGCGGCAGCCCCAGGAAACTGGTGGTGTAGATGCTCATGATGCGTCCGCGCATCTCGTCCGACGACAGGTGCTGAATGCTGATGTTGAAGCAGGAGATCATCAGGATTCCGTTATACCCCTCGAAAAGCGCCAGGGTCGCCGATAACAGGAAGATGTGACTGTTGCTGAAGGCAATGATGGCCATGAAGAAGACCACTCCGCAGGCGGTCAGGACCCGGCCGCGATGCGGGATGACCCCCCGCGCCGCCACGGTGATGGCGCCCAGCAAGGCGCCCAGGCCCGAGCAGGCCAGCAGCCAGCCCAAACCGCTCTCTCCGGCGTGCAATTGCTCTCTGGCGAAGTAGGGAATGAAGGTGAGAAACGGGATACCGAGAAAGCTCACCACGGCTGTCATCCAAAGCAAAACCCTCATCTCGGGCTCGCTGCGCAGATAGGCAAATCCGCCTCGCAGGCTGGCCCACATGCTTTGGTGGTGCGACCGGATCTCCTTGGGGTAGCGAATGTGAAGCAGGGCCCAGATGACGGCAAGGAAGCTCAAGCCGTTCAGAAAGAAGTTGCCCGCCACGCCGAACAGCACCATCGCATAGCCGCCCAGCGACGGCCCCAGGATGCGCGACATGTTGAACTGCGCCGAGTTGAGGGCGATGGCGTTGGTCAGGTCTTCGCGCTTCACCAGCCGGGGAACAAGCGCCTGGTAGCTGGGCGCGTTCATCGACATGGCCACGCCGTTGAGGAAGGCGATGGCCGCGACCTCCCAGACTGTGATGACTTTAAACCATGCCAGCCCCGCCAGCAGAAAAGCCAGAAGCATCATGATCGTCTGGGTTACCAACAGGAGCTTGCGCTTGTCGACGCGGTCGGCGACCACGCCGCCAAAGAGAGAAACGAAGAGAAACGGAATGGAGCCTGCGAAACCTACCACGCCCAGCCAGAAGGCTGAATTGGTGAGCACCAGCACCAGCCAGCCCTGGGCCACGTTCTGCATCCAGGTGCCGATGTTGGAAAGGAGATTGCCGCTCCAGAAGAGCCGGAAATTGGGGTTATCGAGTGCGCGCACGATCCGGGGCAGGCGCTTCGCATCTTTGCCGGCGAGCGCCTCGACCTCCTCGGCCTCAGCGACGAAATCGGTCTGAGGCTCTTCGTGCGTTTGCCGTCTCTGATCCAGAAAAGAACCTCTTCCGTCTAGTGTAAGCTGAGTGATTATCAACCCGGATCATTCACCGCTCGAAGCTCACGAGCGAATCATCCGACCCAAATCCAATCCCATGTGGGGTCCAATTGATGAATTTGCGCATCGCGCACGCTACCGGCCTTGTTGCGGCGATTCTTTCGCTGCCGCTCTCGTCCATTTCCTCGCAGGCGCAACCGGCGCCCGCCGTGTTTGGTTACAAGAGCTTTGATGCGCAGGCAAAAATTGAAGAAAAGTTTCTGGCCGCGCCGGATGCCAAACTCGCCGGCCAGGAGTTGAAAACGCTCACCGCCGAGCCTCACATGGCCGCGACTCCCGAGGACCATAAGACGGCCGAATACGTGGCCCAGAAGTTTCGCGCAGCAGGGCTCGAAACGGAGATCGTGCCGTACCGCGTGCTTCTGAATTGGCCCAAGCAAGTAAAGGTGGAAGCTTACGACAGCACCGGGAAACTGCTGATGAGCGGACCAACTCGGGAACATGTGGACGGCGATCCGGGCCAGGACGATCCACGCGTGGTGATGCCGTTCAATGGCTCGTCGGGCTCGGGCGATGTCACAGCCGAAGTGGTTTACGCGAACTATGGGCGCCTGGAAGACTTCGACCAGTTGGCCGCGGACCACATCGATCTGCATGGCAAGATCGTGATCTGCCGCTATGGGTCCAACTTCCGCGGCGTAAAGGTCTATCTAGCCGAGCTGCGCGGCGCCGCCGGCGTGCTCATCTATTCCGACCCGATGGACGATGGCTATTACAAGGGCGACCCCTATCCGATCGGGCCGTGGCGCCCGGCCACCGGAGTTCAGCGCGGATCGGTGCAATACCTCTTCAAATATGCCGGCGATCCTGAGACGCCGGGAGTCGCTTCCGCGCCGGATCTGCCGGACTCGGCGCGCGTTTCAGCGGGCGGCAATCAACCCCACATCATTTCGATTCCCATCAGCTACCAGGATGCGTCTCCGATCCTGGCCGCGTTGAAGGGGCAGGGAGTTCCGCAGGGCTGGCAAGGGTCGCTGCCGTTCCGCTATCACCTTGGGCCGGGCGGGGTAAGCGTGCACCTGATTTCCAGGCAGGACTATCAGCGCCGTATCATCTGGGATGTAATCGGCACCGTCAAGGGATCGGAGCTTCCCGAGGAGCGTGTGGTGGTGGGAAACCATCGCGATGCCTGGGTCTACGGCGCTGTCGATCCAAGCAGCGGCACGGCGGCGATGCTCGAGTCGGTGCATGGCATCGGGGCGCTGCTGAAGCAGGGATGGCGCCCGAAGCGGACCATCGTTTTCTGCAGTTGGGACGCCGAAGAGGAAGGCCTGATCGGGTCGACGGAGTGGGTGGAGCAGCAGGGCAAGTCACTCGATAACGCCGTGGCATATTTCAATGTGGACGTAGCGGTCTCGGGTCCTGACTTTTCTGCCGCCGCAGTGCCTTCTCTCAAGCAGTTTGTGCGCGAAGTGGCCCGCTCCGTTCCCAGCCCGATCAGCGGCACCGTCTATCAGCAATGGCGGAGCGAGCCCCGCAAGAGCGAGCGTCGACTTTCTAACGCTCCGCCGGATGAGGGAGATGAAGTGCACGTGGGCGATCTCGGCTCCGGTTCCGACTTTACGCCGTTCCTGCAGCACGCCGGGGTGCCTTCAACCGACATCGGGTCGGAAGGCCCTTATGGCGTCTACCACTCCACTTTCGATGATTATGCCTGGTACGTTCAAAATGCAGACCCTCATTTTGAGTACTTGCAGGAGATGGCGCGGGTGCTTGGACTTGAGGCGGTACGCATGGCCGATGCCGATGTGCTGCCTCTCGACTACACGGTCTATGCGCGGGAGATTACTGCGTACATCAACGCGGCAAAACAGAAGTCGAAAGATGCCGAGCTCGGCGGACTCGATTTTGCTCCCGCGGACGCAGCAGCGGCTCGGCTGACTACGGCGGCCGAGAGAGCGCATGAGCGGGAGATCGCAGCCAGCGGAGATTTGGGCAAACTGAATCACGCCCTGCGCGAGACTGAAACGGCGCTTTTAACCGACATAGGATTGCCGAACCGGCCATGGTACAAGCACGAGATCTACGCTCCCGGGGAGTTCACAGGCTACGCGGCGGTGGTGATTCCAGGCGTAAATGAGGCAATCGACGCCAAAAATTTACCCCTCGCGGCCCAGCAACTGGCCGTGCTGGCCCAGACTCTGGACCGCGCCGCGCACACACTCGAAGGCGCGCGATAAAAAGACCGGCTGGATGGCGGTTGGTTAGATTTTGGGGACCCCTTCACCAGATTTCCGCTATTTTGCCGCGACGCCGAGCAACATCTGTGTGCCGGAATCGAGCCGCACATCCTTGCCCGCGGCCGAGAGCGTACCGGATGCGGAACCAACAATATAGCCGCGCAGCATAACGCCCGGAACCTGCGTGGCGCGTTTCGCCGTCGAGAAAGCTCCTTCTCCGTTTCCAGCTGCTGTGCGGTCTACGGGACCGCCCATATTGCCGGAAGTACCATCGGGCTCACCCAGCGTGCCGGCGGGCGAAGAGTCGACCGGACCGCCGGCGCGACCGGTATTTCTCGCTACTCCCGCAACCGGTCCAGCGCCGGTAATCGAGGCGTCGCCTGCGGCCATTGAGCCGGCGCCGCCCAACCTGTCATCCGTCCCCATCAAACCGGCAGTCGGCTCGCCTGCGGGCGGCGGCGCAACGGATTGAATCGTAGCGTGGATCGTGACGTTAATCCCATACTTCAATTCAACGCGGTCGAGGGCAAAACTCAACTGCGAATCCTGACGCTCTTTGCTGTGCGCCTCGGCCTCGGTAACGTGCCCCACCAGTTGCGAGCCTTTGGGGATCTCCGTGCCATCGGCCAGGAACGTGCCCCGAGTCGTCCTCACCACAACCCGGTCGCCGGGCTTGGCTGTCCTGGAGTCGAGCTTGCCCTCCAAAATTGCGCTCACCGGGCGCAGGTATCGGGCTGCCAAAGTCAGGTCGTGGGCCGAAATCTGCGACTCAGCACCGTCGGCGGTTGCCGAGCCGGGCTCCTGCGAGCCGCTTGCTGGGACCGATGTGTTCTGCTGCCCGCCTGCGCCGGCCGGCAGCGCTATCGGGAGAAGGCTCAACAAGGTGACCCTCACCACGGCCAGCCAATGAACGGGCTTCATCGCCAAACCTCCGTAACTCCAATGCGCTGGGTCTAAGCCGACTTCAGAGAGAAAGCGCCTAATGGCATTATGATGTGTGAGAGTCCGCTGGCAAGTGTCGCGGCAGCAAGAATTTGAAGAAAGTCATCATGACTACGTTGCCGCAGCGATCGCTCCGGCAAAAAAGAGCTTCCCGATAAGGCGGTAGGGCTGGATACGCCATCGATACAACGGTTCGGCCTCTGAAGGGGTGTTGTGATGAGTAATTGCAGGCAACTTTAATCAATTGTTTTGGATGGCGCTCTCGAGGACTTTTGCGGCAGGGTGAGCTTCGCTGGTCTGTGACTTCGGTCATTGACCGCGCGACTCTACACTCGTATCGTTAAAATGATCATGAAAACTTCCGGAAATACGCTTCGAATCGGGATAGCGGCCGCCATCATCGTCGGCACCATCTGCTGGCTCGCCTTCACCGGCTACGGAGCCAACAAGAGTTATTACGTTACCATCGCTGAACTGGGTGGATTGGGCGACAAGGCGTACGCCAGCCAGCTCCGCGTGGAGGGTTTCGTCCAGCCCGGCTCCATCGAACAGAATGGCACGCATGTAAGCTTTGTGCTGAACGAGTTCGAGAGCCATTCTCCGAAAGCTCCTGGCGGGCGGCTGCTGAGGGTGGCCTACAAGGGCTCCGAGCCTCCTCCAGACACCTTCAAGGACGACGCGCAAGCTTTGGCCGAGGGTACCTACGGTCGCGATGGCGTCTTCCACGCCAATGTTCTGCAGGCCAAGTGCGCCAGCAAATATGCCCCCGGGCAGCCAGGCGCAGCACCCGGACCCATGAACGCCAAGCCTGCCGCCGCATCGGTGCAGTCGGCTCCGTCCGCGAACCAGACTTCGGCCAACTGATCGAATGACGGCAAATCCAACCGAGGCTGTTCGACTTGCACTTTGCGCCCGGCTCGATCAGGTTTCAAAGCTCTTTGGCTCCTTCGCCGCGCTTCGCCAGGTTTCAATCGATCTTGAACCCGGCCGTTGCTACGTCCTGCTGGGCGAAAACGGGGCGGGTAAATCCACCCTTTTGCGCGTTCTTGCCGGCCTGTTGCGGCCCAGCTTCGGCACGGTGCGGGTCTTTGGCTCGCTGGAACCGCACGAGGCCCGTGCGCGAATCGGCTACATGAGCCACGCCCCGATGCTCTACGACGAGCTAACCGCACAGGAAAATCTGCGCTACTTTGCCGCGCTCTACCCCGGCCGCGCCTGCCTCACTCCGGTTGAAGCACTGCGACAGGTGGGCCTGGACCCCGAACTGAACCGAACGTTTGGCCAGTACTCGCAAGGCATGCGTCAACGCACTTCGCTGGCCCGCGTTCTGCTGCCGGTTCCCGAACTGCTGCTGCTGGACGAGCCCTTCTCCAACATGGACGTCGAGAGCGCCCGCAAAATGGTCGACCTTCTGGCCGGCTTTCGCCAAAGCGATCGCACCATCGTGCTCACCACGCACCAGAAGGATCTTGCCGCGCCGATCGCCGACTGGGTCGTCACCCTCAAGGCCGGCCGCGTGGCCTCATTCGAGCCCGGGAGTCCGACGCGATGAAAACCAACGGCGCGCGCTTTCTTGAGTCGCTCGGAATTCCTTTCGAGCTGCGTGAATATGAAGTCGATCCCGACGATCTTTCGGCGATCACTGTCGCCAGGAAGATCGGCATGCCGACGGAGCAGGTATTCAAGACGCTTCTCGTGACCGGCGGCACGAATGTATACCGATTCGCGGTGATTCCCGGCAATGCCGAGCTGGATTTCAAAAAGCTAGCCCGCGCTGCCGGCTTGCGCAAGGCTGAGATGGCGCCGCTCAAAGACGTCCAGCCTCTGACCGGCTACATCCGCGGCGGCGTTACGCTATTTGGATCGAGAAAGATCTTCCCCGCTTACATTGACGAGACTGCCGTCCTGTTCGACCGGATCAGCGTGTCGGCGGGCGTTCGCGGGGTGCAACTGGTTCTCTCGCCGCAGGACTACCTTCGCGCCGCCCAGGGCCTCGATGTCGAAGTGCAGACCGCGGACCTGGTCAAAGATACACGCAGGCCCTCTGGCTCGGAAGGCCGCCCGGCATGATGCGCGCCCTGTGGACTCATCTCGTCAAGGATCTGCGCATCGAGTGGCGCTCGCGCGAAGCTGTCAATTCAATGCTCTTCTTTGCGCTGCTGGTGGTGGTGTTGTTTTCACTGGCGTTTGACCCGCGCGGCGCCTTCTCGCGCGAGATCGCCGGCGGCGTCCTGTGCGTGGCCACCATGTTCGCTTCGGTGAGCGCGCTCAACCAGGCCTGGGCGCGCGAGATTCGCCACCAGGTTCTCGACGCGCAGCGCATGGCTCCGACGCCAGGCGCGGAGTTGTTTCTCGCCAAGGTGCTGGCAAATTTTATGTTTGTTTCGATCGTCCAGCTCTTGCTGGCGCCGGTCTTTCTGGTGTTCTATAACCTGCACGTCGAAGGGCAGGCGTGGCAGCTCGCATTAGTTCTTCCGCTGGGGACATGGGCCCTGGTTGCAAATGGAACCTTCTTTGCGGCTCTCTCCATCCGCAGCCGTAACCGGGAACTTCTGCTGCCGCTCATCTTGTTTCCCATCTTCATGCCCGCATTGCTGGCCATGGTCCTGGCCACCGGATCGATCCTCACAGGAGACAGCGACCCCACGCTCTGGATCAAGCTGCTGCTCGGCTACGACATCATCTTCACGACTGTGTCTCTTCTGCTGTTCGAAGTCGTGCTCCACGCCGAGTGACGGCGTTTGTCGCATCATCGGCAAGGATCCTACGCGTTCGAAGCTGAGTGACTATTCAAGCCGACGATCGCTTTCCTCGTAGACATAACCTTTCGCAATCTCGATGAAGTTGCGCACGCTCTCTGTCTTCCATGCTTCGCTCTTGTTCAGTTCGGTGGCCAACAGGCCGGCGGCCAAAGGCGCGGCTTCAATGGCGGCGCGCGCATCGAGGAACAGGGCGCGAGTGCGTCGCGCAAGCACATCCTCAACGGTGCGAGCCATCTCATTACGCGCCGCCCAAACCACTTCGCGTTGCCGGAATGGCAGGCGCGGGTGGAGAGGCGCTTCGAGACTGTCGTCTTTCGCGGAGATGGCCTGGAGAAAAGCAAGATCCGATCCGTAGACCTGTTCCCACTCTGTCGGCGCACGGTCGAGTGTCCACCCATGAAGCTTCAACTCCTGCGTCCGCGAGGGTTGCTGGGGAAGAGAGGCGACCTCGGCAGCGCGGTCGATGGTGTCCTGCCCCATGCGGCGATAGGTGGTCCACTTACCCCCGGTCACGGTGACCAATCCGGATTTTGAAATCAGAATCGTGTGATCCCTCGATAATTTCGAAGTCGCGACGCCGGCCTTTCGAACCAGAGGGCGCAATCCCGACCACACGCTCAGGATCTCGGCGGCCGTCGGGATGCGGTGGAGATAGCGATTGATGTGATCGAACAGAAATTCCTTTTCCAATGCGAGTGCGCGCGGCTCATCCGAGATGCGATCGACGGGCTGGTCGGTCGTTCCAATTAGAGTGGCGCCGTGCCAGGGAATCGCGAACAGCACCCGCCCGTCGGCTGTTTTTGGAATCATGAGTGCATCGCTTCCCGGCAGAAACGACTTCGGCAGAACGAAATGGGTTCCCTGGCTCACGGCAAGCAGGGAGTCACTGGAATCACCTTCAAGAGCCAGCACTTGTTCCGAATGAACTCCGCAAGCGTTGATCACCGCCTTGGCCCGGATATCGAATTCTGTGCTCTCTTCGCAGTCGCGCGCCTTGACGCCGATGGTCTTGCCGCCCGCAAGGAGAAGGCCGACGGCTTCAACATAGTTGATCGCCGTGCCTCCGAGGTCCTGAAGCGATCGCATTAATGCGATCGCATAACGGGCGTCGTCAAATTGTCCGTCGTGATAGAGAATGCCGCCGCAAAGACCTTGCGCGGCGAGCCCGGGAAGATGTTCGAGCGTAGCATTCCGCGATAGCAATTCAGATCGTCCCAGCGACAACTTGCCTGAGAGACGCTCATACAGCTTGAGGCCGAGGCCATAATAAGGAAGCGAACTCAAGCTATAGGCAGGAACGATGAACGACAGGTCGTGGACCAGATGAGGGGCGTTCCTCACCATTCGGCCGCGCTCTTTCAATGCATCCAGAACCAGGGTGAGATTGAGCTGTTCGAGATAACGAACGCCGCCGTGCGCTAGCTTCGTGCTTCGGCTCGATGTGCCCTTGGCGAAGTCGGAGCGCTCGATCAGCAAAGTGCTGTATCCGCGCGATGCGGCATCCACAGCCGCTCCCAGGCCGGTGGCTCCGCCGCCGATGACCAACACATCCCAAGGCTCGGCTTTCCGGCCGAGTTCTCTGACGATTTCTGCTCTGGTCGTCATGATCTGATCGCCGTGCCAAGTTTAAAACACCGCGCCGCCTCGATACGACGCCATGATCGCCTCTCGCAATCTAGGAAAAACGCGTGCGCCGCCACAGAAGTGTTCCGCTGATAACGAGCGGAACGATGGTTCCCGCAATCAGCACCAGCATCCACGGCACGCTGACGTAGATATGCTGGCTGCGCGTGCCGATCGCCAACCAGACGAAGATGCCGATCGCGGTACACGTGATGAGGACTTCCCACCAGCGGCGCCGCGGCGGGATACCGGCCAGCGGGTCGTTGCCCGCGACAACAGCGGCGACCTCACCTGCGTCAAGTTGATAACGCTCGCACTCGCGGCTCATCGCTGCGCGCCAGTTGTCGAGCTCCGATGGCGACGGCGCGGCCATGCTGATGGATACCGCGCCTGCGATCATGATGAGCGATCCGGCAACGATGAGCAGTTTGCCCGAATTGGTGAGCCCGGCAAATTCCGCAAAGACCAGCGCCCCCCAGGCCAAACCCCAAAGCTGGTTGATATTGGAAAGCGGAATACCTCGGCCGATGCCGAGATACTTGGCTGCGTACTGCTGGAAAAGATCGCCAATGACCCAGCAGAATCCGCCAAGGAACGGCCAGAACAGCATGGGGCGCGCCCTGTGCAACTCCGCGGAGAGGTTGTGTCCGCCGCCATAGAAGACCAACCCCAGGGTGATGATGGTTCCCAACTCGCCGAAGGTGAAGACGGTGACGAACGAGAGCGGGTTCATGCCGCTGATATATGCCTTGCGGTAGGGAATGTACATGGTTCCGAAGAGCACGCCGGCTGCGAGCGCGGCGACGATGCCAATGGTTGCCTTGCCGGGCGCGCCGGCAGACTGTTGCGCCGTTGCGAAAGCGAGCAGCGCAGCGCCGACGACGATCGCCACCGCGCCGCCGATCACCCTCGCCCAATCTCGAGCACGCGAGCCGCGCAATTCCTTGAACAGGAGACATCCCCACAGCAGACCGATGAGGCTATTCGTATTCCAGAGTGGAAACGCGACCGCGAGCCCCACGTTGCGCACGGCAAAGATGGCGAGCGTGTTGGCCACCGCCCATAGCATTCCGGCCAGTAACGCCCACACCATCAGGTGCGGCTTCGAGCGCAGATCTTTGAAGAGAAACCGCGTTCCCTTCAACAGCGTGGGAAGAGTCCATCGCGCCACGAACGCGCCCATCACCATTCCCATGGAGATAAGGAATGGCGAGAAGCCTTCGTTCACCAGTTTGGTCGGAGCCTCGGCGCTGCCCAGCCACACGGCCGCCGCCAGCCCGCAAAACACGCCGAGCTTATGCAGCGACAGCGTCGATTGCGTAGGGCCTCCCGTTCGGTGATTGCTCACGGGTTCACCTCAGGGCCATCAGGAGCGCGGTTCCGAGAGCCAGCACCACAACCGGCACCCAGAGGTGCACGTCACTGAGAACGCAGTAAAGCGCGGATCGTTTCAATCTCGGACCTCATCAGGACATGCTTTTCAAAATTTCCGGCTCCACTCCCGAGGCCAGCGTTCCACTACTACCTTGGTCTGCGTGTAAAACTCAACCGCGTGATGTGCCTGTGCGTGAAGGTCGCCAAAGAAACTGTCCCCCCAGCCGCTGAAGGGAAACGTGGACATGGGCGCGGCGACGCCCACATTGATGCCGACGTTGCCCGCGTTCACCTCGTAGCGAAAGCGCCGGGCGTTGGCGCCATCGGTGGTGAAGATGCAGGCCATGTTGCCGTAGCTGCGCCCATTCACCAGGGCGATTGCCTCTTCGATGCTGTGCGCGTGCATCAGGCTGAGAACCGGTCCGAAAATCTCAGTGCGCGCAGCTTCGGCATCGGGTGGAACATCGTCGAGAATGGTGGGCAGAACGAAGTAGCCATCTTCGTATCCTGCAACTCGAGAGCCACGGCCATCGACTAACACACGAGCACCATCGCTTTCGCCTCTGGCGATCAATCCTTCAATGCGCGCCTTGCTCTCAGCCGAAATCACCGGCCCCATTTCGATACCCGGCGCGGCCCCGTAGCCCACCTTGCGGTGTGCGGCGGTCGAGACAATCTGCTCGGTGAAGCCGGGGCGAGCGTCACCAACCGTGATGGCCACCGACGCCGCCAGGCAGCGCTGCCCCGCGCACCCGAAAGCTGAATCGGCCAGAATGCGGGTGGTCATCTCCATATCGGCATCGGGCATCACCACGACGGGGTTCTTCGCGCCGCCCTGACATTGAGCGCGCTTGCCGTTGGCCGCCGCGCGACTGTAAATGGTGCGCGCCGTGTTGGTGGATCCCACAAAGCTCACCGCGCGTATGCCGGGGTGGTCAAGAATCGCGTTCACCGCGTCGCGTCCACCGTTCACCAACTGAACCACCCCGGGCGGAAAGCCCGCGGCCTGGATCAAGTGAAAGACTTTCTGTGAAGTCACAGGCACGCGCTCCGACGGCTTGAGTAGAAAGCAATTGCCCGCCGCAACCGCATAGGGCATGAACCAGAAGGGAATCATGCCGGGAAAGTTGAATGGCGTGACAGCGGCCACGACGCCAAGCGGCTGGCGAATCATGTGCTCATCGATTCCGGCAGCGATGTCTTCAGAGTTGGTGCCTTGCATCATCGTCGGCATGCCGCATGCGGTCTCGACGTTTTCGATGGCCCGCTGCATCTCGCCTTTGCTCTCGGCGAGCGTCTTGCCGCACTCATCGGTGATGGAGAGCGCAAGGTCGTCGCGATGCTGCTCGAGCAAAGCCTTGAGTCTGAAGAGCGGCTGTACCCGCTCGACCACCGGCGTCCGGCGCCACTCAACAAATGCACGCGCGGCGATCTCGACCGCCTGGTTTACGTCGCCGGCCGTCGAGAGCGGGACCTCCGCAATCACCTGCGCCGAAGCGGGGTTGATGACGCTGAGCGCCTGTTCGGCGGTGGAGTGGCGCCAGGCGCCGTCGATAAAATTCTGCAAGCGTTCACTCATGATCTGGTTCCCCTGTTCTTCTCTTCGTCCCGGTTGAAATTGGCGAACTATCTCAATCGCACACCTGTACGGTCGAACACAGTCTTTAACAACGGGCAGATTGAAGTCAAAGCCGTGGAAAACGCGGTCTCATGCAGTCCCATCGACTGCCACGCCAGTATCACCGGAGTCTAATGTGCTGTGCCAGCGTCGGGCTCGATGCGGAGGATCTTCATAAACTGATCGAAGTCGGCGCGAACCTTCAGAAGTTCCGATTCAAGCGTAGTGAGAGTGGCGATGCCGATCCAGTTCCCGCTGCGAACATAATGCTGAACCTGAAACACTGTAACCTGATGCATGGAGCGATGTTTGAGCATCAACATCGCGGCTTCCGCGGCATCGGGAAACGTAAGTGGAGCCGGCCCCGCAATCACCGGTTCAAGAAACGTCCTCTTCATGATGCCGATCTGGGCGTTGATGTAAAGCACGAGTTGATTGCCGGCCAGCAACACGTCCTCGCGCAGATAGACGTTGCTGGGAACTACGCCCTCGGCCCTTTTTTGAATCCCAAAGTCGGGAACCCACGTCCAGCCGAATGGAATGGCAGGAATAATCCACCTTCCGATGTGAGCGGCGGAGCCATAGGCGGCTTGTCCCGGGTCAGTGCTCATAGGCGATGAGGCCACCTGCGACTCCTTTTGAGATTCCTTTCACATCCATGCAGAAGCAGGGCGTCGCAAACTCGAGGAAGAAAAAAGTTCAGCCAATCCGCAACATCAGCGGCCTCGAGCCGCTGCGCATAACCGGTATGCGGCCACAATCACGGCCGTCTCCAAGCGATCGAGAACTTCAGCGTACTGCGGACCGGCGAAGTCGAGCGGATATCCATCGAGCTGCTTGTCCAGCCCATGCATCCGGTCGGCAAGGGCAAGGATGGTTTGCATGTCGCCGGTCTGAAACAGCGCCACTCCTTTTTGAATAGATGCATTCTGCTCTTCGAGCAACGGAAACTGTTGCATTTGCCATTTCAAAAGAGCCGGCGTGGAAGACAGCGCGGGATTGATAGCAGCCTCGCTGACCTCTCTGCCGACCTCGCTGACAAAGTCCGCAAACGTCTTCGCAAAGCGCTCGACCAGTTCCCGAGTGACCGCGGGCGAAGTTTCTGGGGTCATATTCCAGCCTTTGGCAGGGCCTGCTCGGCTTTTTTCGCCGACTGCGCGGCCTGCTGCGCGGCTTGTTGAGCTTGTTGTGCGGCCTTTTGGGCCTGCAGGGCCTCTTGCCTGGCCAACTGCGCTGCCTGTTGAGCTGCCTGCTGCGCCTGTTGTGCGGATTGAATGGCCTGGCGGGCGGCTGTCTTCGCCTCCTGGACGGCCTGCTCAGCCGCCGCAAACGCCTGCTGATCGGCGAGTTGGACGGCCTGTTCGGCTGCCGCCGCCCCCTTGGCTGCTGCCTGCTGAGCCTGGTTGGCCGCTGCCTGGGCCGCCTGAGCCGCCTGCTGCGCGGCCTGGAGCTGCGCCGCGCCCGCAGCCCACGACGATTGGAACATGGAATTCGGGTTGAGCGCGCCGGGCGGGATCCAGACCTGCGTGCCTCCTCCGCCCAGTACGCCTTGCCTGCATGCTGCGCCGGCCCATGCTTTGAGTCCCGGAGGCTGCACTACGCCTAGGGCCAGCAGGGTCCCGGCGTTATTCCACTCCGGCAGGACTGCGCACCCCTCGCGCCATGCAGCCTCGGAGGGATAAACATCCGGAGTCCAGTAAGAGCCTGCCCCGCTGTTGGGATCGCCGACGACTCGATAAAGAGTCGTCCCAGGCGGTATATCCACCGGCTGCGCGGTTTGAAAGGTCGCTGCCGCCTTTCCCGGCAAGTCGGGAAATCCCAGCGCGGTGTGAGTGTACGGCGGCAGCCCTTGTCCTGGGGGCGCGGCATATTTGAGTGTGCCGTTCTGCTGCATCTCCGCGGTTTCGTCGGCCGCGCCTGCTGGCGGCGGCGCCATCGGCACAGATGCGCCCATAGCCGCGATTCCAGCCGCCGCTCCTCCCGCGCCGCCTGCTCCGGCCATCCCCACCAGCACGGTTTCGCAGCCCATCGCCGCCATATCCGGCGGACCCACGCACACCAGTTGGTCCGTCACCCGCGATTGCGGCATCATGCCCACCAGGACGGTCATCGAGCCCAGAATGAACGGCCCCCCGACATGCGGAACGATGCCCGTCACCATCGGGCATACATGCATGTCTCCAATGCGCGAAGCCGGCATCATGCCGATGAGCACCTGCGGAAAACCGACCATGACGACTCCGCCGTGCTCGGTCATACTGGTTATCGTGCATGCAGGCATTCCCACGAATCAACTCCTACGCTTAACTGCCTGATTTGGGCTTCGAATACGGATCGTCTCCGGGGAAGGTCGGAGCCTTGGGCGCCGTGGGGCTGTCAGGAGACTGCGGACTCTGAGCGTTTCCAGGTGAGCCGGTCACCGGAGCGCCTCCGCTGTTGATCATCACCATCATGCCTGAAATCGTCACTCCTGACGGGCCAATGGAAATGAAGCCGCCCGTTCCATTCAAACCGATGCCTTCCGGGCTCATGACGATCGAATTCGGCCCGCACGTGAAGGAGATCTGCATGGGCGCGGAGACATCGAAGTTCATTCCCGCCTGAATTGCCTGGTTTTGCCCGACGGTCAACGAATAGTTCGAACCAATCTGCTCATTTAGGTTCGACGACACGCTGATGTTGGAGTTGGCGCCGATGCTCTCTTTCAGGTTGCCGCCGACCGTGTGACTGAGGTCGCCTCCAACTTTAACGGTCTGCTTTCCCGTAACACTCAGGTGCGCGTCGCCGCCTACCGATTCGTAGAGCTTTTGGGATAAGGTCAGATGCGAGTCTCCATCCACCTCTGCGTACTGATCCTTGGTGATTTTGGTGTGCTGCTCATTGTCGACCTGCGTGTGCCAATCGTGTTCGACGTGCAGGTCGTAGTCACGCTCCGCGTTCATATAAATCTGTTCGCTGCCCTTCAGGTCTTCGAAGCGGAGTTCGTTGGCGTTGGCTGCGCCGCCGTCTTTCGAACTGCGCGTCAATACACCGGAGAGCGTGTATTGGCCGGCCGGGTCGTATTTGGGCATGTTCGCGCCGTTGTAGACCGAACCGACCACGATCGGCTGATCTGGGTCCCCTTCGAGAAAGTCGATGAGAACCTCGTCGTCGACGCGAGGCCAGAAGTAGGTGCCCCATCCCTTGCCGGCCCACGATTGCGCCACACGCAGAAGTGTGTTGTCTGTAGTATTCGGCTTGCGCAAACGGTCCCACCAGAACTGCACGCAAACCCGGCCGTACTTATCCATGTACGAATCTTCACCGGAAGGAACCACGACCTTACCGGTATGCATGCCGTGAACGACCGGCTTCTTTGCCCTGATCGGAGGGTGATACACGATGGAATAAGGCAGGGCCCAGAAACTGTTGCTGTAAGGCGCCACATCCGGCGCGCTCCTGGTTCGGTAGGAAGGGAGTTGTCTCACCTGATGCTGAACATGGGTGACCAGGTATTTCACATTCAGGCTGGCTTGCGGATGATTTGACAATGTCGCTGTGTAGCCCGACTGAAGACAGATGGCGTTCGAAGTTCCCGTTGCAATTAGCGCGGAGTCGGCAGTGGTGCTCACGCCGCGGATTACGTTGAGCGCGTGGTTCAGATCCTGGGCATCCTTGAGAGTTGCCTTCTTGTTCGTATAGGCCGCCGCGCTGCCGATGTAATCGTAGTTTTCATTCTGGTTGTCGCCGATGGGCGTCGGCACCTGTTTCTTATCGGAATAGCTGGTATAGCCGGGGAAATTGTAGTCCCAGGAGGTGTAGACTCCGGTCACCATCGTGTTTTTCGATTTGAAGTCGCTCACCACAAAGTCGTAGTAACCTTCAGTGCCGTGACCCTGCGGCGTGTAACGGAACGTATTCTGAATCGGGCAATCGTCCAGATGGATCCACTGGTCCTGAAGCGTCATCTTGTGATCGTTGGCGGTGTGAACAAAATAGTAGAAAATCCCGAACTGCTCCATCAGACGTGACACAAAATTGAAGTCCGTCTCCCGATACTGCGTGCAGTAGTCCATGGGAGAATATGGATTTCCCGTTTTGTCTTCGGGGGTGATGTTGTAGGGGGAGAGCACCGCCTTGATTACATCGATGACCGTCTTGTCCTGAAAGACGCGGGTGTTCTTGTTGAGCGTGAGAGTCCAGATATTGGGAACGATATAAGCCTTGTATCGAATGAACTCATCGTCGCCTCCATACAATTCAAGGCTGTTGATGTAGCCGTTGATATAGCGCATTTTGTTGTCGTCGGTGGCCTGGATTGTGACGGTGGCCTTCTGGCCCACAATTGCCTTGGGATCGATCGTGGTCTTGGGCTTGGCCAGCAGATCCAACTCAAAAGCGAAAAGCTCCGAGATGCCCTCCTCGCCCGTCAGGTTCTCCGGCAAAAGATCGTTTGGCCCCAGCGCAGCACAGCTGAAGCTGAGAAGTCGGTTTGTTTGTCCAAAGGTAGCCATATCGTTTTACCGGCAATTCCGTTGCGGCGCGTCTCTCCGCTGATCCGCCGTGCGGGGAGACGCGCCCAACCTTCTTATGAAGCAGCGTTCCATTACCACTCGTAAGTGAACCGGCTGTCCTCGCCCACACCCACGGTCACCCGCTCCAGGGGCGCTTCCTCGGCCATGCGCGAGAGCACTTGCCGCGAAATCTCAGGCAGCATGGTGTTGGAGAGGATGTTGTCCACGTTGCGCGCGCCGCTTTCAACTTCGGTGCAGCGCTTCGCGACCTCTTCAATCACGGCGTCACTGCAGACCATCGCGATCTTGTGATTTTCTTTGATGCGGCGCTGGATCTTGCCCAGCTTGAGCAGGATGATCTTCTTCAGCGCTTCATCGCGGACCGGGAAGTAAGGAACAATCAACATGCGGCCCAGAAACGCCGGCTTGAAGATTTTATTTAGTTCCGGCTTGATGGCCAGCGCCAACCCTTCGCTGTCCGGCATGGTCTCCTTGTCCGCCGTCAGCTTGGCCAGCGTATCGGTGGCCGCATTGGTGGTCAGAATGATCACGCAGTTCTTGAAGTCGATCGAGCGGCCCTCGCCGTCTTCCAGGTTGCCTTTATCGAATACCTGGTAGAACAACTCGAGCACGTCAGGATGAGCCTTTTCAACCTCATCGAGCAGCACCACCGAATACGGACGCCTGCGAACCGCTTCCGTCAGCACGCCGCCCTCGCCATAGCCGACGTATCCCGGAGGCGATCCCTTCAGCGTGGAGACCGTATGCGCCTCCTGAAACTCCGACATGTTAATGGTGATGAGATTCCGCTCGCCGCCGTAGAGCAGATCGGCAAGCGCCAGCGCGGTTTCGGTCTTGCCCACGCCGCTGGGACCTACCAGCATGAAGACGCCCACCGGCTTGCCCGGATCGTCAAGTCGGGCGCGCGAGGTGATGATGCGCTGCGCAATCGCGGCCAGCGCATGGTCCTGCCCGATGACCCGCTTGCGCAGATGGCCATCGAGGTCGAGCACCGACGCGATCTCGTCCTTCACCATCTTGCCCAGCGGAATGCCCGTCCATGCCGAGATGACTTCGCCCACAATGCGCTCGTCCACGCAAACGTGAATCAGCGGATTCTCGCCCTGCAAAGCCGTGAGCTGCTCTTCAAGCGCGCGCAGGGCTTCAAGCGACGGCTTCACATCCGATTTTTCATCGCCCTCGGTCTTCACCGTCTCCGCGCCTGTTTCCAGAGCCTCCCGCAAGGCGCGAATCTGCTTGACCAGTTCGACTTCCTGCTCCCATTGAGTTTTCAGTTTGGCCAACGATGCCTCTTCGGCAGCCAGGTTCTCGACGATCGCGGCGAGACGCTCCTCGTGGTTTTCACCCACCGTCGTCTCGCGGTCCAGAATCTGCTTTTGCACCTTCAGATCATCGATGCGCCGCGTTGAGTCTTCGATCGCAGGCGGAATCGTATTCTGGCCGAGTGCGAGCCGCGCGCAAGCCGTGTCGAGAACGCTGACCGCCTTGTCGGGGAGCTGCCGGCCCGCAAGATAGCGATGCGAAAGCCTTACCGTCGAAGTAACGGCTCCGTCCATGATGCGCAGGTTGTGATGCTTTTCGAGCGCCGCCACAATGCCGCGCAGCATGGTATCGCACTGCGGTTCGGAGGGCTCTTCGACCTTCACCACCTGGAACCGCCGCGCCAGGGCCGCATCCTTCTCAAAGAACTTCTTGTACTCCGACCATGTGGTTGCGGCGATGGTGCGCAGCTCGCCACGCGCAAGGGCCGGCTTGAGCAGATTGGCCGCATCGTTCTGTCCAGCCTGGCCGCCCGCGCCGATCATGGTGTGGGCTTCGTCGATGAACAGAATGATGGGATGAGGGGATGACTTAACCTCTTCGATCAATCCCTTGAGCCGGTTCTCAAACTCGCCTTTCACGCCTGCGCCGGCCTGCAGCAGAGCCAGGTCCAGGCTGTGCAGCTGAACGTTCTTGAGCGGGGGAGGAACGTCGCCGCTGGCAAGCCGAAGCGCAAAACCTTCTACAACGGCGGTCTTGCCTACGCCGGCCTCGCCGGTCAAAATCGGATTGTTCTGCCGGCGGCGCATCAGGATGTCGACCACTTGGCGGATCTCCTGGTCGCGCCCCAGCACGGGATCGATCTTGCCGGCCTTGGCATTGGTGGTGAGATTCACCGTGTACTGATCGAGGTGCGGAGTCTTGCCCGAAGCAGGACGTCCAGGCGCGCCTGCTTCGGCCGGCGCACCGGGGCTCGAGGACGAAAGCGCGGTCGAGGTCTCACGCGACTTTTCAGTCACAGCATAAAAATCCTTGCGCAGCGCCTCGGGCGGAATCAGTTGCAACTCCTTGCTCACGTCGCGCACCATGCGCCCCAACTCTTCGGATGAAAGCAGGGCCAGCAGCGCAAACCCGGTCCGGATCTGCCCGGCATCGTACTCGATGGTCGCAATCGTCCACGCCTCGGTGAGCATCTTCACCAGTTGCGGGCTGAAAGCGGGGCTGCGCGCGTTGCCTCTGTTGAGCCTGTCCAGGCTGCGCTGCAGCTCGGACGTAAGCCGCGAGCGGTCTACGCCATATTGGCGCAGAATGAACGCCACATCGTTGTCAGAGCTGTCGATTGCCTTGAGAAGAAAATGTTCCACCTCAATGTCGTAATGGGTGCGGGAAACACACAGGCCGGCCGCGGCTTCCAGCGCGCTCCGCGTGGCATCATTCACTTTGCCGATCAGTGATTTCAGATTAAGACTCATCGTTCAGTCCTCCAACAGACCAAAAGTTGCGGTGCCGGACGTTCAGGTTAACCGGTACGTTGCCTCGTCCGGATCGCGGTCAAGAGCGCGGTTCTTCAGCCAGCTCACCAGTCCCAGGCACGGCGCCCCGATTCCGTCTTCGCCCAGCATCATGCGGGGAACCTCATCCCGCTCAAGAACCAGCCGGATGACGAAATCGAATTCGCGTTTTGTATAAAGCCTGAGCCAGGAACGCAACTCCACATACGCGCGCGCTCCAGGCAAAAACTCCCGATAACGATCGAAACTCAAGGGCCCGAGTCGGATGGTGATCGCGCCATGCTGATCGAAACACTCGTCGCCCACGATGGTTCCCATTCCAAGCTGCTCGGAGAATGCTCCGCTGTCACGCAGGAAAGTGCGGTTCTGAGGGGGCAGGCGCCTCCATGTCCCTGTGAACTGCTCCACTGAAACCGGAACATCGAAGTAATCTTCGATCAGTTGCCTGAGTCCTTGCGCCGTGGGACGGCGCTGCGACAGAAACCCGGCGTAAAACAGACAGGCCTCGTCTTCAATATCCATCCGGCGGCTCAGGCCCTTCGTGCCCAGCCCAATCAGGTTCAATAGCGTCGCGCTGATTACGTCTTCCCCGGCGCCGGTCCGTTCGTACGCGATGTAGAAGCGGTACTTCTGCCAGCCCAGGTAAAACAGCGAGATCATGCGATGGTTGAAGAGATCGAAAAACTCGGCGGGACCGCGATCCTTGACCCGTGCGCGCTCCAGCAGAAACTCCGTGTAGGCGTGGGGAAGCACGCCCACCGCGGCGCATAGCCCCATGAAGTTGACCGACATTTTCGGCCGGCCGTCGGGGCTCATCTCCAGGCTCTGAATCTCGCTGGCCGGGAACGCCAGCGTCGGCACCGAAGAAAATTGAACCACTTCAGTGTGCGGCGCGACGAAAAGTCCCACCGGGTTGCGCTCGGGAAATAAGCGCTCCAGCAGGCGCACGGCCTGAAAGAACCGGAAGCAGTATGGATCGTTCTCCAGCATCTTCCGTACCGGTTCGAATCTCAGATCAACGGTTTGTAGCCCGCTTTCGGTTGCCACTCGCCCAGCATCTCCTTTCTCTGGCTGGTTCGCGCCGCCAGCTGACAGAAGCTGTTGATCGAGGTATAGCAGCCCAGAAAGCGATCCAGAACGTTGGCGAACAGGTAGACGCCTCCACCCACAAACTGGCGCTCATCGAACTCGATCTCCACGCGGGTGCCCCGCGCCGGAAGATTGCCGTAAGCCGATTGCATGATGGCGAAGTGGGGACTGAACGCAAGCTTGACGATGCCCCCGATCTGGTTTTCGAGATAAGACGAATCGGTGAAATTGTGCAGCCTGAGAATCTCCTGCAGGGCCTGGACGCCTTCTTCCGAAAGCGACAGGTAGTTCAGCGAAAGCTGCGATATCAGGCGCCACAACTGGCTCTTGACGCGCGGAGGATCGTAACTTTGAGTCGGCCTGCGCATGGCCGTGATCTGGCGGACCGACGGAAACTCTTCCGCCAGGAAGTCCCCGTCTTCCAGTCCGAAGGGAAGGCGCGACGGCAGATCGAAATCAGTGCACAAACAGCGGATCGTGAGCACTTCCACGTCGGGCGAGGCAAGCACGCCATCGATATCGACGAGCGATATGTGCATCGTGGAAGGCTCGCGCTCGCCAAGTTCGTTGCGGCGGCGAATTGCATGCCAGAAGGATCGCGCGCTTTCCTTCCGGGCCTGAAATCGATAGGAGTAGAGCGGCTCCAGCGGAATGCTGTCGCGGCGGCTGGTGTTCGACGCCAGAACCTCGTCGATTGAAAATATCTCTTCCGTCAGCTGGCGCCGAACGTTTGGAATCACGTTGTACTCATGCTTTGTATGAGTCACAAGAATCGGTTCCGCGACCTGCGAGTAGAGATTGACGACCGGCGTGCAGCCCAGGCGGAGAGTGCGCGCCGATACGCCCGTCTCAAGATCCTGGCTCCGTTCCGGATGCTCGAATCGAGAGATGCAGAATAGAATCTCGGCCTGCTCCCCGCACCCCGCTTCCCGAATTGCCTCGAGGCCGCTCAGCTCAAAGAAGAGGAATTTCTCTGAAAATGTGAAGTACTCCTGCAGCAATCGGTAGCCGTCAAATGAGCGCTTGGGGTAAGGCAGAAGCGATTCGGACTCTTCAAAACCCATGGCGCGCAGTTTGGCCGGGGAGATGTTCACCGCCTTCGCGCCGCGTTGCTGCGGATTTCTTACCAGGATCGAAAAGCAATTCCGGCAGAGCAGTTCGTACAGGGTGTGAACCACCTTCAAGTCCCCGTTCAAATGGACCACGAGCTTGCGCGGACCGATCTGCTTGAAGTCCACGTCGCGCGCGCACTGCAGCCTAAGCCGCAATACATTGGTTGCGCCCGGAATGCGCACCGGGTCGCTGAGTCTCTCCGGCTGCCTCCAATCGCACTCGCTTATCGTGAATGGCCACAGTTCCACCGGGTACGAGGTTCTGAAGCGGCACGGTTGGCCATCCACGTGGCGCTTGGTGGCGATCGCCGTCCCTGCCGGCATCACCTGGCCCGCCGTCTGCTTGCCCTGCTCCGGATCGACCTGGCACTCGACCACCGACATGGACGGGATGGGCCGCAGGTAATGCGGCGCGACCAGGCCGAGCAATGCGGAGGTGACTTCCGGAAAATCGTCATCGACACGCAGATGAATGCGCGCCGCCATGAATGCGAATCCTTCCAGCAGCCTCTCCACGTGGGGATCGTCGCATCGATCCGGTTCCAGCAAGAGCCTGCTCGCGACGCGCGGATATTTTTCGGCGAATTTGCCCCCCAACTGGCGGAGATAGGCCAGCTCGCGCTCGTAATATTCAAGCAGTTCTTCGCGCATCGCTCACTTCACTTTGTATTCGCCGCTGGAAAGCTCGAGCACAGTGTCGAACGAAATTTCCTCGGGTGCCGGATCGAGCTTCATGTTTCCTTCAATGTGAAACCGCAGCCGCCGATCCATGGTGTCGGAGCCTTGCAGGGTCACGCGTATATCCATCAGGCGCGGTTCAAAATTATGCAGGCATTCTTCAATCGCCAGGCGCAGCGCGCGGTGGTCGGCCGCGTTCGAAAGACCCAGCGAACTGATGTCGGGAAGGCCGTAATTGATCACTGTCTTCGCTGCGGCGGAACGGACGGCAAGCTCCGGCAGAGGCGGCTGCCGCGTGTTCAACAGCCACTCAAGGTCCCGTTTGAGGGCATCGCGAAAGAAACGCGTCGATTGCGATCGCGTGGCCGGCCAATCCTCGACATTCATCAGCCGGTCGAGGACCGATTGCGTCACCAGCGTCTCTGTATTTGCGCGAGCCAACTTTAGCTGCTCCTTTCATCTCAACGCGATACTTCCATGGCCGCGATGGGATCGATGCGGCACAGCCTGGCAAAGAGCGTCTCGCGCATGCTGCCGTTTTCCTGCCCATCGAGGCAGCGCAACAGCAGCGTCAGCGGGGTCGCGATCACTTCGCCCGCCTCCCATTCCTCAAGTTGGCGCTGGTCGATCTCCTTGACCAACTCTTCAAGCACGGGGAAGGCGACCTTGCTTTGCCCGGCGCCCACGCAGAGCTGGGCCATCTGCAGCCGGCGCATGAAGCGCGCGCGTCCGCTCGGCTGCTGTGCCGCGTCTCGCATCAGCAACTGAAGAGCCGGCGAAAGCTGTCCCCGGGACATTAGTTCTTTAGCCAGATCGAGCACGTCGGGAACGCCCGGTTCGCCGGCTTCAGAGGTCGGCAACTGCGATGGCACATAGGGAGCGGGCTCGGGCTCCGCCTCCACCACAACCGGCTCCGGCGGCTTGGGGATCACCATTTCCTCAAGCCAGCGCTGCGTCTCCGGATTCGCCGTCTGCGTATCGTCGTTCAGCGTCCAGGTCGGAATCTCCGGCACGTCCTTCAACAGGCCCTGTAGGGTCGTAATCACAGTGGCCGAAACCGCGGAGTAGCCGGCTTCGCTGCTGGCCTTCCATACGTATCGATGCACGTCGAGCCACGCGCGCCCGCATGGTTCGCCTGCCGCGGAGATGGCAGCGGCCAACAGTTCTTCCCAGTTCGATTCCGCGGCCAGCCGCTTCAGGTTCTGTCGCTTTTCGGTCGGCGGTGGAACCAGAAAATCGTACGAGGCCCAGCTTCCCTGTTCGCGCATCTCTCCCAGCCGAAGTCCCGACTGCAACAGATAAGCTGCCGGACTGGCGGGATTTTCCTTCTGGAGATATGCGGCGCAGGCCTGGACTCGTGCCATCGCATCGTCCCGATCCACCGGTTCGGCGGTGAGCGCCTTACCTGCTCTGGCCCTCACTGGCGCCGGCGCCGCCTCGGGTTGGATCTCCGTTTCGGATGCGGCCGGCTCGGGCTCGGGCTCCGCTTCCGGCTCTTCAATTTCCTCCGCGGGAGCCTGATCGGGCTCGATCTTGCGCTTCTCGTTCAGCAGCGTGGTAACGGCCTGCCCTACCTCTTCGAGCGCAGTGCGAAGCTTGCCGAATCCGGGTCCGTCGTCGCCGTACTTTTCCTCGCAGAAAATCTGCAGATCCTGCAGCGTCTCGCCGGCGGAGTGCAGCGATGCATCCAGCGCCGCGTACCATGACTTAGGCGTAGCCGCGAACGACTTGTCGAAATCCTCAGCAGTCAGCTTTCCATCGGCGATGGCCGATTCACGCGCCTCGCGCTTGGCGTCGCTCGACTCCGCGTCGGCCTCGTATCCGATGGAACGCGATTCCCTGAACTGGAAGAAGTTGACTCCATCGCGGGTGATGGGAGATTCGCGAATGATATTCGACAGCCGGTTGGCCGCCCACTCGATGGGAACCGCCCGCATTCCCAGGTCCCCGTCGTCGATCTCCGGGTAGAGCGTATCCCAGAATTGTTCCTGCAAATCCTGAAACAGCTTCAGCGAAGGCTGGATGGTGCCGAGCCCTTCGCGTTTGGCGTGCGCTTCAGCCAGCCACGCCGCCAACTGCAGATCTTTGCTCCTGGTAGCCAGCGCTTCGCCGGCCAGCTTGATGACCAGAACAAAATCGGCCCGCTTGGCGGTGCGCTGCCAGGCTCCTGAGGGAATGGTGTCGTCTTCCTCGGTGCGCGCTTCTTTTATCTGGTCGTAGACGCGTTCATAACGCAAACTGGTCCCGGAAGGATTATCGCCCGCAATCGGATTCAGCAGATCATCGCGCAGTGGCACTTTCAGCCCTTTCGCCGGCGTGATCGAAGGTTAGTTTCCTCACCTCCAGGAATGGCTGCTCCATTTCTCCGCACAGCAGCAGTTTCTGGCCTGCCGGAAGCTGCCCGTACTCCGGATCGTCCCGCCACTCCGTTGCCCGGCCAAGGCGCACCGCGTCGTCTGAGTCCTTCCATGATAGCGGCGCGATCACCGGCAGCAGGACTTCACCGAGATCCTGCAGGCGAAAATCCGCCGTCGTGTGCAGCAACGCGGGCAGCCAGAGCAGGTCGCGCAGCCGCTTCGGCGCCTCGGTCTCAATCGATTCAATATAAGCAAATGGAATCCATGTGTAGCTGCCGGCAATGAAGGTTTCAAGATGCGCGCCGATGCGCGGGTCGGCGTCCGCGACCCCGGCGAATTTCTCGCCGTTCAGCTCGCCCGCGGGAGAGGGGTGCGACGAGCCCAGCGGAAGAGCGCCGCGCTGAAACATCTCCTGCCTTTCGCGCTCGGCGTGCAAAGCGGAGCGATAGAGCAGGGCTCCGGCGGCGGCTTCAGAATTCGAGTCGGAAAGAACGTTGAGGTGCTTCTCCGCGCGGTCGTATTCTCCGGCGAAGCAGAGGAGCTCGAACAGAAAAGTGCGGCGCTTGGTGTCGAGCGGCTGCTTCTTGAGCTCGACACCAAGCGCTTCGATGGCCGCATGCAGTTGCCCGGCCCGGTACAGTGAAAGCGCGTCCATCTCCGGCCACCTTTACGAAACCTTGTTCGCCTTCAGTTCGTAGGTAACCGCTCCGGTGCTAGTGAGATTGCCCTGCTCGTTCTGCATCGAGTAATCGATCTTGATTTCGTTGTAGGTGAACGAAATGCTGACCGTCGGAATTTCGCTCGACGCCGACAATTGGAGGCTCGAAACAAACAACTCCTTGAAGTCGACTTTCAAATAGGGTTTTCCCTCCGCACCCGACTTGATAGCAGTCAAGGTCCCGGTCTTGATGTGATCCCCTTTTACGATCGACTTGAAAAACAAGGGCGTCGACTTGTCGAAATTCGCCATCACCGACAGGTCCGACAGATCGGCCTTGCCGGCGCCCGATCCTCCCGTGCCCGCCACGGACGAAACCTGGGAAGCTCCCCAGCTCCAGCTCATGATTTGTATCTCGTCCTTGTGCTTATCGTCGGCAGATTCACCCTTGATGCCATCCAGCTTCAGAAAATAATCAACTGACATTTTCCGCTCCTCTCCATCGGCAAGCGCTCGAGTCGCATGGCCGTGTTTTGCTTGCGCCAGCTAAAAAGTCGTTCCCTATTTCCGCGCCGATGCGGGCAAATCGGCTACCAGACGGAGCGAAACAGATAGCTCGTCGAGTTGGAAATGGGGCTTCAAGAATGCAACCGCGCGGTATGCCCCCGGTTTGCCGGGAATCTCGGTGACTTGAATCGCGGCTTCCCTCAGAGGATGGCTCGCCTTGGCCGCCTGCGAGGCGTTGTCATCCGAGACCACATAGTTGCATATCCACTGGTTGAGGAACTTCTCGCAGTCCTGCCGGGTCATGAAGCTCCCGATCTTGTCTCTCATCATCGCCTTCAGATAATGCGCAAAGCGCGACATAGCCAGGATGTAGGGAAGCTGCGACGACAACCGAGCGTTGGCGTTGGCGGCTTCCTTGTCGTAGAGCTTGGGCTTGTTTGCCGTCTGGACGCTGAAGAATGCCGCATAGTCGGTACCCTTGCAGTGCACCAGCGGCACCAGGCCCTGGTCCGCCAACTCCTTCTCGCGGCGATCGGTGATAGCCACTTCGGTCGGGCACTTGAGAGCCACATCGCCTTCGTCGGTCCTGAAGGTATGCGCCGGCAGGCCTTCCACCAGGCCGCCGCCCTCGACGCCGCGGATCGCGGCGCACCAGCCGTACTTGGCAAACGAATTTGTAAGCCGGGCCGCCAGCCCATAGGCCGCGTTGCCCCAAAGGTACTTGGAGTGATCGCTGCCGTCCACCGATTCCTCGTAGTCGAAGGCATCGATCTGCTTGGTGTCCTTGCCATACGGCAGCCGCATCAGGATGTGCGGCAGCGTAAGGGCCACATAGCGCGAATCTTCCGATTGCCGGAAGCTCTTCCACTTCGCGTACTCGGTCGAATCGAAGATCTTGCCGATGTCGCGCGGCGCTCCCAACTGCGTGTAGCTGCTCAGGTTCAGCAAGTCGGAACTGGCCGCCGTCATAAACGGCGCGTGCGCGGCTGAAGCCACCTGCGAGACGCGCTCCAGAAGTTCGATATCCTCCGGTCCGCGGCCGAACTCGTAATCTCCCAGCAGCGCCGCGAATGGCGCTCCGCCGAAGATGCCGAACTCTTCCTCGTAGACTTTCTTGAACAACGCGCTCTGGTCGAACTCCGGCGCTCTCTGCAAATCCTTCAATAGTTCGCGCTTGCTGGCGTTCAACACCTTGATCTTGAGCATGTCGTTGGTTTCAGACTGGTCGATCAGGTACTTGATGCCGCGCCAGGTCCCCTCCAGCTTTTGAAAAGCCGGATAGTGCAGGACCTCGTTTAGCTGGATGCTGATCAGCCGGTCAATCTGGGCGATGCGGGCCTGGATGCTGGCCTCCGCGTCGCGGGTAAGGGTCATGTGACCCTCAAGCACCTGCGACACGAATTCCTTCACCATGTCCCGGCCGCGCTCCAGCGTCGCCGCATCGCGCGTGAAGCGGCCCTGAGCCACAATCTGATCGAGCAGGCCCTGTTCTTCCTGAGTCTGTACTGTCGCTCCCGCCGCCGCTACTGCCGTCTCCTGTGCGCTCATTCACCACCTCCGCTTTTGCCCAGTTCAGTCTTTAATTTCTCACGCGACTCGGTGTTCGAAACTGCCGCGAACAGTGCCTCGTCCAGCTTGTCGTTGCCCTGCAGGCTGCCGCGAAGATCGGACAGCCGCGTGCGAAGGTCAAGCAGCTCCTTCAGCGGCCCAACCTGCTTGGCCACGTTCTCGGGCGAGAAATCGTCCAGGCTTTCGAACTTAAGATTCACGCTGATCTGCCCGGCATTCGGGTCGTCGCTCAACTTGTTGGCGACCGAATAGGCGAGATGAGGCTGCATTCCCTTGAGCACTGTGTCGAAGTTGTCGGGGTTGATCTCGACAAATTTTCGATCCTTCAATGCCGCCAGAGGCTGCTCCGGCTGTCCTGTCAGATCTCCAAGAACGCCCATGACAAAAGGCAGTTCCTTCAGTTCGATTGCGTCGCCGATCTCGACGTCATAGGTGATATGCACGCGTGGTGACCGGACGCGATCTAGCTTGTGCTGAGTGCTTTCTTTGGCCATGTTTTCCCTCAGGGGCCCCCGCGCGCCTAGGCCGCGCGGTGGTTACTTCCGATTGCCGGGTCGGTAGACAGATTGCTAACTTATCACTAATGGTGATAATTCGCTTCTCACCATTTCACGAATAATGAGCAAGGACCTGAATTCAATCGGAGAAAGTCCCTGCATCCTTTTTGGGAGCGAGTTGATTATTGAATGAGTCCATTCCGGTGTCAAGCTAAAATCCTTCGAGAGAATTCCAGCCGCTCCTCGCGGCAGCTTTGGGACTCACGAGGAGAGGCCGGTGTATACTCGGTTCCCTGACGGGAGATGCACGCATGCGACAGTTGCAGCCGGTAGTGTGGTCGAAGGGCGTTTTCTTATCCCCGCAGCATTTGCAGGCCCAGGACCGCTTTTTCGAAGACACCCTTCGTTTTCTCTCCGGCGCCCTGTCCTTTCGAGGCTGGGGGTTTGCTTCGTTGCAGATCGATGCCGCGGGGCTAAGCCAGGGGGCCCTGGGGGTAACCGAAGCTTCCGGAATATTTCCCGACGGCCTCATGCTCGACCTGCCCGCCTCGGATACACCGCCCCCGTCCCGAACCCTTGAGGAATGTTTTTCCGACGGCCGGAGCACCTGCGCCTTTTATCTTGCCGTGCCCCAGGATCGCCCCGGCGGCATCAATGTTGCACTGCAGCGCGGCGGCGCCAGCACGCGCTTCTACTCCGAGCTGCAGATGCTGCGCGATGAAAACAGTTCCGGAGTGGAGAAGCCGGTCTCGCTGGCGCGCAAAAACCTGCAGATCCTTGCCGAGGGCGAAAACCTCGAAGGGGCGGTCCTGCTTCCGCTGGCGCAGGTGGAGCGCACCGAGGCCGGCGGCTATCGCCACGATCCAAAATTCGCGCCTCCCCTGCTCAACGTCAAAGGCAATGAACTGCTCACCGGCATTCTTCGCGGCCAGATCGAAACCCTGGTTTCGCGCAGCAGCCAGCTTGCCGGTTCGCGGCGCCAGCGCAACCAGTCCCTGGCCGATTTCAGCGCTTCCGATATCGCCAATTTCTGGCTGCTCTATACCATCAATGTTCACCTGCCGGTATCGCGCCACATGCTCGAGAGCAGGCATCTTCATCCGGAGGCGCTCTTCCTCCACATGCTGTCCCTGGCTGGAGCTCTCACCACGTTTTCGCCAAAGTTCGAGTCCCGCGACCTGCCCCGCTATGAACATGAGCAGCTCGGCCCCTGTTTCCTGGCGCTCGACGCCGCCATTGCCGAGCTGCTGGAAACCGTCGTGCCCAGCAATTTCGTGGCGCTGCCGCTCAAGCCGCTGCGCGACTCGATTTACGCAACGGCAATCGACAAAGACAGCTACTTTGAGAATTCGCGCCCTTACCTGGCCATCTCTTCTGACCTGAAGGAGGCAGACCTGATCGCGCGCACTCCGGGGCTCACAAAAGCCTGCTCGGCCACGCACATCGAGCAGCTCATTCGCCAGGCGTTGCCCGGAATCAAGCTCACCCATGTGCCGGTTCCGCCGCGGGCCATTCCGGTCAAGCTGCGCTACCAGTACTTCAGCATCGACAAAAGCGGGCCGGTGTGGGAAGCCGTGGTCCGCGCCCGCAACTTCGCCGTCTACGCTCCGCGGGATATCCCCAACCCGGACATGGAACTGGTCTTTCTCTTCGCGAACGCCGATTGAATCCGCCGACTCACTTGTGATGCAAGGCAAAGACCACGATGAGCACAATCACCAGCATCAGAAAGACATTCAGCACCAGGATCAGCGGCAGGTACTTCTGCAGCGCGCCACCGGACGCCTGAACCGGCGGAGGCGCCGGCGGAGGCGGAGGCTGGAATGAAAACGCCGGCGGCGCGAAGTGCGGTGCCGCAGGCGGCGGAGCCGGAGGTGGAGCAGCCGGCGGCCATGCCGGCTTGGCTGCGGCAGCGGGCGGAGCAGGCGGCGAGCCCTGACCGGGAAGATCCCGGAATGCTGAACCCGAAATCACTCGCGTGAACTCGCCGGGGCCGCCAGCCATGGGCGCAGGAGTTACGGGCACAGCCTGTGGAAGCACGGGCGGCGAGCCCATCGGCCCTGGTGTCCAGGCAGGCGGAGTGGAAAATGGCGTGGCCTGCGCCGGCGGAGCCGCCTGAAACACCGGCGGAGCCGGCGAAAACAGGGTCGGAGGAGCGGGCGCTGGAACAGCGGGCTGCTGCTCAGAGAGGGTACGCAAAAGTTGCGTGAATCCTCCCGCCGCCGGAGGAGCCGAAGCCATGGGCGGCGACCCCAAAATCGGCTCTGGCGCCCTGGTTGCTGGTTCCTGGTTCAATGCCTGAAGCAATTGCGTGAAGCCTCCCTGCGCCGGAGGACCGGGATCGACCGTCCGCGGCGCAGCATCCGTAAACCGGAACTCGCTCGGAGCGGCAGGCGCCGGTGTGAATGGCTTCATCGGCTCCATTGAGGCAGGCGCAACCGGTCCCATACTGGAAAACATCTGGGTAAACGCGCCAGGACCTTGGCTTCCGGCCGGGGGAACGGGCGCCGAGGCCTGGGCGGCCGGAGCCTGAGCGGGCGAACTAGGCAATCCCTGAAAAATCTTCGTGAATTCGCCCGGCCCCGAAGACTGCGGCGACGGCGCGGGCGCGGGTGCAGGGGGCGGAATCGGCGCGGGCACCGGCGGAATCGCCGCCTGGGGTCGTGGCGCCTGAGGCGCATTCATTGAACTGAAGATCTTGGTGAATTCACCCGGAGCCGAACCGCCCGCACGGCTCGGGGCTGGCGCCGGAGGAGGGGCAGAAACTGGAACCGGGGTCCAGGCGGGCGTCGCGGGAGCGCTCGGGGGAGGAGGGGCATACGGCTTGAAGTCGGCCTGAAATTCCGGCGGGGACGCCGCCTGGGGTGCCGGTGTCTTGTCCATCGAAACCGGGCTGAAGACCTTGGCTAGTTCTTCAGATGGCCTTCCGGAAGGCGCGGGACGGGGGGTCTCGGGCGTTTTCAGCGCCTGCAACATCCGAGTGAATTCGCCTGGTCCCGCGGCCGGGGCGGGCTGCGCCGGTTGAAAAGGGACTGGAGTTGCCGCTGCAGCCGGAGGCGCAACTGGAATTGCGTTGACGGGCTCATCGGGCTTCTTTCCCAGGAGCGCCAGCAGATCTTCCTCGCCGCGGGTCGGAGCGCCTGAAGACATTCCGAAGATTCCGGTTGCGCTCGACGAGCCTCCGCCGGTCGAGTCATCCGCGCGCGATGAAGATGAAGTATCGAATCGATCCCTGGACGAGTCCATGCGTGACCACCATGTCTTTAAAAATCACCTTGATCCGGAATCCAAGACTACATCGACTTTGCTTGACAGTAAAGGGCTGGCAGCCTACGATGCAAGCACACTTGATGGCAGTGAGGTCAGGGCAGGTGCGCGCCATGCTCCGGTATTCCTCCGTTGCGCCCACCCTGGCGGGACACCGCTCGACGAAACCGATTCCAAACAAATGCACGCTATGAATCTGTCATGAAATTCCTCTCACGGGTGGTCTGGTCCGAAGGGATGTACCTGAGTCCTCTCCATTTCCAGACTCAAAGCCGTTATTTCGAAGACTCCATGGCCTTCCTGGCGGCCAGCCTTTGGCGCGAGCCATGGGGGTTGCTGCACGCCGAACTCGATCCCAAGGCCATGCGCAACGGGACCGCCGTTTTGCTTCATGCCTCGGGCATCTTCCCTGACGGTCTGCCCTTCGAAGTGCCCAACTCCGACCCCCCAACCGAAGTCCGCAACCTGCTCGACGTCTTCCCCTCAACCGACGCCGTGCTCCCGCTCTACCTGGCCGTGCCCGGCCGGCGCGATAGCGGTTTCGACTGCGATCTCGGTTCATCATCCAACGGCAGCCGCTTCTCGCGGATGCAGCGAACCCTGCGCGACGAAACCAACGGCATCGACGAGCGCGAAGTCGATCTCGGCCAAAAGAACATACGCCTGCTCACTGAAGCCGAGCTGACGCCTGAAATGCTTTCCCTTCCGATTGCCCGCGTGCTGCGCGACGGCCGCGGCCACCTGGTCTGCGACGAAGATTTTATCCCCCCTTGTCTTCGCATCAGCGCCAGCGAAACGCTCATGCTTGTGGTTCGCAGGCTGGTCGACGCCATGGGGGAGAAAAGCGCTACCGTCTCCCGCGGCGCGCGCCGCCAGGGACGCTTTGAAGCCGGCACCGGGGCGCTCGATGTCGCCAACTACTGGTTTCTTCACGCGCTGCAGAGCGCGATTCCGCCACTGAACCATCTCGCCGCCACCAGCCACGCGCATCCTGAAGAAGTCTTCATCGAGTTGTCCCGTCTGGCTGGCGCTTTGTGCACCTTCGCGGTCGACTCCGACCCGCGAAATCTCCCTTCCTACGATCACCGCAACCCGGGCCCCGCATTCCGCGCCCTCGACACTCACATCCGCAGGCACCTTGAAATCGTGGTCCCCTCCAACACCGTGACGCTTGACTTTCATCCCGGCGACCCGTACATCCAGAACGCCGAGGTTCGCGATGAGCGCTGTCTCCGCCGCGCTCGCTGGATCTTTGGCATCCGTTCGTCGATCGGCGAATCGGATCTGCTCAAGCTCACCCCCCGCCTGGTGAAGGTCTGCTCCTCGAAGTTCGTCCCCGAACTGGTGAAGCGCGCGCTCCCCGGCATGACCCTGACCCACCTCCCCGTGCCGCCCTCCGCGCTGCGGGCCGAGGCCGATATGCAATACTTCGCCGTGGATACCGCCGGCCCGTGCTGGGAGCACATACTGCAAACCCGCAGCGTCGGCGTCTACGTCCCGGGCGAAATATCCCAGCCCGATTTTGAACTGACCGTCATCGTGGAGGCTTCGCAATGACCACCCCGCGCGCCAACAGCCTGGCCCTCTGTTTCCAGGAGTCGCTTACCGCCATCGCGCGGGTGCGTTTCCAGCGCCAGCAGGTTCAGGACTCGGAAAGCTTCCGCGCCCAGATGCGGCATTCGCTTCAGGCCGCCATGCAGGAAGCCAAGTCGCTCGGCTATTCCAGCGAGACGGTGCAGACAGGCGTCTTTGCCGCGGTTGCGTTCCTCGACGAAAGCGTGCTCAACCTGCAGAGCCCGGTCTTCTCCGACTGGGCGCGCCGACCCTTGCAGGAAGAGCTCTTCGGAGGGCACACCGCCGGCGAGATGTTCTTCACCAATTTGCGCAACCTGCTCGGTCAGCAGGATTCGTCCGAGGTTGCCGACGCCCTCGAAGTCCATTGCCTGTGCCTGGAAATGGGCTATCGCGGCCGCTATGCGCTCGCCGACAGCGGCGATCTGCATCAGCTGTTGCGGCAGGCGATCGGCAAGATCGATCGCGTCCGCGGGCCGGCGTGCCTCTTGCCCGTCGTGGCCGCGCCTGAAGTGCCTCCGGCGCGCACCAGGGATCCCTGGACCCGGGCGCTGCTCATCTCCACCTGCGTGCTCGCCCTGCTTTCGATTGCCGCCTTCGGCGGATATGAAGTGCTTCTTGGATCCGGAGTTTCCCAGGTCCAGAGCGCCGGAATCACATCGCGATAGGAGCCTGTTGTGATACCCATCTTGATCGCTGTCATTATCCTGGTTCTATCCATTGTGCTTGCCTGGCTGGTTGGGCCGCTGCTCGGTCTGGCCGGCACCGCGCTCCTGGTCCTGCGCATCCTGCTGGTCTCGCTCGGAGCCATCACCGCGGCCATCATCGTGTTCCTCCATTTGAGGGAAAAACGGCGCGATGCGGCCACCAGCAACATGCCTGGCGGTACTGACCTGGACGCCATCCTGCGCGACGCACACAGCCGACTGGCTGCGGCGCAGCGCACCGGCCCCAAATCGCTCGATTCCATGCCGCTGCTCTACGTCCTGGGAGAAATCAACTCCGCCAAAACCACTGCCGTGGTCAAATCCGGATTCGATCCGGAACTGCTGGCCGGCCAGGTCTACCGCGAGCAGGACATCGTCGCCACCCCGGTGGCCAACATCTGGTATGCGCAGTCAACCGCCTTCGTCGAGGCCGGCGATGCGGTGCGCAAGGCCCCGGCGCTATGGAACAAGCTGGTTCGCAAGACCCGTCCCAAAACCATGCGCTCCGCCATGGGCAAACAAGCCCCGGTGCGGGCCGCCGTGGTCTGCGTGAGCAGCGAGCTGTTTCTGGGCGCCGCCGCCGTCGACGCCAGCCTGGCTGCCGCGCGAACGACCAATCAGATGCTGCGCGATCTGGCTCATCAGCTCGGCTCCGAAGTTCCGGTCTACGTGATCCTTACTAAGCTCGATCGCATTCCCTACTTCACCGAGTACGTGCGCAATCTCGACATTAACGAGGCCACCCAGCCATTCGGCGTCGCCTTCCCCCGCAACGCTGTTCCCAGCGGCCTCTATGCTGAAAAGGCGATGGCCGATGTGGTCGCCACGCTCGACCGCATTTTCTTTTCGCTGGGCGAATTCCGCCTCAACCTGCTGCTGCGTGAAAACGACCAGAGAAACATCGATCCCGTCTATGAGTTTCCCCGCGAGTTGCGCAAGCTGCGCAACAATCTGGCCGCCTACCTGGTGGAGATCGCGCGTCCCAGCCATCTCAATGCCAATCCTTACTTGCGGGGCTTCTACGCTGTCGGCGTGCGCGCACAGATGGTCGAACAGATGGTTGCGACCGCTGCCAGTCAACCGCAGGCGCAGCCGGCCGGCGCAGGCGCCACGCGCATGTTCACCCTGGAGCAGATGCAGGCCGCCGCTCAACCGCAACAGCCGCAGATGGTCTCGCGCAAGCAGGCCCAGTGGTGCTTTCTTCCGCGTCTTTTCCCCAACGTGATTCTGGGCGATCGCAGCGCCCTCGCAGGCACCAGCAACAGTCAGCGAACCCACCTGTTCCGGCGCATCGTCTTCGCCACACTCTCTATCCTGCTGCTTGGCTTGCTGGTTTGCATCACCGCCTCTTGGATCAACAATTCCCGGATTCAAAAAGACATCCTCTCCGCGGCCAGCGCGCTTCCGGCCTCCGCGCCTCCTGCAGGGGCGCTGGCGTCGACCGAGCAACTGACTCAACTCGATCGCTTGCGGGCCGCGATGGTTCAACTCGAAGACTTCCAGCAGAACGGCGTGCCGCTCTTCTACCGTTTCGGCCTCTACCATGGCGATAGCCTTCTCGCTGCATCCCGGCGCATCTACTTCGATCGCTTCCGCGCCCTGATGCTGGCCAATACCCAGGTCAACCTGGTGGCCGCATTCAACGCGCTGCCGCCCGCGCCCGCCCAGGGAGCCGATTACTCGGCCGCCTACAACCCCCTCAAGGCCTACCTCATCACCACCTCGAACCCCGAAAAAAGCACGCCCGATTTTCTCGCTCCGGTACTGTTGCAGTACTGGGAAAACGGCCGCGTTCCCGACACCCAGGAGCAGAGAGATCTGGCCACCCGCCAGTTCGAGTTTTATGCCGCGGAACTGCCCAAAGGAACGCCCTGGACCATGGTGCCCGATTCACTAGCCGTGAACCGCGCGCGCACTTATCTCGCTGGCTTCGGCGGCTTTGAGCGCATCTACCAGCAGATGCTCACTGCCGCAGGCAAAGCATCGCCTTCGATCGACTTCAACCGCATGTATCCCGGCTCATCGGCCACGGTTACTGAAAGCCATGTCGTTGCCGGAGCCTTCTCCCGAAACGGTTTTGCCTTCATGCAGGACGCCATCCAGCACCCCGACCGTTACTTCAGCGGCGAGGTCTGGGTCCTGGGAAACCAGGCTCCGCCGTCGCTCGATCGCGCCAGCCTTACACAGCAGCTGACCACGCGCTACACGGGCGACTTTCAATCCGAGTGGCGTACCTTCCTGCGCTCCGCGCAGGTGGCCAAATATCACAGCCTTCAGGATGCCGGGGCCAAGCTCCAGTTGCTCTCCAACCCCAATTCACCGCTTCTCGCACTGTTCTTTACCGTTTCGCAGAACACCGCCGTCTCGAACCCCGATATCGTTAAGGAATTCCAGCCCGCCCAGGCGCTCGTAGCGCCCGACAATCCCACCAAGCTTGTAGGCCCGGGAAATACAGCCTACGTCAACGGGCTAATCGGACTCCAGGCCAACGTCGCCCAGGTGGCCGCTGATCCTACCGCCGCCACGAATCCGGCGGCCGTTACCCCGATCACCACCGCCTCGACCGCTGCGCACACCGCCGCTACGCAGAGCGCGCAAGCATTCAACCTCGATCCGCAGGGCCACGTCGATCAACTCGTGCTTGCGCTCATGCAGGATCCCATCAACTCGGTTGACGACGTAGTGCGCGGCCGCGGGCCGCAGCAGGCCAATGCCGGCGGCGCGTCCTTCTGCTCGACCTTCAACCAGGCGATGTCCAAATTCCCCTTCTCTCCGAACTCCACCGTCGATGCCAGCCCCGCCGAAGTGGCTGCATTGCTTCAACCCGGATCGGGATCTCTCTGGCAGTTTTACGACACGACGCTTAAGCCGCTCATGGTTCAGCAGGGTTCAACGTATGTGCCCATGCAAGGCGCGCCCATGCATCTAAATGCGGACTTCGTGAAATTCTTCAATCGCGCCGCAGCCATGTCCTCGGCGCTCTACGGCAACGGCCCCCAGGGCGTGCAATTCACGGCGCATATCCTGCCTGCGAATGGCATACAAAGCGTCACCTTTCAGGTCGACTCGCAGCGTCTCTCCGGCTCCGATGTCTCAAAGCAGTTCAGCTGGAACCCCAACAGCAGCCAGGAGGCGGATCTGACGGTGAACAGCCTCCCGGTGCAGGGCAATGGGCCGTGGGCTCTCCTTCATCTACTTGCCCGGGGACACGGGGAGTCGGCCGGAAATGCCGAGCGCTACGAGTTTCCCATCAGCCTCGCGGGTGGAACCCCGATGATCGTGCATCTCGATCTTTCCGGGCCGGATTCCAGTCTGCTGGCCCCAGGAGGATTCGCCGGTTTGCGCTGTGTCCCTTCAGTCGCACATTGATCCGGCTCTCGATTCGGCATTGACTGCGTCTCATCGAGGAGGTCAAACTCGTGCGAATACTTTCCTTGAACTGTGTCGGCCGGGCTCTAGTTCCGCTGTTGATGGGTATGATCCCCGTCGCCTCGGCAGCCCAGGTGGTGCCCGCGGCCCGGGGTGGCACTTTTAGGGGCTCTTCGTGGGAGTTCTTTTTCGGCTACAGTTACCTCGCCCCCAATGACGTTGTCACCGGCCAGGTCAAGGCCAAGACGGACTGCTATGGCTCCCGGGTTGCGTTGGTCACGCTCGCGCCCGACGGCCTTTGGAATTGCCCGGTTGGTTTTGATGCCGAGGAGCACGGTTCCATTGAAAGCATCACCCGCTACTTCAACAGCAGGCTGGGAGTGCAGATCGAAGCGGCGCAGCACGATCTCTACTACAACGACCCCACGGCAATGATCAGCAACAGCGGCATGTATACCGCCCAGGCCGGTCCGGTTTATCGTCTCCCGCTTTCGAAATGGACGCCGTGGATACACGGCCTGGCAGGCGGAGGCGAGGTGCAGGGTCCGCATCATCAGAATTACACTCCGGGGTTTACCTTTACACTGGGCGGCGGTGTGGATTTCGATACGCCATGGATGAACCATCGCCTGGCCGTCCGGCTTGGCGAGGCCGACTATGAATACATGCACGTCAATTATGGACCGGCGCACCCTTCGACAGTTGGATGGCAGGATGGTGGCGTAGTCGACATCAACAAGGGCTTTCGTCTTGCAGGAGGCGTGGTGTTCCACGCCGGCTCGGGACGCTCTGCACGCTGGTAGAGCGGGACCGGCAGCTTCGGCGCCTGGCTTTACCCCCGTGTTGAATGGCTCTTGGATCGGCTAGGAATTACTCAGTTTCTCGCCCGGGACGGGTTGATCTGCCGCTAGAAACTGCAGCAGCAGGCAAGTCACATTGTCTACCGCGCCCTGGCCCTTGGCTACATCGATCAGTGCCTGGCAGGCCTCAGCCAGGCTGGAACAGGAAAGAATCACCGAGGCGATCGTCCGGTTGTCCGCATAGCGGGTAAGCCCGTCGCTGGTCAGCAGGACAATGTCGCCCGGTTCAAGCGAGCCGGTGAAGATATCCGGTTCCACCGTCTCCGCGCTGCCGATGGCCCGCGTGATCACCGATTGCAGCGGCGACGAGGCGGCCTCGTCCGCATTCATCGCTCCCCTCCGCACTTGTTCGGCAAGAAATGAGTGGTCGTTGGTGATCTGGGCGCAAACGCCGCCGCGAAGAAAATATCCGCGGCTGTCGCCCACGTTGCCGATCAACAACCGCCTCCCCTCGATGCAGGCCGACACCAGCGTGGTCCCCATGCCGTGCAGTTCTTCCTTGACCAGCGCCAGGCTGTACACCTGCTGGTTGGCATGCACGATCGCGCGAAAAAGACGGTCCTCGGTGGTCGCCTCGCTCCCGGTGCTTTGCGAGAAGTGTTCGACCAGTGCCTTGACCGCGGTGGCGCTGGCCACTTCCCCCGCGGCCATCCCTCCCATGCCATCGCAGACCACGAAGATTCCGGACGCAAGATCGTATCCATAGCAATCTTCATTGTTGGTGCGCTTGCACCCCACATCGGTGAGCGCGACGATCTCGATCTTGAGTGCGGCTTCAGCTTCCATTCAGAGATCTTCCTTCGCCTAGAGCATCCGGCAGCTTAAATCGATCAAATGAAGGTCGGGATTAAGGTTGCCAAATTTCGGCGCATAAGTAAACACCCGAAAATTATCCGTCGCGCCGGCCAGAGCCGGATCGGCACCTCCCGGCGCATCTCAGCCCTCTTCCGGGCGCGCGACATCGGCCGCACGCTCCAGAAACATTCTCAAAACCTCTTCGCCGGTCCCGGCGACGCGTTCTCCCGGCCGCACCCCGCTCTTTCCCCACGCCAGCAGAAACACCAGCGGAATCCAGCCACGAGGATCCTGCTCAAACTGTTGTCCAAACGAGTGCAGCACTCGAGACAGCTTCAGCGGAAGCAGCACGCCCTTCAGGTCGTGGATCGAAGGATCCTGGCACAACTCGGGCGGCGAAACCACCAGGTATTCCCGGCAGGCCAGCGGGCGGATGGGATGAATGCTGCAGTTCTCATTCTCCAGGAACGGACAGGCTACGCCGGCATGAAAATAATCGATCGCCAGTTGCGTCGTCAGGCCTTCCTCGAGCACCCATTCCTGGTTCAGAATGCTGTCGATAATGCCCTTGTCGCTCAGCTCCGAAAGGGCGCGATGAAACCTGCGTCCCAGTGCCGCCTGCTGCTCTTCAGGCAGTGTCCTCATCCAACGCGTCAGCGCCTCGGCTTCGAATAAGCTCACCGGAACCATCTGTCGGCAACATGCGGCGCACCCAGCCCGGCATGAGATGGGTGATCCGGCCTGTTCCGCCTCTTCGGTGACCCGGCCGATAATTACGTTTTCGAGATTCTGGATGACCGGAAGAAGCTCCGTAAGCGTGGTGCGTCCGGCGGGCAACTGCGCGCTGGCGTTGAGAAACCCTCCTCCCACCGGCAGCGAAAACGTGGCCCTCACCGTAGGGCCAGGCGAATTGATGGCAGGATCCGGCAATGTTGGTCCTCTCCGTCAGGGCAGCACTTTTCAGCGACGTTTCCCGATTGTATCGCGCCCTGGCTTCCCGCTTCATGAGACAAATCGTCAATTTGGCAAGATGGAGCGCTATTGGCTCTCATGCCGCAATCGTGCTACCGTGTTGATGCTGGTCAACTCGAATTTAAATCTGGTTTACACGCCTCTTTATTCCGGCTCACCGAGCTAGCGGCGTCGGTCGGCTTTTGTCTTTCGGCTTTGGCTCATCAACGTGGACACCGCAGAAAAAAAGAAAATCGGCAAATACGAAATCACCGGCATTCTCGGACGCGGGGGGATGGGGGTCGTTTACCGCGCCGAAGACAAGCGCATCGGACGTCTCGTCGCCATCAAGACCCTGACCGAGGGTTTCTCCGGCCAGCCGGAGATGCTGGAGCGCTTCTATCGCGAAGCCCAGGCCGGCATTCTGCAGCATCCCAACATTGTCATTGTGTACGATCTCGGCGACGAGGACGGTGTGCCGTTCATCGTCATGGAGTACGTCAGCGGCGAGCCGCTGGACAAGCTGATCGCATCCGGCAAACAGGTCACGCTGGTTGAGAAGCTCAGCATCATCGAGCAAGTCTGCTCCGCGTTGGGTTACGCCCACCATCGCGGCGTCGTTCATCGCGACATCAAGCCGGCCAATGTGATCGTCCAACCCGACGGGCAGGCCAAGATCGTCGATTTTGGCATCGCCCGCGTCCAGGGCTCCAGCTCGGAAGGAGGCTTGACCCGCACCGGAAATGTAATCGGCACCATCCACTACATTGCTCCCGAGCGGCTCAGGGGACGCCCCTTCGACGGACGCTCCGACATCTTCGCCACCGGGGTCATGCTTTACCTGATGCTGACAGGGGAATTGCCATTCACTGGCGAAGACATGACCGTTCTGCAGAAGCTGGTCAACGAGCCACATCCGCCGCTCAAGACTTACCTGGCCAACTATCCACCCGCGCTGGATGCGATCATAGATCGCGCTCTCGCCAAGGACCCCGAACAGCGCTATGCCACGGCCGAGGAGTTTGCCGCCGATCTCCATGGCCTCGGCGAACAGCTGAAAAAAGGCCAGATCGTGGAGCTGTTCAGCGACGCCGAACGGCTGGCCTCCGAACACCAGTTCGGCCGCGCCCGCGAAGTGCTTCTGCAACTGGTTCGAATCGACCCCCAGCACACCGGCGCCCGCCAGTTGTACGGTGTCGTGCAGCAGAACCTGGCCCGGCTGCAGCGCGCCGAACAGATTCGCCAGCTGGTGGCCGAGGCGGAGGAGGCCGTTGCCTCGTCGCGGTTCGCCGAGGCTCTCGGTTCGCTCGACAACGCCCTCCAGCTCGACCCCGCCAACTCCGATCTGAAAACCCGGATCGAAGACATTCGCGAGAAAAAGCGCCGCTGCGACGAGATCGGGACTCTCATGACCCAGGCGGAGTCGGCGCGCGGTCGCGGCGACTGGACGGGCGCCCTCAACGCAGTCCAGAAGGCCCTCAGCCTCGATCAGCAGGACACCAAGCTCCGCGCCGCCTTCGTCGAGTTCTCCCGCCAGGCCAAGCTGGCCACGCAGCAGGAACAGATTCGGGAGATGCTCGGCAAGGCGAAGCAGGAAATCAACTCCCGCCGCTATACCGGGGCCATCGAGATACTGCGCGAAGTCGGCAAGATGGATCCATCGCTGCCGGAGATGGAGAGCCTGCTGCAAACCGCCGTCAGCGGCCAGGAGCAGGAGCGCCGCCGCAAGCTGATCGAACAGATTGAAGCCGAGATCGAGAAGTGCCTCGGCGCTGAAAACTACGATCGCGCTACCGAGCTGATAGAACGCGCCGTCGTGCAGTTGCCCAACGAGGCGTCCCTGCTGCAACTCAAGGCGCGCGTGGCTCTGCAGGCGCGGTCCTGGCGTGTCCGCAATTTGATCGACACCACCGCGGCCAAGGCGCAGGAGATCTTTCAGCGCGCCCCTGGCGAAGCGCTCCTCATTGTTCAGAAGGCCCTTCAGGAACTACCCGGCGAAGAGCGGCTGCTGGCGCTGGAAGATTCGCTCCGCCAGCGCATGAGAGCCGCGGAAAAAGAAGAGATTTGCGGCCGCTATCTGCGTGAAGCGCAGGGCGCCATCGACCGCGGCGAGTTTGACAAGGCTGTCGCAGTCTTGGAATCGTACCAGCTCGAGTTTTCAGATGCTGCAGGCGTCGGAGAGCTGCTCGAATTCGCGCGGCGAGAGCTCGACCAGCAGCAGCGCAGAGCGCGCATCGCCTCTTCGGTAGCACAGGCGAGGGAACTTCTCCAGCAGGAACAGGTGGACCGCGCGATCCAACTGCTCGAGCCGGCAGCACGGGAAACCGCCGACCCCACGCTCAACCGGCTGCTCGAAGAGGCGCGGTCGCTGCGCGAAAGAACTCTCCGGAAGACCGAGGCGGTGCTCGGCCAGATTGCAAAATTCCGCGAGCGCGGGCAGTACGACGAAGCCATCAATCTCCTCGAATCCACGCCGGCCTCTTCGGTTCCCGGATCACCGCAGAACGCTCTACTCGGCGAGATGCGCGCCGAGAAGGCACGTAAGCAGGCGGTCGAGGCCGCGCTGTCCACAGCCAATACCGCCAACGATCTGGCTGCCTTCCAAACCGCAATCGAAGCCTTGCAAAGCGTCCAGCGCGCCTATGGAGAATCTCCCGACCTCGCCCGCGCGCTCTCCGGGGTCGAATCTCGACGCGCACAACGCGCCAGTGAGACGGTAGCCAAGTCCGTCGAGTCGGCTCGCGCCGCGCTGCTGGCCAGCAATCCCCAGGGCGCGCTCGACGAACTGCGCAAGTCAACCGAATGGTTCGAATTTGCCGCCGCTGCGCAACAGGCCGACTGGCGCCGTCTCAACGCTGAAGCCGCCAAGCCCGTTGTGCGCAAAGTAACGGCCTCCGTGCCGCAGGTCGGCGTCCTATCCGAGATAGAGGCTCCTGCTCCGCGCTCAAAGCTCCTCGTTCCTATGGTCGTTGGCGTCCTCATCGTGCTCGCCGCCGGCGGCGCATTCCTGTTCCACCTGCAGGGCGCCAAGACCGGTTCAACACAGACCGCCGTGCCCTCAGGTCCCGCAATCGTACCTCCCGGTCCCGCCGCGGCCCCCACGGGCACACTGCTTGTCCGGGGCAATACGGACAACGCCGAGGTCTTCGTCAATGGCGTCCTCAAGGGATTCACCCTGGCCGACGGCTCCCTCAAGCTACCTCTGGACGCCGGTTCCTATTCGGTCAAGTTCGTCAAGCCCGGCTACGGCGACATTCCCGCGGTCCCGATCAAAATTGCTGCGAACGGCCAGGCCACCGTGCCCTTCAAGCTGACCCAGACCGCATCCGGCGCGGTCGCGCCGCCGCAGGTCGCATTCCTGACCATCCAGTCCACGCCGGGCGCCTCGGTCAGCATCGACAACGCGGCCCAGGGGACCACTGACCCCCGCGGCAATCTGATCGTCCAGGCAAAGCCCGGGCCCCACCAGTTGGAGATCGGCCTGAATGGCTTCCAGTCCTACACCCAGCCGCTCAACCTGAAGGCCGGCGAACACACCAACATGGTGGCCATGTTGAATGCGATTCCAAAGGCAGTGGCTCCCGTCGCCCCTCCGGCGCAGCCGCCCCAGGCTCTGTTCTCCGCTTCTTCGTCCACCATCCAGCAAGGCCAGTTAACTACCCTGAGTTGGCAGACTGCCAACGCATCCGATGTTTCGATCGACAACGGGATTGGCTCGGTTGGCGCGTCGGGACAAAAAGAAGTGAGCCCCGCCGGCAACACAACTTATCACCTCGTCGCGAAGGGAAACGGCGGCACACAGCAGCAGACGGTCAGTATCGTAGTAGAGCCGAAAGTCGTAGCGGCCGCGCCCCCGCCGCCCGCCGCCGTCGCGCCCCAGCCCGTCGACCAATCGGCGCTGCTTCAGGCCGTCATCAACAGCTTCGATGCCGCCTGGGACGCGCATGACGTCGCAAGAATGGGATCCATCTGGACGGGAATGAAACCAGGTCAGGCTAAAGGGTTCCAGGATCTCTTCAAAAATCAGCCCGCTTCCAAGGTATCCGATAGCTGCTCGCCCGCGGCATTGAATCTCATGGGCGACACCGCCAATTGGAGCTGCAATGAGACCTCGACCTATAACTCCGGCGGCAAAATGCAGTCTCGCTCCGTCGTCATCCACTTCACCTTTACGAAAAAGGGCGGAAGCTGGACGATCCTGGACCGGCACTAGCGCAACGCGCATCGATTCACAAAATCTCACAAAATCCCACTTGACGTTTCGCCGGCTTCACCCTAAGATGGTGCAGGTCTCAACCAAAACTCATAAACCGGGCTTAGATGTGATGACTCGGAACTGCGTTATTCCCTTTCGACTTATGCGCGAATTTCCCTTTTAAGCAGCCTCATCGGGGTTGCATCTGGCTGCCGGGCAAATCACACCTAGAATAATTATCCGGGGCCCATTCGATAGGCAGATCGTGTCCTCCTCTGGCGGAGATCGCGTACAAGGTGTGTCGTAACGGTTTGTTGTCCCCGATCACTATTCCGAAGAGTGCATCCTGGGGCCAACTGTAAATACTTGAAACACTTCGGACCTCAAAATTTGTTGTCTCGGAGAACTCACATGGTGCGGCGAGTGAACTATCTTCCGTCGAGCAGGCTCGTTCTGGCTGTTTTCTGCGCAACGCTGTGCGGCGTTTCTGCGTCTGCTCAATCCACTGATTCTCTGCGGTCGAGCTCGAAGGCCGGTTCCCCGTTTATCGCGGCACCCTCGTTTGCCCTCGCTGCCAACCCCACCAGCGTAGCTGTCGGCGACCTCAAGGGCGATGGCAAACTCGACCTGGTTACTACAAGACAGAATTCCGGCAATGTCACCGTGCTGCTTGGCAGCGGGAACGGAAGCTTCGCCGCCGGCGTGGAGTACGCCGCCGGAACTCGGATCGGAAATGCGCTGCTGGCCGATCTTAATGGAGACGGCAAGCTCGACATCGCGGTCACCGACCTGGCAACCGGAGACGTCGACGTGCTGCTCGGCAATGGCGATGGGACATTCCGCAAGCCGGCCGTTTACAAGGCCATCGCGAATCCGCTCACACTCGCTCTCGGCAACTTCCGAGGCACGGAAAAAACCGATCTCGCAGTGGCCTCCGCGGCCGGTGTGAGCATCCTGCTGAACGACGGAACCGGCCGCTTCACTGCGTCATCGCCTGTTTCCGTCTCCGGCAAGCCGGCTTCGCTTGTCGCATCCGACCTCAGGGGCGCCGGTCATGACGATCTGATTGTTGGCAAGCAGGACGGAACCGTCACCGCGCTGCTCGGCGACGGCGCAGGCCGCTTCACCGCGCTGTCTCCGCTCGCTGCCGGCTCCAGCGCAGTGTCGGCGATCGTCGCCGGCGACTTTAACGGCGACGGCAAGCCCGATCTGGCCATTGCACAGCCCGGATCCGACACTGTTACCGTTTTGCTCGGCCGCGGCGACGGCACATTCCAAACCGGCGTCCCTTACGCCGTGGGTAATGGCCCCGTCGTTCTTCTTGCCGCCGGCCTGCGCGGCAATGGTGCCTCCGACCTGGTCACTGTCAATCGTTCCGCCAACACCTTCAGCGTTCTGCTCGGCAACGGCGACGGCACATTCCGCGCGGCTCAGGATTTCGTAGCCGGCAACGCGCCCGTCTCGATCGCGGCCGGCGATTTCAATACCGACGGGCACGCTGATCTCGCCATCGTCAACTTCCAGGACAGCACGCTCACCGTTCCGCTCGGACGCGGCGACGGCTCATTCATCGCGGCTCGCTCGTACAAATCAGGCCTGGAAAGCAAGGCCATCGCCGCCGGCGACCTCAACGGCGATGGCAGGACCGATCTTGTCGTAGCCAACTTCTGCGGAAGCGATTCAGCCTGCGCCGACAAAGGCACGGCCACCGTATTCCTCGCCAACGCCGATAGCTCTTATCGCGAGGGTTCCACCCTCTCACTCGGCAGCGGGCCGGTCGCCATCGCCCTGGCCGATCTCAAAGGCGACAAGAAGCTTGACCTGGTTGCCGCCAACCGAAGCGACAAGACCCTCGAAGTCCTGCCCGGAAACGGCGATGGCACCTTTGGCGACCCAGTAACTTACCCCCTCGCGGCCTACCCGCGCGCCTTGTTCGCGGGAGACTTTAATGGCGACGGAAAGATCGATCTGGCCATCGCTTCCGACTGCGGCCAGAGCGCCTGCCCACAGCCCGGCACGCTGGAGATTTGGCTCGGCCGTGGCAACCTCAGCCTTGCCTCTTCGGCAACTTACACAGTCGGCTATTCTCCGGTTTCAATCGCGGCCGGGGACCTGCGTTCAACCGGCCACCTCGATCTGGCTGTCGCCAACACCTGTGGCGAAGACAGCGCCTGCAAATCCAATGGCACCGCTACGCTGCTCTCCGGCGATGGCACCGGAAAATTCACCCCGGGCCGCGAGGTCGCAATTGGCAGCGCGCCCTCTTCAATCGCCATCGGCAACCTAACCGGCAGCGGACTCGATCTGGCTGTTGCCCAGCGCGGCAGCAATCAGATTGCCGTCCTCCATGCCGATGGCAAGGGCGGATTTGGCGCCCCCACCACCTACGCCGCGGGCTCAGAGCCTTCCGCGCTCGCAATCGCCGACTTCAATGGCGACGGCAGACAGGACGTTGCGGCAGCCAACTTCCAGTCCTCAACCGTCAGCGTCCTTTTTGGAAACGGCAGCGGTTCGCTTGCGCCGGCGGTGAGTTATGCTGTCGGCGCCGGTCCGGAGGGACTTGTCGCCGTCAAGTCAGGCAAGACCGGCCCATCCAGCCTGGTCACCGCCAACGGCAACAGCGGTTCCACGCCAGTGGGAACGGACATCACGGCCCTTTTCAATCCCCTTGTGCAAGGCGCTTCAACCACTTCCCTGGGGGCTCCCAATCCCGCCGCGGCAACCGTTGATCAGCAAGTCGTGTTGACTGCCACGGTAACCGGCGGGGGTACGACGCCGACCGGGAATGTGGTCTTTGCGATCGACGACGGGGGAGGCAATTTCACGGCGCTCTCCGACTGCGGCGGCGCGAGCGGACTGTTGCTCACGGGCGCCGGCACCGCAATCTGCACCACCCAACTTCTGCCTGTCGGCAGCCCCGTGAATGTGCAGGCGCAGTACCTGGGCGACACAAACTACTCCACCAGTGCATCCGCCGACCAATCGGTTACAGTTTCACAGGCCAACAGCCTGGTTACTCTGTCGCCGACAGTCGTTCCAACCCCGGTCGTCGATCAGCCGGTGACCTTCACGGCCACCGTCTCGGTAGCCCCCCCCGCAACGATGGCCGGTGACGTCGTCGCTTTCACCGGCGCCGTCTCGTTCACCGATGGCGGCAACCCGATAACTGGTTGCAGCGCCATCTCCCTGACCAACAACAGCGCGGCCGGAACTGCGTCAGCCTCCTGCACCACCTCATCGTTGATCGCTGCCTCTGCCGGCAGCCCGCACAGCATCGGCGCGAACTACAGCGGCGACAGCAATTACGATGCGGGGTCGGCGGGAACGCCGCAGCCCATCGGGGTCGACACTCCCACCGTCGGCGCTCCCACCGCCGCGCCGTCTGCGCCCGGCGTCAATCAGCAGGTGACCCTCAGCGCCACTGCCGCTCCGGCAAACGGATATCCGGTCACCGTCCCCTTCGCAGGCACCATGTCGTTCACCAGCGGCTCAACCACTCTGTGTGCATCGGCTCCCGTGAACGCCACCACCGGCGCGGCCAGTTGCCAGACCTCAAGCCTGCCGGGCGGTAGCGACAGCATCACCGCCAAGTACGTTGCGGGCAGCGATCCAAACTACGCAAGCTCCAGCACCAGCCCAGCCCTCAGCCTGACGGTCACCGCGGAAAACACCACCACAACCCTGGCCTCGGCGCCGGCCACTTCGACCGTTGATCAGCAGGTCGTATTCACGGCAACGGTTGCTCCTGCGTCGGGCACCGCCACTGTCGCCATCGCGGGCAACGTGGCCTTCAAAAACAGCGGTACGATCGTCCCCGGCTGCTCCTCCTCACCGGTTAGCTACGTCGCGGCGGCGACCGCATATCAGGCCACCTGCACCACCTCGGCCCTCAACGCCACCTCCGCTTCAAATCCGAATGCCATAACGGCCGTTTACACTCCCACCGGTACAAGCTATAGCGGCAGCACCTCGGCCACGCTCAATCAGACGGTAAACCCGGCAACCACCACCACCACGGTCACCGCCAATCCTTCATCGCCCACCGTCAACAATCCGGTGCTCTTTACAGCCACGGTGACCATCCCGGCCAATGCCGCGGTAACGCCCGCGGGCACCGTGGCCTTCACTGACAACGCGACCACCATCACCGGCTGCGGCGCCGAAGGGCTGACCGTCGTCTCGGCCGCGGCGGGCACGTATGCAGCCACCTGTAACCTGACTTCGCTCAGCAGCGGCGGTCATACCATTGTCGCAACCTACACCGGCGACGCGAATTATTCCGGCAGCTTCGGCAACCTGAACCTGTCGCTCGGCTCCGCTTCAAGCACTACAGCCGTCACTTCGTCCGCCAACCCGTCCACCGTGAATCAGAGCGTCACCTTTACGGTCAGCGTGCACGGCGGCACAACGGTCAAAGTTAGCGGCACAGCCACCGTCATCGCCGATACCACCAATCAACTCGGCCAGTGCACCGTCGCTAACTGGAGCAACACCACCGGAATTGCGACCTGCAGCGTTTCAACCTCATCGCTGGCCCTCGGTTCCCACACCATTGCGGCCAGCTACTCCGGAGACAGCAACTACAACTCGAGCTCCGGCAATCTCAGTTCAAGTCAGGTGGTCAACCAGGCATCGACCACGACTGCGCTTGCCTCTTCCCTTAATCCCTCCACCGTGAACAAGAGCGTAACCTTTATGGCCACGGTCGGGTTCCCATCCGGCGGCACTGCCCTCGGGGGAACCGTGGCCTTCACCGACCAGCCCTCGGGCGGATCTGCCGCAGCCATTCCCGGCTGCTCCGCGGTTGCGCCATCAACCGCCGGCGTTGCCGCCTGCACCGATCTGTCTCTAACCGCCGCAGGCTCGCCGCACACCATCAAGGCCAGCTACAGCGGGGATACCAACTTCAATTCCAGCAGCGCGACTCTGGCGCCGAATCAGACGGTAAGCGCGGCCACGATTACCAGCCTCACCGTGACCTCGTCGCCCAATCCTTCGTCGTTCCACCAGTCGGTCGCCATCCTTGCCACCATCGTGGCGCCCTCGGGCGGCGTCGCGCTTTCCGGTAACGTCACCTTCACCGACAGCGTAACCGGCGCGGCCATACCCAACTGCTCCAATGTCAGTCTCAATGCGAACAGCGTGGCCCAGTGCAATACGTCGGCGCTGGCCAACGGCTCGCACACCATCACGGCCACCTACGGCAACGATCTCAACTTCGCCACCATCAGCAACACCACCAGCCAGTCCGTCGGCTCGGCCGCCACCAGCGTCGCCATCGGCCTTTCGCCCAATCCATCCGTATTTGGCGGCCCCGTGACCATTGTCGCCACCGTTTCTTCCCCCTCTCAGGGATCTGCGCTGTTCAACGGCGCCATGACGATCCTGCTCAACGGCAACCCCATCGCCGGTTGCCCTGCTGCCGCGGTCAATGGCTCCAGCGGACAGGCGCCCGTCTGCTCCACCACGGTGATGCCGGTCGGGAACAATACGGTCACCGCCTCTTACAATGGCGATACCAGCTTCGGCTCAAGCAGCAGCTCAGCCGTTGAAACAGTCAACATCAACAGCAACACGAGTATCGTCCTCGCCTCCGCGCCGTCTTCACCTGCTTCGATCGAGGCTAACGTTCCCGTAACATTGAAGGCGTCGATCAACTTCGGCTCCGCAGGGGTGGTTCCGCTCACCGGCAACATGGTGTTCACCGACAACAGCTCCACCACGCTTTGCACCATCCCGGCAAGCAAGTTCAGTCCCGCGGGCGTGGCCACCTGCAAGGTCGCGGCGCTCTCCGACGGATCCAACCTGGTGCTCGCCAGCTATACCGGGGACACAAACTTCCTCGCGCCCCAGAGCAACTCTGTCTCGCTGACGGTGCAGGACTTCTCGCTCACCGTGGCGCCCGTTCCTTCCAACTCGCTCGGCGTGACCATTACTCAGGGAACCACTTCCGCCAACGATCCGTATGCGGAGCAGGCCATCAGTGTGGTGCCGGCCTCAGCAACCGGCAGCTACATGGGTACCCTGAGCTTGATGTGCACCGCGTCACCTTCTACCGGCGCTCCGGCCTGCAACCTGGCAAGCCAGACTGTTGCCGTGGTGGCCAGCGGGGTCCAGGCATCGGTCGGCATCTCTCTCGACGCCACCAACGCACTCCCGGGTACTTACACTTTCACCGTCACCGCTACCGACGCGGTGAATCTGACCCACACATTCATGTTCCCGGTCACGGTTCGCTCCCAGGCCACCCCACTGGTTCTGATCTCTGGCGCGAGCACGAACAACACCGCTAGCGTGAGCTTCGTGCTTCCGGCCGGCGTCAGCATCACCAGCCTCAACTGCTTCCAGGTAGTCGGTCCGGAAATCACTTCGCCGCTGACTCCATCGCAGCTTTCCATCGGCTGCGCCTTCAACCCCGCCACCATCGCTTCGGCCGCTGCAACGCAGACCGTGCCCGTGGTGGTGACCATCTCCACAGGCACAACCACGGCAATGGCGCAGCCGGCCGGCGACTCAACTCTGATGGTGGCTGGAGTCTTCGCGCTCCCGCTCTTCGGGTTCCTGGGCCTTCTCGGCGGCCGCAAGTCGATTCGGTCCGCTTTCCTGCGCATGCTGGCAATCGTCGCCGTCTCGATCGCGGCCTGGCAGGTGATGGGTTGCGGCGGATCCTTCCATGGATCCGGAACCACCAACGGAGGAAAGACGCCTCCGGGAGTCTATGAAATTCTCGTCGATGGCACCGGCAGCGACGGCAACACCTACCAGGCGGTGATCAAATTGACCGTCACCCTCTAAGACGTATCCGATGGGCGCCCGGGCATCGATCGAGCTTCCCGGACGCCCGCGAACTTCAAGCATTTTGTCGAGGTAGACCGATGAAAAATAGAATTCCGCTGATGTTACTCCTCGCCGGTGTTTCCAGCATGGGCGCAGTGGCGCAAATCAATTGCGCCACTGGCTCCGCCTCCACGAAGCTCGTCTGCGAGTTCCCCTTCTCAACCGGTCAATTTTCCAATGACTCGGCGCTTGGAACCGCGAACAACGGCGGAACCTCGTCAGCTCAGCAACTCGCCGCCGCAATCGACGTCGGCATCGCCACCCAGGTAAGCCAACTTCCGCTGGCCAGCGCATCGGCAGGTACCGTCGAGGTCTACCGGGCAGGTGTCCCGGAGACCTTCAACAACCTGGGACCCATCCTCACCGATCGCGCCCAGACCATCGGCCGGCACAAGTTCTTTCTGGGGTTCAGCGCCAGCCAGTTCGTGTTCACCGACATCGACGGCACGTCTCTCAACAAGTTGCCCTTTGCATGGTCCGCGACAGCTTCCACAGTCAACACCAATACCTACACCACCGAGAACACGCTTCTCCACTTCAAAGTGGATCAGTTCATCGGCGTTGCCACCCTCGGTGTCACCGACAAAGTCGACATCTCGGTCATCGTGCCGGTCGGATACGTTTCGCTCGCCGCAACGACCTCCAATTCCACGTCCTATATCGTGAATTCCAATGGGGCTCTGATCTATGGCCCCTATACCAATGCCCCGACTCACGCCGCCGGAACAGCCAGCGGAGTAGGCGACATCACTTTCAACGGAAAAGGTTCGCTGTGGACAGGAGAACACTCCACGGTTGCCGCGGCCATGAACGTCCGCATACCGACCGGCGACGATTTGAACTATCTCGGCTCCGGAGCCTGGGGATTCAATCCCTACCTGGTTTATTCCTACCTCGCCAAGGTCTCGCCGCACGCAAAAATCGGCTACCAGTGGAACTCCCACACTGAGCTGAATCCGTCTTACAGTTCCGCCAACGGAATTACGACCGTGAGCGGAAAACTCAGCCTGCCCGGAGGGTTGCAGTACGATGCCGGCGCCGACTGGGCCGCGGCAAAGCATTTGACCCTTGCGGGAGATCTGTTGGGTACCCAGTTCCTCAGCACACCGAAACTTGTTCCCACGTCCACCACCATCACTACGACTACTTCCTCAATCATTCTGCCTACCAGCGTCACCGGCAATGCCAGCTATACCATCAACAACCTGAGCGCCGGCCTGAAGATCAATCCCGTCCGCGAGCTGGTGTTTTCAGGCAATGTCCTTTTCCAGCTCAATAACGTAGGCCTTCGCAGCCGGCCAACGCCGCTGATTGGCATCTCCTATAAATTCTAAAGTGGATTGTTCCTGGCGGGTCATCGGAGGAAACTACCAGAATTCTGCCGCCAAAACCCGCGGCGGTCCGGAGTTGCCTTGAATGACCTGCGTGGCCAGCACGACTTCAAAGTTTTCACCGCGCCAGCCCGCAGGCGCCAGTTTCTTGAGCGACGCCAGGTCGTCTTCGTTGGTCAGGAACTCTCCCACGGCCCTGGTCCCATTCGGCCCCACTCCAGAGGCAATCAACAACGGCTGACCGATGGTGTCGTCATGGGTCTGAGCGACGATTGCGTAGTCCTGCGTCCTATCCGAATAGGGGACCAGAAAACTGACGTTCCATTGCGAAGCGGCGTTCGACTTTGTATCGACAATCGCCCCCTGCGTCGACTCCGATCCTCTGAATTGATACCGAAACCTGGAAGTGAGACGCATGGTCCAGGGGTTGTCGAGTCCGGCAATCAGGATTGTCGGTCCCGATCGAAGATCGTCAAGATTGGCCTGGCGCGCCAGCAGTACGCGATATTGCTTCCGGCGTGCATGGAGAATCGCCTGGAACTGGCCCAGGGTAATTGCATCGGAGAGCGGCACAAGTGTGTTGTTCGTGGTGGGAGGGCCGAGAGCCGCTGCAATGCCGGGTTTCTCCGCCCCCGGCTGGTTCACGCTGAGTGCCGGCGACCCGATGCAAATCATCACCGGCTGCTGACTGTTCCAAAAACTCGCCAAGATAGTCGGCGTGCGATCTGAATGAGCCCAACGATTCAAGCCAAAGGCAACAAGCGCGCCAACCACCAATACGGCTGAAACAAGGATCGCGGCCGTTTTGAATCGCGAGGTAGGCCTTTGGATTTGATCCACCGGCAATGAAGTTGCGGACGCCGGCCGGGTCGCCTCCGCGATAGGTGGTCGTGGCCCCGGCGCGACGAGCGGTGAACCAGGAACCCGGAAGTGAGGTACGTACGATCCGGGCGGCAGTTCGATCCGCATCTCCGTTTCATGGCCATCGTCCTGGTAGTACTGAGCGATTCGCTTTCGAACCTCCGCCGCCGTGACGCGCACAATCGAATCTGCGGATGTATCGAAGCTCGGCTCCCTTTCAAAAATTGCGATTCCGAGAGTTCTCTCCTTCAAGGTCTCCTGGCGGCCATCGAGAGCCTCCTGAACCACGAATCGAAGGAACGCGGGATAGCGCTTGCTCCCGCTGAAGTGCCGGCTTGCGATCAGCCGCTCGGCCTGTCGCAGAATCTCCTTCTTTTCCGCCTCGGCAATCTGACTGACGTCCTTTTGAATGACCGCCATATTCGTAGTCCTCGCTCGATTCGATCCAAACCTGCTTCACTGAAGATTCTTGCTCGGATCATCGAGCGTCCCAATTTCTCCCGCAAAGCAAGCACCCCGTTGCGCTGCTCTTAACGTCTCTCCGGAACAAACTCAAACATCGAATTATCCACTTTGTTATCAGTTTCCTAATCCATCTTGTTGGCTCTTAACGTCTTCTCACCGTATGGAACTGGACGGACTTTGTCGCGGCCTCTAGTGTTTCTCCCGGCTGGATCAAATGTCAAATGCGGCTGACCCAATCGGGCGACGTGGAAATCAAGACATGGCAATGAGGCGCTCCGGGAGAAATTGAGATGGAAGTCACGAGAAGAATTGTGCTTGGGTCAGCGCTTGGATTTCTGCTGGACTCGACCATGTCTGCGAATAATGCGGCACTCGCGACAGGGAAGACTTCTGAAGACCGAATCGGGTCGGCACAACCGAATCCCGATGACCAGCCCGCAATGTTTATCGCCAAGGCTGGAGCGGAGATTCCAGCACTTGCGGCGACACGAGTTGCCGCCCCGCGGACCGTGAAACCCATCCGCGATGCGAACTCATATCTGCGCTGGCGCATGGAGCCGGTTGAAGACGCTGATTCGATTGCCGGGAGACTCTTCAAGAGCGGCGAAACGGTGTACCTCGATTTCGGCAGGCACATGACCGGCTACTTCAGTCTTTACGCGGAGGGAGTCGGCATCAACATTGACTCCCCGGCGCGCGTACGGTTTACCTTTGGCGAAGTGCCGGGAGATGTGGCCGAGGACTTTCATCCCTACAAGGGGCAGTTGGCCGAGTCCTGGCTGCCGGACGAAATCTTCAATCTCGATCCACTTCCATGCTCGTTCACCGTTCCGCGCAGGCACGCGTTCCGATACGTTCGAATCGACGTTATATCGACCTCGCCCAAATTTGCAGCGCGATTCTCCAGGCTGGAAGTCAACAGCGTCAGTTCTGCCCAAGACAACTCAACTGCGCTGTCCGCGAATTGTTCGCCATTCGCGCAAGAGATCGATCGTGCCGCGCTTGCAACACTGCGGGATTGCATGCAGACGGTCTTTGAAGATGGCCCCCGCCGCGATCAGCGCCTATGGATCGGCGACCTTCGCCTGCAGGCTCTCGCCAATTACGCGACGTTTAAAAACCTGAGGCTTGTGAAGCGCTGTCTTTATTTGTTGGCCGCATTTCCCGAGGAAAATGGAATGCTGCGTGCATGTGTCTTTGAGAAGCCGTCCGCGCGGCGCTCCGGTGACACGATTCTCGATTATGCCTGCATCTTCGTCGCGTTGCTTCGCGAATACTTTGACGAGAGCGGAGACGCCGCGACCTGTAAGGACCTTTGGCCGACGGTTGTACGCCAAATCGAACTCGCCCAAACGTTCATAGGCCCCAATGGCGCTTTTGTGGATCCGCAAACGATCTGGATTTTCATCGACTGGAATGAAAAACTCCATCGGGATGCTTCAATACAGGGTGTCATAATTTTTGCCCTGAGAAATGCGGAGTTTCTCGCCGGCCGCCTGGGGGACGCGGCGAATGAGCGGCGGTTCGGCAACCTGGCCCGGCACCTGACAGCCGCGAGCCTCGATTACTACTTCGATCCCGAACTGCAGCTCTTTGTCAGCGGTCCCGATCGCCAGGTTTCCTGGGCAAGCCAGGCGTGGCTTACTCTGGGCGGAGTACTCCCATCCGACCGGAGCGCTGCGGTAATGAGAAGAGCCTTGGCTCACAAGGAGATTCTTGCCCCCTCGACGCCTTACCTCTACCACTATGTAGTGGAGGCCATGGTCTCATGCGGATTGAGAGAGGAGGCTGATGCGCTGATTGCATCCTATTGGGGCGGGATGGTCCGTCGAGGAGCCGACACCTTTTGGGAGGTCTACGATCCCAACAATTCGCTTGCCTCTCCCTACGGCGACGTCCACATCAACAGCTTCTGTCACGCATGGAGCTGCACGCCCGCGTACTTCTTCAGGAAGTACGGCCTGGGAGCATCCGCAGTATACGACCGGCAGTAAAGCACTCGCGCCGCCTCTCGTCCATTTGAGTCCTCCACCGGCGAATCCGACCTACGCGAGATGAAACCGTATGCCCATCCATGGAGCGTCCCGGAGTCCCCAGCGACAGTCAGGGTTCCCAGCGACAGGTCTTCGTCGATGGGATGCTCAAGTCTTCGTCGCTGGTGGGGGTGGTCGATGGGTGGGAGACCGCAAAGCCCATCCGTTCGCCGGGTGGCCACGGTCTCGGTGAATTTCTCCAGCCCGGATGAGGGTGCCACCGGTCCCTCGCACTTGGGGACCGGTGATGACGCAACAACGCAGGGTGCCCCAGGTCCCCCTTTTGGGACCCGGGAGAGCACGAATCTATGCGGTCGCTCGCGGTACTAACGCGCCGCTGAAGCTGCTTCAAGGCGCACTACGTTCACCGGGCCCAGCAGCCCAGATTCCTGCAGTGGCGAATCGGCCTTGTACGGCTTCACGGTGGTGAAGGTGTACTTGACCGTTGCATCGGGTTGCTGGTCCCCGATAAGCCGGTTGACCCACGCGTCTGTCACTTTGACCGTGAGTTCGTTTGAGCCGGGCTTGAGCGCCGAGGTCGCGTCTACGCGGTAGGGCGAGTGCCACACGATGCCCAGCGGTTTGCCATTGACCGCGACCTCGGCAAGATTCTTTACCTCGCCCAGGTCGATCCACACCTGCGCTCCCTTTGCAAACCAATCCGCCGGGGCTTCAATCGATTGGGTGTAGATTCCCGTGCCCGAGAAATACTTCACGCCGGGATCTGAATTCGTACTCCAAGACGCGAGGCTGTCGAGGGTGATCGAGGGCGGCGCTCCGCGATCCGGCGGGAAAGCTACCTTCCATGGTCCATCGACCGTGGCGAGCTTGGACTCAGTGATTGCCGGCAGGATGTGCGACTTCTCCGTGGTCGCCTTGCGGAAGATGACGAAGACCGTTCCCCATGATTCAAGATTCAAAGGCACGGTAGTGCGATCGCCGCTGATTGTGAACGACGCCGGCTCGGTCTTTCCTGTGTCGGGATGCCACAGCTCGGGTGCTCTGCCTGTGACTCTGAAGCTTGCCTCGACTTGTTCAGCGCGGGGGTTGCGATTGTCGACAAAGTAAACGTCGCCGGAAGCGAGCTTGCGGTGAACGAACTCGAGGCGCGTATCCTCCTCTGGTTTTGTGAAGTCGAAGTCGCGCTCCAGTTTCATTGCCGCAAGCGTCTCGTCAAGACTCTGGCCCGCATAGACCTTGCCTTTCCCAAGCGCATGCACCCCGGTTCCATCGCCGAACAAATCGTTGTTGAGCCTGGCAAACTCTGCTGAATCGTCAGAGAGGCTCGGGTCGTTGGCGGGCTTTGTGCCGGAGACGATTGCGCCGGCTGAGACCAGGCGGTGAATCGCCCTGATCACAGGCAGCGACATGTGGCTGCTGTATGGATCGAGAGCAAGGACCCGGTAGCTCATTCCTCCGGGCGTGTGAATGCGGCTATCGACAACGCTGAGCTCGTGAATGAGGGCGTCGGCGTTGATGTAGTCGAAGCCGTAACCGGCGGGCACGTCGGGCGATTTATCCGCAAAGATCGCGGTGAGATTGGAGTCTTCGCCGTAGAAATAGACGATGTCCGCGCCAAACTTGCCCTGCTGCAGGAGGTAGCTGGAGCGCGCCAGATAATCGATCCACGCGACCGCCTGCTCCGCCCATGTTTCATTGCGATTGAACCACTGCCCGAAGGGGCCGAGGGTGAGGCCGGGGGCTTTGCCCACCAGCGGCTGATGGGCCGACTCGTGAATCACAAAGCGGTTGATGCCGTTGAGCAGTTCCTGGTCCGCGGTCGGCTTGAGCGTTGCCGGCGACCATGCCCACGGGGCAGCGGCAGCGGTCATGGATTCCGCGGCGGCCAGGTTCTGTCCGTAGATGTGCGCCACGGACGCCGATTCCCGGTCGTCGGCGTTATACCCATACTGCTCCTTGTTGACTCCCGGTGACTGGGTCCACATCGCGCTCATGGGAATTTCGTTGAACTTCTTCACCTCCATGCCGTCGGCGACAAACGCGCGGCCCGACTCATGGGATTCGCCGTAGTGGGCCATGTGCCACTCGTGCAGCGTTGCTTCCAGTTGTCCGTAGTGCTCGTTTGCGATCAGGTCGCCGATGGTCTTGCGGAAATCCCACAAGAAACGGTCGCTGGCCTCAGCCGACTCCACCACGCGGCCGGTGAGCACGGGCATCCACGGCACGGGATCGTAGCTGCGCAGTTTGCGGAATTGGGCGATCATGTTGTCGGTCCAGTTTTGCGAGCCCGCCTCCCAGCTATCGTTCACCACGTAATGAATGCCATGCGCTCCGATCAGGTGCGGACCGACAGTCTCCTTGTAGCTATCGAGGTATTTTTCCATGTATTGCCTCACGTACCGTCGATCGAGCTTGTCAACCTCGAGACCGGTGGCTTCGGCAGTAGCCGGATGGTTTGTGATGCCAAGCAGCGAGTAGCCAAACCGCAGCACCACCCAATTCCCCGCAGGCGGAGTCCAGTCAAGCGTGCCGTCGGGATGCACCTTGGCGGTCAGATCGATAACGTCGGATTTGGCGATGGAATCAGCAGTTGAAACCGTGGGGGTGGCGAAGCTGTACAAATCAGGCTCGGGGGTGAACGCGGCCTTCTCTTCAAAGTGGTTTACGCGTGCCCCGGGATGCAGCTCAAGCTCAGCGATCTCGTAATCCGTGGGCGGGGGCCCCAGTTTGAAGCCCAATGACGAAGTGTCGAGCCCCTGCGCCCACGCTGGGAGCGGAGGAGGCGGCATGCGTTTGAAGGTGACGCGAAAGTAGCGCGCCGTAACCGCCGGAAATGAAATCGTATGTTCGGGGGCGCTGCCGCCTGAGAGCTTGACCACTTCTCTGAAGTTCTCGCCGTCGTCGCTGGCTTCGAGCGTCTTTTCAGGCGATCCGATGCCCGCAATCATGGCCTCGATATTGCCCGGCTCTTTGGTAACGAACGTGACGGCGCGGATGGTCTGCGCGGCGTCGAATGCATACTGAATCCAGGCCTTCTCGCCCTCTGCCGGCATCGGCAGCTTGGTCGTCTTCATCAGATCGCCGTCTGAAAGCGACGCGAAGTCAGGCGAGCCGGAGCTTGCGGTCATCTTCGGGTGCATTGCGTCTGTGGTGACATCGCTGGCCGCCGGGCGATAAGCGATGACCACCGAATCCGCATAGAAACTTGGAGTCGCCTTTGCGCCTTCGGGCGCTCCCAATTCGTCGTGAATGCTCATGTTTTGAAAAGCGCCGGTCGAGGATGGCGGCGCGGCCAGCTTGCCCGTGAATGGCTTTCCCCCCTCAACGAAGGTCTCGCTCCATACATACTTCTTCATGCCCTGCGATGGCGGAACCCAGGGACCGCCTGACTCACTCCAGCCGGGAGAGCCGGCGATGGCCTCTTCCATGCCGAAGTTGTCAGCCAGGGTTGTGGCATATTTGAATGCGTGCTTCCATTCGGGGGTCATGTAGGCAAGGCGCTTATTGACGACCTGCGGCGTCGCGAGCGCGGCATCGAAGTTATGAAATCCGGCGATGCCCACCCGGTGCATCCACTCCAGGTCGAGCTTGATGCCCTCTTCGCTGATATTGCCGTTCATCCAGTGCCACCAGACGCGTGGCCTCGCGCTCTGCGGCGGATCGGCGAATCCGCGCTCCAGGCTGACTGGCGCGGCCGCGGCCTGGGACGCTTGCTGCGCTGTTCCGGCTGGGATTGCCGCGGCAAACAGAGCCGCAAAAAGGGCCAAATCAAATCCACGAAACTTCATCGAGGTTGCTCCTTGCACGTTTCAAACGTCTTGGTTGTGGTTATGAATGATCATTGAGGCAGCGGCTCAGAGCCCAACTGCTGCGGAGTTACGGCGTCTGGCGACTGCGCGCGAAGGGCGCCGTTTTGCGATGCGACGGTACGAGCATGCAGCTTCTCAAATGCTTTGACGGCCTTGTCCTGAGCCTGGGTGTCACCCAGCAGCCGCTCGCCGCGCGCCAGGCGATACCATGCCACTTCATCGCCGGGCCGAAGAGTGACGGCTTTCTCGAGATGTTGCACTGCCTGCGATGCCTCTTGCTCGTCGAGAAGCACTCCGGCCAGGCCGACCTGGGCTTCTTCAAAGTCGGGATAGTGTTCGATTGCCAACTCGTAGAGCCGTTGGGCTTCGGCGTTGTTGCCGTCTTTTGAGCGCAATCCAGCCAGCTCGTAGGCCGCATTGGCGCTTTGCGGGTCGCCATCGATCTCCTTCGTGAACTCATCAACCGCCGCGGCCCGGTCTTCGGCAGCGTGGGTGGACTCCCACTGGCGGAGATAGGTTCGCCCCATGCGGTAATGAATATTTTCGCGGTGAGGGTCGAGCTGGAGCACGCGCCGATAGCTGGCGATCGCGGATGCCGTCTGGCCCTGGCTCTCGTACGCTTCCGCTTCAGCCAGTTGCGCCCACACAGATGCGCCTGAATCCGGATTGTGAAACAACTGTTGCATGGTGAGATAGGCGGAGTTTCCAAGAATATTTCCTGCTTCGTAAAGCACTTCAGCATCGTCCCTGTAGCGTTCCCGCAGCTCGAGCGCAACCTCGACTGCCTTTCGATCCATATCGAGGTGCGCGTAAACACGAGTGAGCTCCAGCCCCGCTTGCCGCTTCACGGCCGGGTCGGGAGCGGAACGAAACGCCTGCTCCAGCCCAGGCAGCGCTTCACTGCTCCTGCCTGCCTCGGCAAGCGAAAGCGCAAGCAGCGCATCGAGGCCAGCCAATGCGGGCTTGAGTTTGCGTGCGGTGCGAATTTCCTCGATGGCTCGTTCGAAGTGGCCGGCCTTGTAATTGAGAACGCCCAGCGCGGCGTGAACTTCTGCGATGCTCGCGTCCGTCTTCTCCAGTTGCTCGAAGTCTGCGCGCGCCTCGTCGTACCTGCCCTGGGCCATGGCGGTTTGCCCGGCGCGGTATTCCTGGTCAATATTTTTACCCGCCATTGCTGTCTGTGCCACTGTCTGGTTGGCCGCGAGACCTGCTGCAAATGCTGCCAACGCCAGGCGTGCGACAGGAATATTAGTCATTGCGGACCAATGATAGTGGCAGAAGCAACGATCCGCCAAGCCTTGGCGAGCGTGGCGGATCGCTTGTCTACCATTGTGGTCGTCAATCAAGCTTCAGAAGGTGATCTTGGCGCCAAGTTGTATCTGGCGCGGCGTTCGTGCCCACTGAATTTTTCCGAAGTTGCCGTTGTTGACATTGGTCACAACCGAACTGGTTCCCGGTCCACTCGATGCGATGGATGGATTCTCAGGATCGATGCCCCACTGCGTGTGGTTGAAGGTATTGAAGGTCTCGCAGCGGAACTGGAACTTGGCTCTCTCGCTGAGATTGATGTACTTCACCAATCCCAGGTTCCAATTGCCGAGTCCGGGTTCGCGCAGCAGATTGCGGGCGCTGTCGCCGAATACGCCCGCCAGAGGCTGAGAGAAGGCTGACGTGTTGAACCACTCGTTGATGCTCTTGGTGAAGCCGGAATTCGGACTGCCGCTGACGGCGGCGCGCTGCACCGGGGTCATCAGCAACCCATCCAGATCATTGCCCTCGACCGAGAAGGGGAAACCTTTCTGGAAGTTGGCGATGCCGGTCAGTTCCCATCCGCCGATGGCGGCATCCGCGGCGCGGTTGATATTCCCAGCCAGCTTCTTGCCCCGTCCAACGGGCAGCATGTAGGCATAGCTGGCCACGAAGCGCTGGCCCACATCGAAGTCCGACCGCGCGTAGTCGAGGCCGGGATCGGCCGAGTCCATCGGTCCGGCATAGCTGTTGGTGGCGCCGATACCCGCCGCCGCCGACTTGTTGTCCAGGCTCTTGGACCATGTGTAGACCAGCAGCACCGCGCCATCGCTGGCCCGGTGTTCCAGTTTCACCTTGCCCGCGTTATAGAAGGAATGGCCCTCCCATTTGCTGTCGAGGAACCCGTTCGAGCTGGTGAAGTTGGGCAGCGGCAAGCGCATCGTGTAGGGGCAATCGTGTGTCGTGTCTTTTGGATTCGCGTTGCAGGCTGCGACATCGGCGCTCGGCAGCGCACCAGCCTGGTTGATGTTGAATCTTTCCAGCAGGTGGACTCCCTTATTGCCGACGTAGTTCACTTCCAGAGTCGTATTCCTGGCCAGTTCCCGCTCGATCGAGAGGTCCCACTGTTCCACATACGGGTTTTTCGGATCCTCGGAGTTGATCACCGCGGTAAACGCTCCGCCGTTGTTGGCCACCGATACCGGGGTAATCGTGGAAAAGGCCGGGAACAGCTGGTCGGTTGTCTTCACCGTCTGCCCGGTTCCCACATAGGGAGTCAGGCCAGTGCGGATCAGGAATGGGTATTGGTCGCCGGAGTTGTCCATCTCGCGCGTCTCAAACGAGTCGAAGAAGATGCCATAGCCGCCGCGGACCACCATCTTGTTGAAGGGGCGATACGCAAGGCCAAGGCGCGGCCCAAAGTGCAGATACGAGGGATCCGCCGGGCTGTTGCGTCCGCAGTAGCGATAAAATCCGTTCCCGGCCGGCGCGATGCCGTCGGTAAGAAGAGGTTTGTAGGCGTAGCAAAGGCCGCCCAGTGTGTTCTGCGTATCGAGCCAAAACAGTTGGTTGTCCTCCGCGTAAGGCACGTTGCGGAAGTCCCAGCGCAGGCCCGCATTGACGGTCAGCTTGGAGGTCGCCTTCCAGTCGTCCTCGAAATACAGTCCCGCATATTTGAAGACGTACTGGTTCAGGTGTCCCGGGGGAGCACTCAGGTTGGTGAGGGGGCCCGGTTGAAATGTGCTGGCGCTGTCGTAATAGCCCAAAAGGTAGTCGGCCCAGGCATTCCCGGTCCCGCAATACGCATTGCCCGCCGGGCAGCCCAGCGTTCCGCCTGTTCCGTTGAGGTTGATCAGGTCGCTCGAGTAGGAGTAGGAGCCGAGGAAGTTGGTCGCCAGGTTCCGATTCTGCACCCAGGAGCGATAGTCGAATCCGAAGCTGAACGAGTGCGCCCCGTGTTGTTTGCTCACCCCGTCGGTAAACTCCCAAACCGGAATGTCGCTTGTCGTCGGATCGTTCCCAGGGCTGCCCGAGGAGACGCTGCTCGACATGCCGATTCCAATATTGGGGTATCCGGCAGCATAAGAGGGCAGATTCGTGAAAATGCCGTTCAGGCCCAGGGCGGAGATGTCTGTTGACGAGGCCGGGCTGTCCCCCTGGATCGAGGTAGCGTCCAGCTTGCCAAAACGGAAGTCGTTGACGAAACCTTTGGGCAGGGGAAGCGTGTAGGCCGCAACCCATGCGGTCGAGTTTTCGGTAAAGATATTCTCTCCGGAACTAAGCGCGGCCGAATCCGTTGTCAGGCCGGAGTTGGTGTAGTCCGCCTTGGTGTACCGGAAGAACACTTGGCCAAGCTTCTTGAAAGACTGGTCGATGCGATAGGTCTGCTGGTCGGTATCGGTGGTGGTATTGGCGGAGGTGTGGAAGTTCAGGGGGCCTGAACCGTTGGGGTCAGTGGCCCCGGTTGGAATGATCTTCGATGTCACCTGCGCCAGGTGCGAAAAACGCGAAGAAGGAATCTGGTTCTGAGCAAACGGCAGACCGGTCCCTGGGTCGACCGGCATGCAGTTGTCGTTGGCAGTGATCGCAGCCGCGCATGCCGCTGTCCCGAAGGCGGGGAGCCCAGTGCCGGAGAAGTTGCCGGCAAGCTCCGCAGCCGTGGGAGCATAACCGGCCAGACTGCCTCCCAGGATCTTACGCCAGCCTTCATAATTGGCCAGCCAGAAGGTCTTGTCGAGTCCGTTATAGATTTTGGGAAGGATGACCGGGCCGCTCAACACGTAGCCAAACTGGTTCTGACGCAGTTCCTGGAAGGTCTGTCCGGGGCCAACGTTCAGGGATTGGTGAAGTTGCGCGTCGAAGGCGTCGTTGCGATCGAATTCGAAAATCGAGCCGTGCAACTGGTTCGCCCCGCTCTTGCTGACGATATTGACCTGGTTGGCGCTGAAGCCGAAGGCTGCCGAGTAGGTCTCGCTCTGCACGTTGAACTCCTGGATCGCGTCCTGAGACAGAACCACGGCCGGCGTGTTCAATGCCGTATCGGTATTCGTCAGACCGTCCAGGGTATAGTTGTTCGACTCCGGGCGTGCGCCGTCGATGCTGATCGCATCGCCTTCACTCTGCCGCATCTGTCCCTGCTCACCAACCGTCTGCACCGCGCCCGCGCCGACGAAGAGCAGGTCGACAAAGTTGCGGCCATTCAGCGGCAACTCCGACATCTGCCGCTCGCTCACCACCTGCGACACGGCGGAGGTGTCGGTATCGAGTGCAACCGCGCTGGCGCTTACCTCAACGGTCTCAGACGTGGCACCGGCCTTCAATTGCAGATTGACGCGCGCCTCCTGGTCAACCGCCAGGACAATGCTGTTGACGACAGCTTTGGAAAAGCCGGCCATCTGCACCGAGACCCGGTAAGAACCCGGGATCAGGTTGGGCGCGGTGTAGTCGCCCGTGCCGGTGGTCGTAATTGTGCTGGTGACACCGGTGGCCGTATTGGTGATATCAACGGGCGCGCCCGCGACGACCGCGCCAGTCGAGTCGGTCACCGATCCAAGTATTGTGCCGGTCGTGCCTTGACCCCACATGGCGTGGGTGATCAGGATAAGCACTGTGAGCATAACTACGTGTCTGATCTCTTTCACTGGATTGCCTCCTTGAGCGTGGTGATCGGCGGACTGCTACCCAACCGCCGCATTTCCTGGTAATACATGGTCTCTGCCTGTTCCCGGCATGTTCATCGAACCTGGCAAGTTGGGATTTCGCGAGACAAGCACGTCCTGACTTTGCGACTGTCCGAGTTCTGGATACAAACGCACCGCCCTCTCGCTCCGCAACCAGAAACCTGTTCCCTTTTGGAACCTCGCCAAACTACGGCCATGAAACAACGGCTGCAAAGGTCCATACGGTTAAAAACGGCTGTTAAGGAATCAATCACAGGCCGATTCGACTGTCCGCACGGAAGTTAACGAACTTACGTTAAGAGAGGTGAAGGGCAACGGACGGCGCAAATCCAGGCTCAGGAGCCGGGAAAGGTGCCTGTCGAGGGGAACATTCAATTCGAGTTTTCGTGGGGAAGAGGCCCCTCGGGCGATGCTTCTGACACCGGCGGGGCTGATGGACGACGCGGTCATTGCAACGGTGCGATCCAAAACGACGCCTGCTGGACCGCTGACTTTCTAACTTCTTGTTAGGCCGAACTTCCCGGCTGGCTGATTATTCTGGAAGAGTCCTGGTCACCCTGTCAACCCGGCAGGGCGTAGCGCGCGGGGCAATCGCATTGGTATCCCAGGGATGTTTTGAAAGGGCACGGCTTCAGCCGTGCCGAGAATGCACCCCAGGAAGTCCGGCTTGAGTCCCCCATCGGTGTTTCCGACTCGCCGTGAATGAAAACTGTGTCCCATCCATCGAGCGCTTTTTGCTCGATGGGAGTCGGCAGAACCCTGCGACGACTTCCTTTTTGTTGAACCGGCATTCTTGTTTCTTGTTAGCCGCTGAGGGATGATTTACAGCAGAGAAAATTTTCCCGCAGAGGCTGAAACCCAGAGTATATTGCTCTTTTTGTGGAACGGCCGAAGCTGCTTTTTCAATACAACGAATCTCTCCCGAAAATTTCGGATTCCCGTACCTCATCCCGATGGCAGATTTCAAGTGCGATTGCCCCGGGGTATGAACCCAATACGAGGTCAACCGCTCTGGAAGGGCAAGGCGAACGTGCGCCCAACAGGCTGCGGAATCCCGTAACGGTGCTGGGCGTTCACACCGCCCGCTGGCCATCTATTTCTCATCCTGCTCGTCGGCCTGCGCGCCCTTCGGCTGTATCTGCAACTCTTTATAAATCACCCGCAGCTTCTCGCGTTCATCTTTTAACTTGCGATAGAGATCGATCTCGCGCTTTGCATCCTCCACGCGCCCCATCTTGCGATACAACGACCCCAGGCGGTAGTGCGTGGTGGGGTTGGTCGGCTCCAGCCGCACGCTCTCTTCAAGCAAGGCCAGCGCCTTGTCGCTTTGGTTCATTTCAATCAGAATCTTTGCCAGGCCGAGCTTCGCATCGGCATCTCCGGGCTGCAACTCGACAGCCTTCGTGTATTCCGCGTACGATCGGTCGATATTTCCCGCCTGTTCGTCGATCTCCGCGAGCCTGAAGATAGACTTTTCATCGCGAGGATTTTCCTTGAGGGCAGCTTGGTATTCCTGTTCCGCCTCCTGCTTCGCCTTCACATCCTGCGACACGCGCAGAAGCTCTGCCAATTCAAAATGAATCCCCGGCAGATGAGGATCGATGACCATTGCCTTGCGGTACTGCGCGATGGCTCCATCGGCATTTCCTCGCCGGGTGTCTTCGTGCGCCAGCACCTGGTGCATCTGCGCGGACTCCGGGGCAGACAGCGACAACGAGAGGACGGCTTCATCGGCGAGATCGGTATAGGTTCGGTAGGCCGCGTAAAGCACCTCCGGGCTATCGGAATCCGCTTTCCGCAACTGCGCAAGCACGGCGTCCGCCTTATCAAGGTCGCCATTCTGAGTATCGATGCTGATCAGTTCCAGGCCAACCTGCGTTTGGAAGCGCCGGTCTTCCAGCAAAGGCAACGCCGCCTCCATGTCCTTGCGCGCATCCGCAATGTCCTGAGTGCGGCTCTCCGCCATTCCCAGCAGACCTTGAATCTTGGCAAGGTCCGGCTGGCGCGCCAGCGCTGCTCGAAAATGGGGAATGGATTCCGCCGTTTTGCCTTGAAAAAAAAGCAGCACACCCAGGTTTGCCTGCGCATCCACATTCTCAGGATCGATGGCCGTCGCGGCCTCCAACTCCGGAATCGCCAGGGCTGGCTGCTTGTTTTCAAGATAGCCTTTTGCCTTTTGCATGTGCGATGCGAACTCAACCTGCTTCTCCGCGCTCACCTGGCAGAAGCAACTGGCGGCGCTCAACAAAAGCACAGCCGCGGCGCCAGGAACGCCAAGTATCGCGATCAGACTAAACCATCCGAAGTTGAGCCGTTTCAACCAGAGCATCGCCTTCTCCTGAACCAAATACCAAGGTACATCAAGGACAAGCCGCTCTGTTGATAGCGTCGTTTCCTGGCGTTTGGAGTGCAGACCCCGCTTGAGACCAAAGCCTGGAACGAACTCGCGATTGCCAGCGGAAGTCGCGGCACACGTTCTACTATTGAGGTCAATGCTCCGCTTCAGAGATCGAACCCCGGGGCGAAGCCGCCTCCTCACCAGGTTGAGCCGACAATGCGTCCGGCCTGCGGAACGATGCTCCAACATTTGGAGATAGACAAGGAAGGAATCGGAAGTATGCGCTCGATGAGAAGATGTGCACTTGGCCTGTTGACGTTGGCATTTTCGACAATCATGTCGCAGGATATATCGGCGCAGTCTGCCGGCGAGCCGCCCTCGCACTACGCGCTCCAGTCGCCGGACGGACGGGTTACAATGGCCGCCGATCTGAGCGCGGATGGAGTCCTCACCTATACCGTCGCCTTCGACGGCAACGAGATCATCTCTCCGTCGCCGATTGGCATTTCACTCTACGCGGCGCGACCCGACCAGGCGGCCGCCGGCGACCTGAGTCATGGCCTGCGGATTGTCGCGGCAGACCATCGCGCCGGCGATGATGCTTACACGCCGGTGAACGGCAAGGTTGCCTCGGTGCGCGACGGTTACTCGGAGGCAACGATACATCTCGAGGAGCAAAGCGGCCCACATCGCAAGCTCGATGTGAACCTCAGGGCCTACAACCAGGGAGCCGCGTTTCGCGCCATATTGCCGCCCCAGCCCAATCTTTCCGAGGTGCGCATCGCCGGCGAGACCACTAAGTTTGCCTTCCCGCATAGTTATGCGTGCCTGGGCCTCAACCTCGGCCGATACCACAACAGCCATGAGGGGGAATTTGATCCGATCCGTGCTCGCTACATCCGCCCCGCGGCCCTCTATGAACTTCCCCTTGTGTGCCAGACGGGCTTTGGCGCCAGTGCGTTCGCCCTGACCGAGAGCGGAATCGAGCACTATGGCGCCGCTTATCTTTCCGGGCGCGGCGACGGCGGGCTGGGCGTTGAAATCAACCTCACGCCGCGGGTCGACGACGAGAGGCTCGCCGTCGCGACTCCGATGACGCCCGATGGCGTCAAGACTCCATGGCGCGTGATCATGATCGCGGACCGGCCCGAGAAACTGCTGGAGTCGAATCTTGTCGACGATCTTGCCGCTCCGTCCCGCGTCGCGGACACCAGTTGGATCGTGCCCGGCAAAGCTTCGTGGGATTGGTGGTCCGGCCCATCGATACCGGGCATGGCCAACGTTGGGGCCAACAACGCGACCTATAAAGTGTTTATCGACTTCGCCGCGCGGCTCGGTTTCCCCTACATGCTCATCGACGATGGCTGGGCAAAAGAGAGCGGCGGCGGGGGCTATGTGCGCCCCGGCTCCGACATCACCCAGACCGCGCCAGGCGTTGACCTGCCCGAGCTCGTGGCCTATGCGCGAGAGCGCCATGTCGGGCTTTGGTTATGGACAAACTGGCAGGCCATGGACAAGCAGATGGATCAAGCGCTGCCGCTTTATGAAAAGCTTGGCATCAAGGGCATCAAGGTCGACTTCATGGACCGCCAGGATCAGGCCATGGTCGAATATTACTATCGTCTTCTCGACCAGGCCGCGAAGCATCATCTGATGGTCGATCTCCACGGTGCATTCACCCCGCGCGGCATTGAGCGCACCTATCCAAACTTCATCACCCAGGAAGGCGTCATGGGCGCGGAATACAACAAGTGGAGCGCGCGCGTGACCGCTACCCACAACGTGAGCCTGGCTTACACTCGAGATATTCTTGGGCCGATGGACTACACTCCCGGCGGATTTCGCAACGTCACGCCTGCGAACTTCGTGCCCCGGAATCTTGCTCCGGAGGTCATGACCACGCGGGCCCAGCAGCTTGCCCTGTACGTCGTCTATACCAGTCCATTCGTCTGCATTTCGGATACGCCGAGCGCCTACGAAACCGCCGACCTGAAGCTGGTTCCCGGCGCTGATTTCCTGAAGCGTGTACCGACTACATGGGATGAAACCCGCGCAGTCTCCGGCGAGTTCGGCCAGTTCATCGTGGTTGCGCGGCGCAAGGGACAGCAGTGGTATGTGGGCGCGATCAACGATGAAACAGCACGCCACATTCGCATCCCGCTCGCTTTTCTCGGGCCAGGACACTGGACCCTCAGCCGTTGGACCGACGGCAACGAACCGTCTGCCGTAACCACAGGCGAGGAGACAATCGACGGCGGCGGTAGCGTCGATCTGGACCTGGCCGCGAGCGGAGGCGCAGCCCTGATCCTGACCCCGCGGTGATCCCGGCGCGTCGCATGGTGCGCGCCGGCATGCGCGCTCGCGGTCGCCTGGCCTGGACTGTCTCCGGAAGAGCGTATCCTTTGGGATATGCCTCTCAATCCAGCTCGCCTCAGGTCTTCCGTGAAAGTGGTTTCGATCGCGTGCGCCGCCCTGTTTTCCGCGGCAATTGCGTTTGGCCAGGCCGGCTCGATGCTACCCGCCGGAATGTTCAGCACCGTGGGAAATCAGATCGTGGACCGGAACCAGACTCCTGTTCGGCTCTCCTGCGTTTACTGGCCGGGCCTCAACCACCAGGACGGTCCGCTGGCCAATGTGGATCGGCCCATCAAGGGGATCCAGCCAAACGTCGATGCCATCGCCGCAACCGGCTTTAACTGCATTCGCATCGACTTCAACAATATCTCGCTCCACGACGCCGCGACAGGAACCTTTCTCTCCACTCTCGACCAGGTGGTCGAGGCAGCCAAGAAGGATAGCATCCGCGTGATCATTGACGATCACGATAACGAGGGTGACTTTGGAACCCGCGTGAACTTCACCGACGACTGTGCAGCCCAGCAATCCAACGGGCTGTGGTACGACCTTGGCGGAGCAACCGACGGGACCGACGGCTGCAAAGACCCCGGCCACACCACCCAGCAGTCGTATCAAGACGACTGGGTCTCCATCGCCGCCCGTTACGCTCACAACGACACCGTCATCGGATACGACCTTTGGAATGAGCCCATCGCCAGCCCGGGCCACGCGCTTTGGGGCGGGGGCAGCAACCGCGACATTCATCTGATGTTTGAAACTGTGGGCTCGGCCATCCTCGCCCGGGACCCCGACAAGATGATTTTCGCCGAATGCCCGCTTTCGATCTATAAGCCCGCCACGCTGTACGACGGCGTCACGTTCAGCAGCGCCCCATGGGGCGACTGCACCGGAGTCAGAAATCTACCCATTGTGTTCGCCGTCAACGGTCACGCCATCAAAAACAAGGTGGTTTACGATGTCCACCTTTACGCGGATTCGATCGGTGATATCGCCAAGCTATTCGACGGTTCCAGCAGCAGTCCGAGCGCCGTCAAGGCCATGAACGCTTCCTTCGGATTCCTCGAATCGGAAAACATTGCCCCTGTCTGGGACGGCGAAGGAGGCACGGGTTTTCGCAATAATCCCGACGATCGGGACTGGGCCAGTATGCTCGACAAGTACCTGAACGGCGAACTCGGCGCCCAGGGAGGGCCAACCTTCTACGGCAACCAGCAGGGCATGGGCTTCGCCTGGATGTCGTGGACCACGCAATTCCCCGGCGAACATGACGATCTTCTTGGAATCCTGAATCCGGATGGATCGAGGGTTGCTTCCGAACTCGACGTGATCCGCCCGCTGCTTTATTACCCCAAACCGGCCGCCTCAGCCCATGAACGCAAGGGGAAAGCAACCGCCGCACAGCCGGCTCAACCGCCAAAGTAGGGCACTCCAATGAAGCTTTCATGGCTTTCTTGCGCCTGCATGCTCACCGCCGCCACCGCGTTTGGGCAGGCCGGCTCGGCGCTTCCCGCTGGCATGTTCAGCACTCTCGGCAGTCAGATCGTCGACCAGAGTCAGAATCCGGTTCGCCTCTCCTGCGTTTACTGGCAGGGAATGAACGCCGACGATGGCCAGCTATCCAACCTGACTTCGCCGTTCGATGGCATTGCGCCGAACGTCAACGCTCTTGCCGCCGGCGGGTTCAACTGCATTCGCGTCGATATGAACAACATTTCGCTGCACGATAGCGGCACCGCGGCTTTCCTTCAGGAACTCGACAGCGTGGTTGCCGCCGCAGCCGCGGCATCGGTCCGCATCGTCATCGTCGATCACGATAATGAAGGAAACTACGGAAGCAACGACAACTACAGCAACGACTGCGCCGCCCAGCAGGCAAACGGCATCTGGTACGACCTTGGAGGCGCATCCAACGAAACCGACGGCTGCAACGACACCGGCCACACCACCCAGGCCTCGTACCAGAGCGACTGGGTCTCCATCGCCACCCGATACGCCAACAACGACACCGTCATCGGCTATGACCTGTGGAACGAGCCGCTGGGCTACGGCGATTCGGTCTGGGGTGGCGGAGCCGACAACGATATTCATCTCATGTATCAAACCGTTGGCTCGGCCATCCTTTCCGTCGATCCGGCCAAGTTGATCTTCGCCGAGTGTCCCCAGGATTACGGCCCCGCCACGCTCTTCGACGGCGTCACCACCGGAAACGCGCCCTGGGGAGATTGCACCGGCGTCAAAAATCTTCCCGTAGTCTTTACGGTCAATGGAAGCGCGATCACCAATAAAGTGGTCTACGATGTCCACCTCTACCCCGACTCTGTATCTGGAATAGCCTCGCTGTTCGGTGGCTCCAGCAGCAGTGCGGCCGCCATCCAGGCGATGAACGCCTCCTTCGGATTTCTCGTTTCCAAAAACATCGCCCCCGTCTGGGACGGCGAAAGCGGAACGGGCTTCCAGGTAAATCCCGACGATCAAAACTGGGCCGACATGCTGGACCAGTACCTGAACGGAATGCTCGGCTCGCAAGGTGGACCCGCTTTCTCCGGCAGTCAGCAGGGGATCGGCATCGCCTGGATGACGTGGGGCACGCAACAGACCGGCTCCGGAAACGACCTGCTTGGAATTCTCAACTCGGATGGCACGTTGGTTGCGGCAGAGCAGGCCGTAGTCGACCCGCTCATCTATTTCGCCTCTTCCGCCCCGGCGGTAAGGGTACTGGCCACAGCGGTCACCGTCACCCCCGGCGCCGCCACCGGAAACACGTCCGTGATTACCGTAACGGCGGCCGGAGGCTTCACCGGCGCTGTGACGTTGACGGCCGCGGTCACCTCCAGCCCCGCCAACGCTGTCACCCCGCCCACTTTCAGCTTTGGAACAACCAGCCCGGTCACCCTCTCCGGCAGTATCGCCGGCACGGCAACCCTCGCCGTCTATACTACGGTTGCCACGGCCAGCGCTGCGAACCACTCGGAACGCGAAACACCTTGGTATATGGGAGGCGGAGCGGTCCTGGCCTTTGCTCTGCTCTTTGCCGTCCCGGCGCGGCTGCGCAGGGGTCGAGCCATGCTTGGCATGGCCGCGCTTTGCGCCGTTCTTGCCGGCGTTGCGGCCTGCGGCGGAAGCAGCGGAAACCACACCTCCGGGAACTCCGGCACAACACCGGGAACGTACACCGTGACCGTAACCGCCGCAGCCGGCGCAGTCAACTCCACTGGAGTTTTCACTCTCACCGTGCAATGATCGAACTGATTCATCGGTCGCAGCGCTTCGAGCGCCGCCGCGGGCAACTATGCTGCGAGGCTTCCGCCGTGCCGCTCCCCTGCTGAAAAGTCTTCAGGTTTCAATAGGGATCGCCCTCGTGAAGCTTCCATCCACATTCAGCGCGAGCGCTGTCTCCACCGAATGAAATGCTGGCTTGCCCGGTCGCTCGCCAGTGCGTAAGATTACCCAGCGGAGGCGCACAATGGAAGTGGGAGAATCTCATGTCCGCTTCGGTGTGTCGCCTGCGCCCCGTTCCAGATCACCTCTCTTCTTCATGGAGAGACGCGATCTCGCCGGACGGCTTGCTCGGTTGCGAAAACATGGCCGGTGCCCCGCAGGGGCACTCGATGATAGCCCCGGGTGAAGCGCAGCGAAACCCTGGGGTGCTGCCCTTATCGACCTCGGCGCCCCGGAGGGGCGATGCGATACGGAGGCGATTTGCCCCAAAATCTCGGGGCTGTCCGACGGGACCCCACCCCCTCCCCCCCCAATACTGGGCCAGTAAGCCAGTACGATCCAACATAAGTCGCATTGAATCAGATGATTACGCTTGGCGGCCAGTTACCATACGGTAAACAAAACCCTTCGATTTTGCTTCATTTTTGTTCATTTTCGGCCTGGGGTGACCCCCTAAGTTGAGACAGTTTCTGTTTTGCGCATTTGCCGTTCGCTGTTTTTGGTTATGCCGAGAGTCGGGTTCTGGTTGACTCTGATCTCGGCCGGTGAAGCGGA